>SESH01034103.1_pt1 | contig 25244 bp, 23 predicted proteins | sample 3171561 | NCBI WGS metagenome assembly SESH01 (sample SAMN10866947, study PRJNA518727) | freshwater metagenome | biome: subpolar coniferous forest; feature: holomictic lake; material: water; isolation source: holomictic Lake 442 2011 16.5 m and 2014 13 m | place: Canada: near Kenora, Ontario
TACGCCATCCGATCGCACCAACGCACGACGGGCCACGGGGCACCCCCAAGAGGCAGGCACCGCCCGCTGGACAGTTCTACGATTTTCAGGATTCCAGCACCTGCGCCCGCAGACGCGATTGCGTCCGTTATGATGAGCCCTCTTCCATTTTATTGCATGGATCACATGGCCGCAGGGAACGGAAAGGTGCTCGTCACCGGCGCAGGCTCCGGCATTGGCGCCGGGATTGCTGCCGTACTGGCAGAACGGGGTTGGCAGGTTGCCGTCAATGATAGTGACCCGGCCCTCGCCCGCGCTGTTGCTGCCCACGTCGGTGGCATCGCCGTCCCTGGCGATGTCGGCACCGAGGCGGCGTCTATCGTTCACCGCGCAGCGCTTGCAATGAATGGTTTAACAGCGCTGGTCAATAACGCAGGCATCCATCGGCGCGCACCCTTGGCAACGGTGACCACGGAACAACTGGATGCTGTTTATCGGGTCAATCTACAAGCGGCCATTTTAGGATCGCAAGCCGCACTCGCGCACTTCAGAAATGGAGGCGCGATTGTGAACACCACATCCATCGCCGCCATCACTCCGCAAATGCAGGCCGGCCTGTATAGCGCTGCCAAAGCCGGCCTGGTTGCCTTCACAGCGCAAGCGGCCGTGGAGTGGGGACCCTTGAATGTGCGCGTCAACGCGGTAGCCCCCGGCATGGTACGGACTGCGATGGCAGAATCGGTGTATGCCGACGCCGAGTTACACGCGGCACGTATAGCGATGGTGCCCTTGGGTCGTATTGGCACCCCGGCCGATATCGGCCAAGCGGTTGCGTTCCTGCTGTCGCCTGACGCTACCTATATTACCGGGCAAACCTTAGTGGTCGATGGTGGGTTCACCCAAACCCTCATCGATCGATTACCGCATCCGATCGCCCCCACCCAGGATCCGTGAAGCATGCCGTCGGACAATGAAATCAGGCGTGGTTGGCTATTGATTCTGGCCTCCTGCGCGGGCGTGGCCTGCAGTTCCGTGGTGCTCCCGTTTTACACACTCGGCGCCCTCGTCAAACCGCTGACGGCTGAATTTCACTGGACCCGAGCAGCGATTCAATCCGCCGCCGCTTTTAGTTCTGGCCTTGGCGCCATCAGCGCTCCTGTCATCGGGGCGGTCATCGACCGTTACGGCGCACGTTGGATTGCTCTGTTCGGTTTACTCGGTCTGAGTGTTGCCTTTCTTTTTGCCAGCCAAATGGATGGCAATCTCTGGCTGCTCTACGCCGCCTATACCGCCATGGCGGTATTGGGCGCCGGCACGGTCCCGGTCACCTGGACGCGCGCCATCGCTACCAGTTTTTTCGATCAGCGCGGCTTAGCCCTCGGACTGACTCTGACGGGTACTGGCATCAGCGCCATGCTCGCGCCCCTCTATGCCGTCTGGCTGGTGGAGCACGTCGGTTGGCGCGGCGCGTATGTCGGCCTTGGCCTGTTGCCCGTCCTTGTAGCCGGCCCATTGGTGTACCTTGGGTTCAAGCCGGTCGAGCCCACGCCCGCACGCCCGATTCCCAACGCAAAAGACACCTGCGCCGTCGCCGGCTTATCGCTGCGGGAGGCCGTGTCTGGACGCCCCTTTTGGACCCTGCTGCTGTCCGTGCTTGCCATCTATCTTGCCATCTCGGGCATTGTCCCCAACCTCATTCCGCTGCTCACGGACAGCGGCATGCCGGCGGCAAGCGCAGCCCAGGTACAAGGTTTTTACGGCGTCGCCATCATCGGCGGACGCGTACTGATAGGCTATTGGATAGACCGTTATTGGGCACCCGGGGTGGCCGCGATCGCGCTCTCGTTACCGGTCCTTGGCGCCTTCATACTGGCCGGCCCGGTGCGCATGGGCTCAGCGGCCTTTGCAGCGATATTGGTGGGGCTGGCCGCTGGAGCCGAATTGGATCTCATGTCCTATCTTGCGGCTCGCTATTTCGGGATGCGCCACTATGCAAAAATTTATGCGGTGCTGTACTCCGCGCTCGCCGTAGCGGCTGGCTCTGCGCCCTATCTATTTGCCCGTATCTACGACACGACCAAAAGCTATCGGCTCGCTTTTTTTGCGGCCGGCGGACTGTTTTTGGTCGGCGCCTTGATTTTGCTAACGCTCGGGCCGTACCCCAGCTTTTCGCAACAGAGCGCGCCTAATGCAGAGGTCTAATATGGGCTTGCCAACCGCTACCGTCTTACTGCCCACCGATCGACGCTTACTCCAACAAGCCTGGGTCGTACCGAAGTTAGAAGTGGCCGCGCAACGATGGTCCGCCTTGTTGGGCGTCGGGCCCTTTTATGTTGCCGAGTACACACCCGATCGGTTTACCGAGGTCCTCTACCGCGGGCAGCCGGGCCAACTGAGCATGCGCACAGCGATCGCCTATGCGGGCGACATGCAAATCGAATTGATAGAGCCCACGATGACGGGGCCGAACTGCTATCACGACGCGATTGGCCCCGGGTCGGAGGGCTTTCATCACCTTTGTTTTTGGAGCACAGACCTCGCGGCTGACATCCAGCATTACCGCGACCAAGGCTGCGTTGTCGCCACGCAAGCACGCGTTATCAACGGACCTGCCTTCGCCTATATCGATGCGCGGTCTGTCTGCGGCTGCATGATCGAACTGCTCGAATATCTGGCACCTATTGCGGCGCGCTTCCATGCGTGGCGTGATGCGGCAACGACTTGGGAGCGAGCCCGAGATCCGCTATTTATTCCTCGCTGAAGATTTCCGGCTGCCGCGCAAACCGAGCCGGTCCCATCAGACGTTCGACAACCCAAGTCCTAAGCCACCGTCCACCTCGAGTGCAACGCCGGTAACCCATTCGGCGCGCACGAGAAACTCAATAGCCTCAGCGACTTCGAAATCCGTGCCAATGCGCCCTAAGACATGATCCGCCGCCAATGACTGATACCGTTTAGCGGCCTGTTCCGCGGTCATGACTCCCGCCCTCACATTTAACTCACTGGCGACGGCACCGGGCAATACACAGGCGACGCGGATTCGTTTTGGACCGAGCTCTGCCGCCATCACCCGCGTCAAACCCTCTACCGCCGCTTTCGTGGTGGCATAGGGCGAGGCACCCGGATAGGCGCGGCGCGTATGAATGGACCCCATAAAAATAATGGCGCCTGCCGTCACCGCCAGATGCGGCACCGCAAGACTGGAGAGCATCATGCCGGCGATGACATTGGTGTTAAACGCCTCTTGCAATAGCGCTTCGCTGTACTCCGTTATAGCTTGTCGATACATGTTGCCGGCATTGTTCACCAAAACGTCCAACTTCCCGCCATGGCGTACAGCCGCCTCGATCATCGCCACGCGATCGGCAGCATTGGTCACGTCCCCTGCGACCGCGAGGCACTGAGACCCGATCGAAGACGCAACCGCCGCAATCTTGTCCAGTCGACGCCCGCTGATGGTCACTTTGGCGCCGCGAGAGGCAAACAAGCGCGCCGCACCTTCGCCAAGGCCAGAGCCGCCGCCGGTGATCAGTACTGACATGCCGTTGATTTCACGCATTCCCATTCCTTGCGACGGTCACTGCTGCTGTAAAAATTTAGCCATCCGGTTACTGCGCATTCGTAGCCCAACGCGCGCCACGTTGGATCAACTGCCGGTGTGTAGCTTCACTCAGCGACGCACCATCGTGACCAACGGAGTCGTACAGCACCCGTCCTGCACCATAACCGTGCGTCCAAATGGCCGGCTGCGGCGCCCCCCCCGGGGCCATCACGGTGGCGATCACCTGCGCCGAGGCCGCCACGGCAAGATCAGTATAAGCCTCATCGACGACGACAAAATCGGCGAGATCGTGTGCCAGTGGATGCGTCCGATCCACCGTCACTTGCACGGGCCCTAAAGGCGGATGATGCGAAATCCCCCATCGCCAACCGCCACCCAATATAGTCGACCAATCTGCCCAATCATCAAAGCAAATGCTGGCGGTGTGCAGTCCGAGCAATCCGCCACCCGCATGGACATGCGTATGGATCGCTTGCCGCGCAGCGTCGGAAATGTGCAGAGCCCACTGCGCCCGATCCGGCGCATACTTTTCGTGCTGCGTCATGCCCCAGCGCAAGGCATACACAACCAAGAGTGCCTTTGGATCGGCTTGGAGCGCTATGACCAACTCCTCCAGGTCCCAAAAAATACGCGGCGTGAAACCCGCCTCCGACAACACCTCCGCTAAGATAGGGGCTGATTGCGCAAACGGATGACTGATCCCGCCGGTATAGATTAGGGCCGCAAGCGCTCTCATCGGCAAGCCCTACTGGGCAACGCGCGGTAGATTCGCCAACACGCTAGGTGCCACGCCGCCATCTACCAACAGCTGATGGCCGGTCACGTAGCTCGAATCGTCAGAGGCCAACCACATGACCGCATTGGCCACATCGTCCATCGTGCCGAGACGCCGCAGCGGCACGGCGCCACCACGGGAGGCCCGCACGCGAGGATCGGCATAAATAGGTGCCGACATCCCCCCATCGATGAATCCTGGCGCCACGCTATTCACCCGAATACCGAGCGGACCTAATTCGATGGCGAGATGCTCCGTCAGCTTTGCAATCCCCGCTTTCGCCGCAGGATAGCCTCCAGAACCCGGCCCTGGCGTCACGGCGTTCAGGCTCGACATATTGACGATGACGCCACTGCCACGTTTTACCATCTCAAGCGCCGCCTCGCGCGTCACAATGTAAGTGCCGACTAGGTGGATATTGACGACCTCTCGAAACGCATCGACCGTCTGTTCCAATAAGGAGCCAAAACGGACGATACCTGCATTGTTCACCAGCAAATCGGGCACTGCGCCAAATTTCTCAAACGCCGCATGCACCTCCAGCTCCTTGGTGACGTCCGCAGCGAGCCCGAGGCTGCCGTTACCTAACTCGGCCGCCAACACATCACAATCGGCCTGCTTGAGGTCTAATACGCCGACACGATAACCCGCACGGGCCGCATGCCGACAGATTGCTGCACCGATCCCATGGGCGCCGCCGGTGACAATTGCTGTTTTCAAAACACACCTCGTAACAAATAAAATCTTACGCTTACCGGCCGATAGACCGGACAACTCCCAAGCCTAAATCAGCTAAATACCACCGGATACCGGCCCCACATTTGTCGCTCGGTATGCGTCGCGCGGACGGCAGGTTCCAAGGGGTTAGGACACGCCTTCGCTTCTAACAATGCCCGCAGCAAGAGCGCGATAATTCCGTATTGATGCTCTGCGGCGTTGACCGGACCTCGCGGCACGACACCCCCGTCCAAATCACGCCCTAAACACGTGTGCACACCAGTCCCAAAGGTCAGCCCAAAAGGTTCATGGCCCGCCGGCACAACGCGATGCGGGTTGAACACTGCCGCATCCTCCCCATACACATCTACCTGCCGATTTGCGGTGTGTAGATCAATTTCGATTCGATCCACTGGCGTCGCCTCCACGCCACTGCGCAAGGTCACGGGACACAACGGCTTGCGCCACGACACCGGACTTGCGGGATGCAAGCGCAGGCTCTCATGCACACAGCGCTGCAAGAATAGCGGATCGCTTAGAATGCGCTCACGGTCTTGCGGATGACGGCTCATCCAGTCGTGTATTTCATGAAAAGCATGTACGGTGGCTGTCGCCGTGCTGTGGGATCCGGCCTGCAGATAAAAGGCAATCTCACGGCACAAAACGTCCGCAGGCAACTCCACTCGATCTTCATTGCGCAGCAGCACCGTCAGGACATCCCGCGGCAAGCTGGACTCTTCAATCACACCGGCGGCAAGCTCCGTGAGGAAACGGACACGGCGGGCGATGGATGGATTGAGAAATTTCTCCTCGAACTGCAACAGCGCTGCACGCACCTCAGCCCGCACAACGTCTTTGTCTCGCGTGGAGTGGACGAGCGTTGCGCCATCGCCGAATGTTTTGACTAAACCCAGGAGCATCTCAGTCTCCTCCACCGAGCGCTCAGGCCGATCGACGCCGGCGAAATCGGCCGTCAGGTTGACCGTAATTCGGTGACCGAATTCCACCAAATCGCACCCACCCCGCGCGATGAGCGGCGCAAGCAAATCCTGCAATGCACGCGGGAACACTTCGTTTTCGTAGTAACGAAAAAAGCTACGCCGAAAAACTCGAAACTCCAACATCCGGCGCACGCGGTGCGCTTCTCCATGCAGGGTGAGCAACACACCGTCCATGACAACCTTGCCTTCGTCGTACAAAGACTGGACGAGGTTCGGCTCGCGTAACGCGGACAACGCTTCATCAATGCGGTCTATTCGGATGGTGGACATAGCGGTATCGCAGTCTCAGATCTCGTGTTCTGGCAACACGGGGGGATCCAAGGGGGCATTGCCTAGCGCAACCGCGCGACTCAAGCGTCCACCATAGGTCGATACCCGCCATCCCGGAGGGTCTCGGCGCGGTGCAGGCGACGCCAGCGAGACCTGCCGGCCACCGACAAATACGTGCTGTATGATCGCCTGCCGGCCAAGGAGAGTGACATCTTTGGACGGATCACCATCGACCACAATCACGTCTGCCAGTTGACCGGCCGCAATAACGCCCGTCCGACCTGGCAGGCGCAGTGAAAATGCATTTTGCTGTGTGGCGCAGTGGATTGCCTGAAGAGGACTCAGGCCGAGGTCACGGACGAATACCTCGAGTTCCTTGTAGTGCCACTCCCCATACGGCGTAATCGAGAAGCCCGACTCACTGCCACACAGCAAGGGCACACCGGCGTCAAAGGCTCTGCGCAGCATGGCGCAACTATCCGCAATTTCTCGTCGGAACATTTCCCGCACAACCGGATCGGCACCCACCGCTTGACCATAGTCGGCCAAATTTGCTTGAAAGGTAAACACCGGCATGATCGGGACTTTTTTCTCGACCACTTTCTCGAGCGCACGCTCGTCCATCAGGGTCGCGTGCAAGATCAAATCCATGCCGGCGTCGACACACTCGACAATAGAATTCGCTCCACGGCAATGGCCAAGCACGGGAATTCCTAATTCATGCGCGGTGTCACAAACCAACTTGAGCTCGTCAAAGGTCCATGCCTTTACCTCTCCTCGCAAGGGGTGGCGCGGCACGATTCCCGTCACATGCACCTTTATCCAATCGACGCCCTGTTTGATCTGGCGACGCACTTCAGCAACGATTTCGGCCTTGCTATTGACAACTTTGCCGTAGCCACGAACGCCCTCATCGGGAATCAGACGTCCCGCCGTACCACCGACGCTGGTCCACAGCGCATAGCCGCCGGTCGACATCCGCGGGCCGCTGACAATCCCCGCCTCAATAGCATCTCGAAGATCCACGCCGATCTCAAAGATAGAATCGGCGTCCATAAAACCGGTGACGCCCGCACGAAGTAACTTCTGCGTATTCTGGGCGGCTACAATCGCTGAGAGGCCATGTCGGCGATGGAAAAACAGTTCATCGTTAGAATTTGGCTCGTCGAAGCTAATGTGGCAGTGCCCGTCGATGAGCCCGGGCATGACGGTCTTGCCCGACGCGTCCAACCGAACACACGCTGGATCTAACGGCGCCTGCGCATCCGCCTCTGCGCCAACTGCGACAATACAGTCGTCACGCAGGAGCACCGAGCCTTTGCGCGGCGCCGCACCGGTGCCATCGATGATGTTGCCATTAATGAGCAAGGTGGCTGTCATGAGAGCCTCAGTAAGCGTCGTGCATTGTCCGCAAGATAATGCGGAGCGTTGATAGGCTGCCCGCCAGCGGGCTGATCCCAACCGGCAAAGTTAGTCCCTAAGACCAATCGGTCGCGACCGACCACCTCTTCTAATAAATCATGCGAGCGCGGGTCGTGGACATGATTGTCAAACCACAGTCGACGCAAACGCTGCTCGAATGCACCGGGCTCGCGTAGCGCGTCCGACGCCCAGGGCCGCTTCTGTGCGGCCTCAGCAAAGCGGCCGCGCAAAAAAGCGATTGCTCCACCGCCATGACTCACGCAGATATCCAATGTCGGGAACCGGTCCAATACTCCACCATAGATGAGGGTACCCACCGCAATAGTCTCCTGCGCCGCGAATCCAATCAGGAGCTCCAGATCAAACCCCTTGAGCGGTGGAAACGCAGCCGGCCCGTCGATGCCGGCGGGCGCCGGATGCAAGAACAGTGGCACATTGAGCGACACGCACCGCGCATACAGTACGTCGAGACGCGAATCGTCCAGACGCATGCCAAATTCTGTACCGACGTAGGCGCCCAAACATCCGTATTGCTCGACAGCGCGCGACAATTCATCCGCCGCAGCAGAAGGATCTTGCATAGGTAAGGCTGCAAAAGCGCCCAGCCGATCGGTATACCTAGCGACCAGAGTGGCCAGAATTTCGTTATGTCGGCGGCAAAACGCGATCGCTGATGGCGCGTCAATGAAATGAAAATACGTTAGCGGATTCGGCGACAGCACCTGATAGTCGATTTTAGCCTGATCCATCGCTTGGATCCGCTTTTCTGGATCCATAAACGGGCTGCCACGATAACGAACGCCGTGTAATTGATACGCACCCACCCGAAATAATGGACGACCATCGTCAGCGACCGTTAATTCAGGGCCGTGTATCCCTGCGGCCCCCATGGTCTCATCCAATACCGCATGTGCGTGGACATCAATCGTTCGCGCTTGATTTCTGTTCATGTCGGGCTTTGAATGATGCCGCCATCTACAGGAATGACAGTGCCTGTTATGTAACTGGCACGCTCAGAGGCCAAAAAAGCAACCACGTCAGCGATTTCCTCGGGCTTACCCATCCGCCCCAGCGGTATCTGACTGGCAATATCAGCAACAACAGCCGCCGGTTCCCGCCCGCTCGCGGCAGCTCTCGATGTGACCATCTGCACCACCCGATCAGTCATCGTCCACCCGGTCGCAATGGTGTTGATCAAGATGTTATCCGCCGCAAGAGACGGCGCGATGGACTTGGCCCAGCCTAATGCACCGAGCCGCAAACTATTCGACAGCACAATATCCGCAATGGGCTGCTTGACCGAGTAGGAGCTGAGGTTGATCACCCGCCCCCATCGGTTCGCACGCATCAGCGGCAAGACAGCCCGCGTGACCCGTACGGGTGACATTAAGGTGAGCTCAAAAGCACGCGCCCACTGCGCGTCTCCCACGGCCGAGAACTGCCCAGGCGGCGGACCGCCGGCGTTGTTCACAAGCACGTGTAGGGTGGCGAATCGAGCAACTACAGCGTCGACTAGCCGCGTAATCTGATCTGCCTGCTGCAGATCACAAGCAAAAGCGACCACCGTGCCGCCCGTCTGATCACTCAACTCTTGGGCTACGCGCTGGGTCGCACCTAAATCCCGTGCACAGATCGCCACGTGCATGCCTTCGCGTGCCAGTGCGTAGGCCGTTGCTTTGCCTAGACCTTGGCTGGCGGCCGTCACCAGCGCTACTTTGCCTTTTAACTCAAGATCCACGCACTACCCCCTCAAACCTACGAGCTGACGTCGGTACATATCCATATCGAAATAATCACGCCAGGCTGTAATCAGGCCCTCTTCGACTTCAAAAATACCCATCAAAGGCAAACTGACTTCGATACCACCGCGTGAAAAATCGTCAACGCGCTCAGTCAGCACTTTGTTTCCGCTCGCAGCAATAGCCAATACCTTCCAATCGATCCAATCAAAGACCCCCTGCGCCGTGAGGTAGCGATAAACCGCATCACGGCCATGGATCGGGGCGACGGGAATATTATGGTAGACCACATCCGGATGCAGACAAGCCACGACGTGGCGCAAATCATTGGCGTTCCACGCCGCGAGGAACTCGTGCACAACAGCAGTGGGCGACGCAGTCACCTAGGTGCCACGGCGCGCTCAGGCGCCCAATAAAATCGGGTAACTGGCCCAAGCTTCACGGGCGATATTCGCCTCGCGCTCGGCCGGTCGTGCCGGATCCGGGCGCGCGTGGGCCGCTATTAAGGCCAATGCCAGCGCGGTCACCGTACCGAACTGATGCGCGTTTGGGTCCGTCTCGGGTGTTGGCACCACGCCTGCGGCCAATTCACGACCAAGACAGGTGTGGAGGCCGACGCCAAAGGTCAACCCATAGGGCACCTGATTCTTCGGTAACTCGCGGTGCGGATTGAACGTGGCTGCATCATCGCCGAAAACGGCCACTTGCCGGTTCGCTTCGAACAAATCGATGACCACCGTATCGTCTGTCCCAGCGCCTTCCCCGGAGGGCAGATGCACAGGGCACAACGCACGTCGCTGCACCACGGGGCTGGATGGATGCAGCCGCATGCTTTCGTGCACACAGCGCTGCACGAACAAGCGGTCCGTCATGACCCGCGCTCGGTCTTCAGGATGCCGTTCTATCCAAGTGAATATTTCATGCATCGCATGGGTCAAGGAATGCACGGACGTATGGGCGCCGGCTAGAAAATAAAATGCTGTTTCGCGCAAAATCATGTCGCGCGGCAAGTCTACGCGATCCTCATTTCGTAACAGGACTGTCAGAATATCGCGGGGCAGTTGGTCTTCCGTGCAGGCGCCGGCCTTGAACTGATCGATCAATGCACGGCGGCGCGCTTCCGCTGGCGTAAAAAATTCGACATCGAACTGACGCAGCGTCGCACGAACCGTCTCTTTAATCGGTTCCCGGTCGCCAGTGAATTGCCCCAAGGTCGCCGCAAGCCCGAGTGATTTCAAAATACCGATCAGGGTATCGACCTCGGCATCCGTGCCGAGCGGACGGTCTATTCCGGCGAAGTCTGCCGTGAGGGCAATCATTGCCCGTGGACCAAATTCCATCAGATCCGCGCGGCCCTGGCGTTGGTAGTACGCGACAGCGCGGTCAATCACCGGCGGCAAGACTTGGTTACTGTAATAGTTAAAAAAGTCTTTCTTGAAAATGCGCATTTCCAGTAAGCGTCGAACCCGATGTTCCTCTCCGTGCAACGTCACGAGCACTTTGTCCATGAGGACCGCGCCCTCATCGTACAAAGACTGTTTTAATTCCGGGAGAGCCAAGGCTTTATTGGCCTCCTGATACCCCGTAATTCGTACCGTGCTCATGCCTGCCACCTCACCCTATAACTAGGCAAAGGATATACCGTCCGCAGCAAAATTCGCACTTGCTGCACGTATAAATTGCCCGGGACGGGTCGCTCTGTATTTGCCGCAACAAGCCCTTGACCGACCTTCACAGCAGCACTACTCTTGCAGCGCAAAAACTTGTGATTTTAAACGCGCCGAGGTGGCCCAATGCCTGTTAACCACATAGTGTGTTTCAAGTTCAAAGAGGGCACTTCGGCGCACCGGATTACGGAGCATCTGGCGTCCCTTGCCACGCTCGGCGCGCATGTTCCCGGTATACGTCGGTTATCGCTCGGGGAAAATTTCACCCAGCGATCGCTGGGCTACACCCATGGCATGGTCGTAGAACTGGAGGACCGGGAAGCGCTCACCACGTATTTACCCCACCCCTATCACGCTGCCATTTCCACGGCGCTACGCGTTGACGCGGAGATCTTTGCCCTGGACTACGAATTTTAATCCGCTTACAGCCCAAGCATGGCGACTAAATCGTGCAGCGTGCGCACGTTGTGGGCCGAGTAATGCCGAGTCGCGTGTCGCGCCAAGATACTAGCGCCCATGGCCAACGGCGCATAGCTGGCGCTACGCTCGAGCGGATTCAGCCACACCAGGGCGCGCGCACTGCGACTTAGCCGACTTACTGCCTGCTCCATTGCATTTGCGTCACCGCGCTCGAGCCCATCGGTCAGTAAAATGACGCCCGCACCGCGCGCCAACACGCGTCTGGACCACTGCTCGTTAAAGCCACTGAGACAGGCGCCAATTCGGGTACCGCCGTCCCAATCGCTAACGGCCCGCGCGCTCTGCGTGAGTGCCACGTCAGGATCTAAGGGCCGCAAATGGCGCGTTAATCGGGTCAACCGAGTCGCAAAAACAAAGGTTTCCAGCGGCCGCATCCGCCGGGACAACGCGTGGGCAAAGTGCAAAAACATCCTCGCGTATACCGCCATCGAACCCGAAATATCGATTAACAAGACCCAATCTCTCGGTTTACGGACGGGCGTGAGCCGTACGGGCGGGGATTCGCGACCCGAGGCGCTTGCGCGCAACAGTTGCCGCACGTCGACGCGGGAACCGACAGGACCCCGCACATAACGCCGGGTCCGTCGCATCGCACTCAGCGCCGGTGTCGTCGTTAACAAGCGACGCGCTTGTTCAAGCTCGGCACTGCTCATTTGCTCAAAATCTTTATGTACAAGCTGATCCGTGGCCGCGTAGGTACCGCGAGCATCGGTGTGCTGTTCGTCGGGACGCCGGGTAGTGTGTATCGGTCCGGCTGCACGCAAGGCCTCTGCCAACCGCCGCAGGGCCGGCGGCGACAGGGACTGCGGAGATTGGGGGATCACCCAATCAGAACCCGGCGGGACGCGAGTCGACGGTGGGTACAACGCATCAAACAATTGATCAAACAATTCGAAATCGGCGGGATCGTTGATCAAGGTCGCTCTCAAGCCCGCCTTTGCGTCAGGGCGCACGCGAATGTCGATCACCGCCAATACTTCTGCGGCGGCAATGAGACGATCAGTACCTAGACGTACACCGCCGGCACGCAGGGCTTGCGCGAGCGTCATCAAGCCCGGCAGCCGCGTGTCCGCCGCCGATCGAGGCGCGGACGCTACCGTCACTGCGCCGAGCCTTTGTCCTTAATGAACGCCATCAGCGTCGGCAGCTCCTGCCGCACACTATGCAAGTCCTCCTCATATTTCAGCAGCACACCTAAGGTCTCATCGACCAAATCGATGGAGAGCGCATGTTCCCCCAGCGCCACGATCGCACGCGCCCATTCAAGACTCTCCGCGATGCCCGGCGCTTTGAACAACTTACGGTCTCGTAGCCCTTGAACAAACCGGACGATCTGCTGCGCTAGCGCCTCACCGGCTTCTGGCGCGCGCGCCCGGACAATCGCGAGCTCACGCGCGGCATCGGGATAATCGAGCCAGTGGTACAAACAACGGCGCTTCAGCGCATCGTGCACTTCACGCGTCCGATTGGAGGTCAGGATAACAATCGGCGGCTCTGCGGCCCGCACGGTACCCAACTCTGGGATCGAGACCTGGAAGTCGGCCAACATTTCCAATAAAAAGGCCTCGAACGGCTCATCCGCACGGTCGATCTCGTCGATCAACAACACCGGTGGACCTTCCGGATGCGCTTCCAGCGCCTGCAATAAAGGACGCTTGAGCAGAAAGCGCGGGTCGAACACCTCTGCCGTCAGCGCCGCCCGCGTCTCACGCTCACTGGCGGCTTCCGCAAGGCGCACTTCGAGCACCTGCCGTAAATAGTTCCATTCGTAGACGGCAGAGGAAACATCCAAGCCTTCATAGCATTGCAACCGAATGAGACGCCTGCCCAAGGCCTTGCTCAAGACCTTGGCAACTTCCGTCTTACCCACCCCCGCATCGCCTTCTAGGAACAGTGGCCGGCCGAGTTTCAAACTCAGAAAAACCACCACGGCCAAATTGCGGTCGGCTAGATAATTCTCACCCGCTAACAGAGCGCGCGTGGCATCCACCGATGCCGGTGCGGCCACTCGCGTCATCCGCGCGCCTGCACCGCCGTCACCGCCCGCCGTGTCATGACCGAAATCAAATTAGCCCGGTACTCTGGGGTACCGTGTAGGTCCTGATTCAGGCCATCCGCAGAGACCGCAAGACCATCAATGGCCTGCGGCGCGAACTGTTTGTCGAGCGCAGCTTCAAACGTGGCAAGGCGGAACACACAAGGCCCGGCACCTGTCACCGCCACCCGTACTCCTTTACCCGTATCCACCACCATGACGCCAACCATGGCGTAACGCGATGCAGGACTTGGGAACTTTGCGTAGGCGGCACGACGCACGATCGGAAACCGAATGCGCGTCACCAATTCACCAGGCTGCAGCGCCGTGGAAAATAGGCCCGTGAAAAACTTGTCTGCGCTGATTTCACGGCGATCAGTGACGATCGTGGCTCCTAAACCTACGACCGCTGCGGGGTAGTCAGCCGATGGATCACTATTGGCGATGGATCCACCGATCGTTCCACGATTACGCACCAGTGGGTCGCCAATGCCACCGGCCAGTTCCGCCAGCGCTGGCACTTCACGCTGCACCACAGCGGAACGCGCCACTTCGCTGTGACGAGTCATCGCACCGATGCTGATACTACCGGCCTCTACTGTGATACCGGTCAATGCGGCTATGCCCGACAAATCCACCAGCGTTTCAGGGCGTGCCAGCCGCATTTTCAGCGATGGCAACAATGTCATACCGCCAGACAAAAAATTGCCGCCATCGAGCGCTGCTACAGCCTCAGCAACGGAAGTGGGTCGTACGTAGTTAAAGGGATACATCTAGGCGCTCCTTACGCTTGTAACGCCTTGGCGGCGGAGGCAACAGCTTTGACGATGTTGTGATAGCCCGTGCAACGACAAATATTACCAACGAGTCCTTCGCGTATCTCATGCTCGGTTGGGTTTGGATTGTTTTTCAACAAATCGACCACCGTCATAATCATGCCCGGAGTGCAATAACCACACTGCAACCCGTGGCAATTGCGAAACGCCTCCTGCACTGCATGCAGTTGGTTTGCGCTCGCCAACCCTTCAATGGTGGTCACCGCAGTGCCATTGGCTTGCACCGCAAGCATGGTGCAGCTTTTGACGGCTTGGCCATCGACATGGACGACACAGGCGCCACACTGGCTCGTATCACAACCGACGTGGGTTCCTGTTAACCGTAAGTCGCGACGCAGAAACTCCACCAGCAGCGTCGTGGATTCGACTTCCGCCGTGATTTTTCGTCCATTGACTTCCATCGCTACCGATATGCTCATCAAGCGCACTCCCCCGGTCTGGCCCAATCAACCACCGAACTGGCTGAAGGTTTCAGCGAATACAAACCCAATAGGCCGCTACGATAGCCGCAACTAACCCCGCGATCGCAAGCCGCGAGCGCCAGGAAAAGTGTCGCGCACCTGAAGGCCTAACGCCAGCCGTTTCTTCAACCGCTATGGCAGTTGCGCCGGCGTCCATATGTTTGGCAAAGGCGTCAAAAAATCGGTCCGCCAGTTGGCGCGTCGCCGACTCGACCAGGCGTGATCCGACTTGCGCCAATTTGCCTCCGAGGGACAACGTGGCGGTATAACGCAAGACCGTCGTGGCGCCGTCTTGCACCAGTTGGACGGTCGCGCTGCCCTTGCCAAACCCGACGGCCGCCTTGCCTTCGCCCGTGAGGGTGTAGCCCGAGGGAGGATTGAGGTCCGATAGGACGATTTTGGTGGTGAAAGCGGCCTTGACAGGGCCCAACTGGGCCACAACCCGCGCCTCAATGTCGGTGGCGGACACCATCTGCAGCGATTCGCAACCCGGGACACACGCCTGCAGTACGGCGGGGTCGTTCAACGCCTCCCATACCTTTTGTTGCGGCGCAGCAATTCGATACTCGCCCTGTATAGCCATCTTCCCGCTCGCCTTCCTATGCCCTTTCTCAGTCCCGCAGACTACCTGATCATCCGCTGACTTTGGAGATTGATTATTCGGTCGGAACTGCTGCACGGTAGTGTTACCGCCAGCGCTAATCTTTTACACTCGTGCGGTAATTTTCTCGGGGGGATAGTCACGATGGGCAGCGAAATCGGCAAGTCGGTCCTAAGAGTCGAAGATCAGCGTTTCATTACCGGCAGCGGAACCTATACGGACGATATTCAACGCCCCGGACAAACCCATGCCTACATCGTCCGCGCGACAACGGCCCATGGCGTGATCAAAAAAGTAGACGTCTCCAAAGCGGCCAGCGCGCCCGGCGTCATCGCGGCGTTCAATGGGCAACACTTACAGGCCGACAAGATTGGCATCCTTCCCTGCGGCTGGATGACGATGAACATCGACGGCACGCCCATGTTCTCTCCCACCATGCCGGTGGTTGCCTATGATCGGGTCCGTTACGTCGGCGAACCCATCGCGGTCGTGATCGCAGAGACGGTACACCAAGCCAAAGACGCGGCCGAGCTGATCGACGTCGAAATCGATGATTTACCTGCCGTCGCATCCATCGAGCGAGCGATCGCACCCGGCGCTCCCATCGTGTGGGAGGGCGCAAAGGGCAATATAGGTTTTCACTGGCACATTGGCGCCGAAGCGCCGGTCACTGCGGCGTTCGCCCGCGCGGCGCATATCGCGAAAATGGACCTGATCAATAGCCGCATCATTTGCAACACCATGGAACCGCGCGCGGTATGCGCTGAGTTTGATAAGGGCAAAGGCGAGTTCACGCTCTACTTGTCCTCGCAAAATCCGCATGTGCAACGCATTCTATTGGCGACGGCCTCGCTGGGATTCCCCGAACACAAGATTCGGGTCATTTCGCCCGATGTCGGCGGCGGCTTCGGTATCAAAGCCATGCACTATCACGAAGAAGTGATCGCCTGCTGGGCTGCTCGTAAACTGGGACGTCCCGTCCGCTGGACCTCCGAACGTAGCGAAGCCTTCGTCAGTGACCGTCACGGTCGAGATCATTCGACGCACGTGGAATTAGCGCTCGACGAAAACAATAAATTCATTGGCCTGCGCGTCAGCACGCACGCCAACATGGGCGGTTATTACTCCACCTTCGGCCCGGCGATTCCGACCTTCTTCTATGCAACGCTACTGTCTGGCACCTACCCTATCCCTGCTATTTATTGCGATGTCACCGGCGTGCTCACCAACACTGTACCCGTCGATGCCTATCGTGGCGCTGGCCGGCCGGAGGCCACCTACGTCATCGAACGGATCGTGGACCGTGCCGCCGATGATCTTGGGCTCGATCCAGCCGAACTACGTCGCCATAATCTGATCCCCGTCGACGCATTTCCCTACAAGACTCCTTTGGGCTCTGAGTACGATTCCGGCCAATATGAACTTGCCCTCGACAAAGCGCTCGCACTGAGCGACTACAAGGGCTTCGAGGCACGGCGCGCCGAAGCCAAGGCGCGCGGGAAGCTGCGCGGCATTGGACTCTCCAGCTACATCGAAGCTTGCGGTGCTGCACCCTCGAAAATCGTGATGGCCAATGGCGGCGGCAGCGGTATGTTCGAATCCGCCACTGTGCGGGTAAACCCAACCGGCGGCGTGGTCGTCATGACCGGCACGCATTCCCATGGCCAGGGGCACGAAACTACCTTCGCGCAGGTGGTGGCTGACAAACTATCGATCCCAATGGATCAAATTGAAGTGGTGCATGGCGACACCGCACGGTCACCCTTCGGTCTAGGCACCAATGGCTCCCGTTCGCTCGCATTGGGCGGCACCGCCATATTGAAGGCGCTCGACAAAATCATTGCCAAGGGCAAGAAAATCACTGCACACGTACTCGAAGCCGCCGAAGGCGACATTCGCTTCGAAAACGGCCGCTTCTCAGTCGCAGGCACGGACAAAGGATTGGCTTTTGGCGAACTGGCCTTCACCGCCCATGCACCGGCGCGCTTTCCGACCGATGAAATCGAACCTGGACTGGAAGAAACTGCATTCTTCGACCCAGTCAACTTCACGTTCCCCGCCGGTGTCCATGTCTGCGAACTGGAAATCGATCCGGACACCGGAACCACGGACATCGTGGCTTATTCCGTTGTGGATGACTTTGGCAACATTGTGAATCCGATGATCGTCGACGGCCAGGTGCATGGCGGCACCGTACAAGGCATTGGTCAAGCGTTACTCGAGAACTGCGTGTACGACGAAGATACCGCGCAATTATTATCCGGTTCCCTGATGGATTACTGCCTGCCACGCGCGGACGACGTCCCCAATTTCAAGCTGGACTATATATGCACCCCGTCTCCGCATAACGCGCTAGGTGTCAAGGGATGCGGCGAAGCCGGCGCTATTGCAGCGACGCCCGCTGTCATCAACGCCGTTGTCGATGCCCTGCAACCGGCTGGCGTGCAGGATATCTCCATGCCCGCCACGCCCCTCAAGATCTGGACGGCACTGCAGGCTGCTAAAGCCGCCGCTTAACACCGACACCCCATTGACATCGATCGAGGCCGACGCCATGACCCCTGAAAGCACAGTCCCCGTAGATTCCCGTGGGCATTACGATGCCATTGTGGTGGGGGCGGGCTTTTCCGGTCTCTACATGCTGTATCGGTTACGCGCCCTTGGTCTGTCGGTGAAAGTCATTGAGGCCGGTGAAGGCGTCGGCGGCACCTGGTACTGGAACCGTTATCCAGGCGCCCGTTGCGACGTGGAGAGCATGGAGTATTGCTACTCTTTTGATGAAGCCTTACAGCAAGAGTGGCAGTGGACGGAGCGTTACCCCAAGCAGGCCGAAATTCTCAGATACCTTAATCATGTCGCGGATCGCTTTCAGTTGCGCTCGCAGATTGCGCTTAATACGCGCGTTCTATCAGCGCACTACCAAGAATCAAGCAAGACATGGCGCGTGCGCACCGATCAAGGCGGCGACTACACCAGCGCCTACTGCATCATGGCCAGTGGCAACCTATCGACGGTCCGCGTGCCGCCTTTTGCAGGGATCGAGCGCTTCAAGGGCACTTGGCATCACACGGCGCGTTGGCCGGACACCCCGGTGGATTTCACCGGCAAGCGGGTGGGCGTCATCGGCACCGGCTCCACCGGCATTCAGGTGATTCCACAAGTGGCCGCGCAGGCAAAGCACCTGCATGTATTTCAGCGGACGCCGAATTTCAGCATCCCGGCCCACAATGGACCCCTCGATCCTGTATATGAAAACGAACTAAAATCTCGATACGCGGCGCATCGTCAAGCCGGTCGAGAGTCGATGTTCGGCATCCCCTGCGAGATGCCAGCCTTGATGGCGAAGCAAGTGAGCGACGAAGAACGCCTGGCCAAGTTTGAAACCGCGTGGGCCTACGGTGGCGCCAACCGAATTCTTCTGGCCTATGCAGACCTCCTGGTCAATGAAGATGCCAACGCAACCGTCTCTGATTTTGTCCGTGACAAGATTCGCGCGACAGTGAAAGACCCGAACGTTGCCGATCTTTTATGCCCAACAGACCATCCTTTGGGGACGAAACGGATCTGTGTGGATACGGACTATTACTCCACCTATAACCGCCCCAACGTTACTCTGGTGGATGTCCGTAAGGCCCCCATTGAGGAGATTACGGAATCCGGCATCCGCACAAGAGATGCAAGTTATGCGCTGGATGTACTCATCTTCGCGACCGGATTCGACGCCATGACTGGCGCACTCAATGCAATCGACATACAGGGTCGCCAAGGCGCAAAGCTGAAGACGCAATGGGAAGACGGCCCGAAGACCTACCTCGGCGTGATGGTCAACGGATTCCCAAACCTTTTTACCGTGACAGGCCCAGGAAGCCCATCCGTGCTCAGCAACGTGGTCGTGTCGATCGAGCAGCACGTTGAGTGGATCGCACAGTGCATTGCGCACCTGCGTGCGCAGGGCATCAGCACCATCGAAGCCAGCGCAGAGGCCCAGGAAAAATGGGTACAGCACGTGATGGATGTCGGTAACACCACACTCTTCCCGAAGGCGGACTCGTGGTATACCGGCGCCAACATTCCGGGCAAGAAGAAAATCTTTATGCCTTACGTCGGCGGCGTGGGCGCTTACGCGCAAATCTGCCGTGAGGTCGCGCAGAAGAACTACGATGGATTTCAGCTCTCGCGCTGATCTGCTAGCAGGCGCGAACAACCTGGTAAGACGGCGCCCTGATCGGCGCCGTAGCGCTCACTGCGCGGTATAGCCACCGTCAATGACGAGTTCACTGCCGGTCATAAACGCCGACTCATCGCTCGCCAGATAGACCACCGCAGCAGCAATATCCGACGGTGTCCCCAAACGTCCCACGGGATGCAAGCTCTGCAACACTTGATGCGCCACGTCGACGCTGGAAAAAAAACCCTTTTGGACCATGCCGGTCAGGCCTGCCTCTAACATCGGCGTCTCGACGAAGCCTGGGTGGACAGAGTTCACCCGAATGGGGTAACGGCTCTGTGCACACTCCAACGCAGCCGCCTTCGTCAGCAACCGTACCGCCCCCTTGGCCGCCACGTAGTCAGGTGCCCGAGTCGTGCCCACCATGCCGTAAATCGAAGACACGTTAATGATGCTGCCATTGCGCCCGACGTTGGCCTTCATCGCCCGGATACCGTGCTTAACGCCCAAGAATACGCCGTCTAAATTGACGGCCAAGCTGCGGCGCCAGTCACTGAGTTTAAGGTCCTCAATAGGATCGGCTGTAGGCGCAATGCCGGCGTTGTTTAAAAGCACGGTCAGGGTCTGAAATCGGTCTAGGGTGGCTTGCATGCGCGCTTCCCATTCACCTTCATCGGTCACGTTGAGGCGCCATCCGACCGCCTGGCCGCCGGCCTGCATGATCCGAGCGGCCACGGCCACAGCCGCGGCCTCATCAATATCTGTGACGACGACTTGCGCGCCATGCTCCGCCAACGCAATAGCCGCCGCCGCGCCAATGCCGGCACCGCCGCCGGTGACGAATGCTGTTTTTCCCGCCAGTCTTGCGTGCGCCATATCCCCTCCTATGCCGACCCACTATAAACCCTATCATCCGCCCGCGGGGCGCCTCAGGATCCCCGATAAAAGGCTTCCCAGCTGGCCCAGGCCTCGGGCCAGTCGGCCGCGCGCGGGATGGCCCCTACGCGCTTACGCAGCACCTCGCCCATGGATGTCAGGTAGTCGCAGACCGGCAAAAAGTAGAAAAAACTAAGCCGCCTATGGGCAAACTGCCACTCCCCCGCGACGCGCCGATACCGATCCAGATAGCGCAAAGCCGCCAATAGAGGGACGCCGTCCCGCACGGATTCCGAATGGGCCGTAATGACCCCTTCTGCATGATCCGCATTCTGCGGATCGAGTGTCACGAGATGATCGTGCGTAAAATGAAAGGTGGGACCCAACACCGCGAATCGTTCCCGATAGAAATCGACAATCGCCTCTCGCCCAACGGCGTCCATCGTGCCGTCCACCGAATCTAGTATTGCATCGCGCGTAAAAAGGCTTGCCAACAAGTCGGTATCCCGACCGTCGATCGCGATGCCATAGCGAGTCACCAGCGTGCGCAAGGCCTCTCGATCTTCGATCCGACGCAGCCGCTGCTCGACCGATAGACGCATGATCGTTCCCTCTACGTTAGGCCGACTCAATCAGGACTGCCATACCTTGGCCAGACCCCAGACACATGGCCATGACCGCCCGGCCACCGCCCCGTGCCTGCAAGTGCTGGATTGCCGTATGGGTCATCCGAATACCCGTCACACCCGGCGGGTGACCAATCGAAATCGCGCCGCCGTACAAATTAGTGCAGGCCCTGTGCACGCCGAGCTGCCGCTCTACATGCAATGCCACCGCCGCGAAGGCTTCGTTGATCTCCCAGTAGTCAATATCACCCACCTTGAGACCATGCCGATCCAGCAATTTTGCAATGGCCGGCACCGGGCCGTGACCCATCAAGCGCGGCTCCACGCCGATGGTCGCCCAGCCTAAGAGTTTTGCATGGGCCGTCCCACCGGCTGCAACCAATGCGCCCCGCTCCGCCACCACCATAAAACCGGCACCATCGGAGACCGGAGAGGCATTACCCGCCGTCACCGTCCCGCCGGCCGAGAAAGACGGCTGCAAGGCGCCCAGCGTCGCGTGGGTTACGCCGCGGCGGATACTTTCGTCGCGCACCAATGCCCCGGAACCGACCGACACCGGCGCAATTTGGGCAGCCAAAAAACCTGCCGCCTCTGCCGAGACCGCACGGTCTTGACTCATCACGGCCCAATCATCCATGGCCTCGCGGGTATATCCGTGTAGCGAGGCCAGATGCTCCGCCGTCTCCCCCATATAGAGCGCGGTGGTCGGGCAGCGATAAGCCCAATCCAGCATATCCTCCAGACGCTGGGCGCCGCGCTTCTGCCCCCACCGTGCTGTGCTTAACACGTGGGGGACGCGACTGAAAATCTCAGCACCGCCCGCCAGCGCGATGCGACTCGAACCATCGAGCACTTGATGGGCCGCCGAGATAATCGCCTGCAATCCCGATCCACAGGCACGCACCACACCCAATGCGCTGGTCTCCATAGGAAAGCCCGTCGCCACACAAATTGCACGATGCGCGAATAAAGAATCGGGATCTGTCGGAATGGTGGTCGCAAAGACAAAATGGTCAATGTCGGGCAGCGTTAGCCCTGCCGCCGACACCGCCGCTCTGGCCGTCTGCGCGGACAGATCCGTCAATGCAATACCAGCAAGCCCACCACCGAATTTTCCAAGCGGGGATCGTTTGCCTAAGGACAACACAATATCTGCTGACTGCAACGCGCTAGGCGCCATGGAACACTCCGATCAAAGGAAGGGCCGTCAGACTACGGGTCATCACACTGTGCGTATAGACCAAATTGTCGGGCGGAACGGCGAGACGCAGATGGGAAAATGTGTCACAGATCACCTCGAGCGCCACTTCCAACTCCCGGCGCGCCAAAGTGGCTCCAACGCAGTGGTGCATCCCAAAGCCAAAGCTCAGATGGGCAATAGTCTTGGTCGACTCGGATAGTAATTCGCTGTCGCTAAAGCGAGCCGGATCGCGATTGGCAGACCCTAAGCGCAGCCCCAATAGAGACCGGGGCGGCAACATCAGCCCCCCCAGCGAGGCTGCTGCAGTCGTGACCCGAAACAAGCCCTGCACCGGCGCATGCAGCCGCAATACGCTCTCGATCAGCTGCCTGCGCAGCAACGGAGCGCCGCGAAGACGCGCCAACAACGAGGCATCCTCCGCCAAGAGTCGCAGCAGCGTCGCCAACGTGGAGGCCGTCGTCTCGTGCCCTGCGATCATCAACTGATGCAATAAAGAGAGTTTCTCCGACGTAGTAAAGGGCTTCTCGGCTCCCGCATCCGCATCGGCCACCAGCGCCACCAGCGCACCGCGAGGTCGCCGTGTGCCATCGGCTAAAATCGGGATAAAGTACTGTTGAAACGCAACCGCACATCGCGCCGCCGCAAGGTGCTGCTCGCGCGTCGCGCCAAGCCCAATCGCGCGCACGGCGGCGTCCGACCAGCGCTTGAAATCACGGAAATGGTCCGGTGCGACGCCTAACTGCTCGGAAATAATCCGCAGTGGAAAAGGCATTGCCAGGCTCTCGACTGCATCGAACACCTGATTGGGGGTTACCGACGCCAACATGCTCTGTAGGGTGACCCGAATCCCGGGCTCTAACTGATCCACCCGCCGAGTCGTAAAGACTTTATCGACGAGGCTGCGGAAGCGTTTGTGATCTGGCGCATCATTAGTCTGCAGGGTACGCGCCCAGGCACACCCGCCCTCGGCAAAGATCGCCGCAGCCTCCGCCGCCGGGAATTTAGGATCCATCAACGCCAAGGAGACTTTGCTGGAAAAAAGCGCGGGCCTATTGAGCACTTCTTTTACAAGCGTATAACTCTCAACGATGTACATCCCAGACTGCTCACAACGCCAAATCGGAGATGACCCGTAAACGCTTGGATCCGATGGACCTTCCTGGTCGGCGAAGGAATACAGCGACGGACTAGGCAGTTTCATTATCACTTAAACTTTGCTGGATCTATTTTGCGGGAAAGATCTACACGCTCTAAAAGCTTAAATTTCTGTATTTTTGTCGCACTCATCGGCCACTCACGGACGAATTCGACGTAGCGCGGTACTTTGAAACCTGCAATCCGCCCAACGCAGTATCGAACCAGGTCCTCCGGATCTATGGCGACGCCGTCTTTCAATTCGACAAAAGCAGCCGCTACTTCCTGTAGACGATCGTCCGATACCGCGATGACCTGCGCCACTTTTACCGCAGGATGAGTACACAAGAAACCTTCGATTTCGATGGCAGCGACATTCTCTCCGCCCACTTTGAGCATGTCTTTTAAACGACCGAGATAGCGAATTCGCCCCTCTGGCGTCAGAGCCCCTAAATCTCCACTACGGACCCATTCTCGATTCAAGAAAACTGCCTCGGTGCGCGCTGGATCGTTGTAATACCCGCTGAACATCGAGCGGCCGCGGATTAAAATTTCCCCGACTGCCCCAATCGGCCGTTCTAGTAACGTCTCTGCATCGACGATTTTGACCTCTATGCCGTCAAAAGGACGACCACTCGTCTCGGTCAACTGCTCCGGCGTGTCCGTCAGCTCATTAAAGGAGATCACCCCGCCCGCTTCCGTGAGCCCGTAGGCCGTGACATGCGTGGCATGGGGTAGTTGGGCCGCAAATCGTCTGAGCAAATCAGGCGGCCCCACGTTATTGACTAAACGGACGTTACGGAACGCATCGGCGCTAAACTGCGGATGACCGTAAAGCGCTGCGGTGATCGTAGGAAAAGACGGGAAGAGAATGGTCGCCCGTTCGGCAACAATCTCCGCCAAGGACGCTGCGGCCTCGAAGTGTTCCTGTGCGATGAAGGTCGCACCACTGGCGCGACAGGCCGCCATAGGCAACATGGTGGACATATGAAAAAATGGCAGGGGATCCCAAAACCGATCCCTTTGGGACATCAAAAAGCGCTTTGCCAACGCGTGACCGGCATATTCCAAGGCGCGATGGGAAAGCAAGCAGGCCTTCGGGTGCGCGGTGGTGCCGGAGGTGTACATGATCAATGCGATCTGCTCTGGATCGATATTATCTTCTATCGGCACGGCATCTACGCCGGCAAAGTGCCGCTCATCTCCCCATCGATGCGCCTCTGACGCATGTAAATAGTAAACCGCTTGCAAGCATGGAGCAGCAGCGAGATGTAACGGCTGGCCCATCTCCCAACGGGATAACTCCGGATAGAGTTCCGTGAGCATCGCTGCGTAATCGAAAAACGCGCGCTGTTTTGCGGAAGTGATTAACACCCGCATATCCGAGTCTTTGATGACGTACCTTAAGTCGTCACTTTTGTAACGTGAGTTCAGATGAACAGGCCGAATTCCAACCAGAGAGCACGCATAAAAAAGCAGAAGGTATTCGAGGCAATTTGGCATCAGCAAGCCGACATGATCCCCTGCTTTTAATCCCATCCTTTGCAAAGCACCGGCATACCGGCTGGACTCCGCTAAAACCTGGCTGTAGGTCAAGCGGTCGGCACCGATCACCACCGCCTCTTGGGCGCCATATCGCGCCGCGGCTTGGCGCAAGGTGCGCGCAACGGTCAGGCTGGAATCAAAGCCCATCG
>SESH01004020.1_pt1 | contig 25239 bp, 27 predicted proteins | sample 3171561 | NCBI WGS metagenome assembly SESH01 (sample SAMN10866947, study PRJNA518727) | freshwater metagenome | biome: subpolar coniferous forest; feature: holomictic lake; material: water; isolation source: holomictic Lake 442 2011 16.5 m and 2014 13 m | place: Canada: near Kenora, Ontario
CAAGGAGCTTGGCGACAGGGTGGAGGTACGCGACTACTCCAAATACAACTTTGTGACGCCGATTATCAAGCCCGACAACATGGAGCGTGAGGATGTGCTGAAGCTTGTGCTGAAATCTTATGCACGCTTCTACGCACGCAAAACCTTTTTTGGCTATCCATGGATCAAGGATCCTTATGTCCGCAAGTACATGCTTGGCTGTCTGAAGGCGTTTGCCCAGACCACCATTACCAAGCGCTTCTACGACATCGATCGAGTCAAGACCAAGAACCGCAAGATTGAAATTGATCTTGGCTTCGACAAGTCAAGAATTCTGACGGAGGCCGAGGTGAAAAACCTCAAGGAGCTGCGTCCAGAGATGGTCGCCGACATGAGCTTCGGTCTGAAAGAGGCTGGCTACCAGCGTGAGCACGACGAGCACAACTGGGACGAGTTCGACGAGAGCACCATCAAGGATCGCAACTCTTCGACTGTGCGTAATTGCTGAGTTACTGCTGGTTGGAATGAAACAAGAATGCCCTCCGCCTTGCCGGGGGGTTTTTCTTTTTTTGGTGCGAGGATGAAAAGCAGACTCCCCAACGTCGGTGCCGAATCACAGGGATGACCGCTCAAGGCCGTGCAGATCAGATCAGCCGCTCAAGGCCCTGTTCACTCTCCGCCCGGCAATGCTACCCTTCTGTTCCTGTGCTGCGAAAAGCATTGGCAGAAAGTTTTTGAATATGACTCTGGATATCGACCGTCCATAAAGCAATGTGCTGGTTGAACCTCTCTCGATCATCTGCAAAGAGCGCCCTCGATGCCTCCTCAAATCCGGGAAAATCGCCTGCCATTGCGGAGATAAAGCGGTAAAGCGAAGCCTGTGAAGAGCGCAGGAGATCGCGCTCGCTGTTCACCCGCCGGCACCTCCTCAACAAGCTTGCGAAGAGCTACCGAAGCACCTCCCGGCTGAGTGTTGAGCCACTCCCAGTGGCGAGGCAGCAGGGTAACCTCCCGGGGAACAACGCCAAGCTTCGGACGACCAGGCCCCCGAGGGTGAGCTGGCTCCTCCATCACTGCCGGTTTCTTCAGGCGAAGCAGAACATCCTCCATCGTACCCCGAAAATCCACCTCAATCAGCTCACTGGTGAGATCGTCAAAAATCAGCACCGAGAACGCCTCTCCCCGATCAATCATCTCTTTCACCTTCCCTGCGACCAGCGCCAGCTCTCCTGACGCAAGAGCACGACTCCCTTCAAACGCAGTGCACGCTTCTCTCGCCTGACCGGTCATCTCCATCTCCCTGCTTGGTTCATAAACAGAATTTTATCCGGATAAAATAGTGTTTTTTCTATCCGGATAAACATTTTATCAGAAAAAGGCATCCAGTGTCAGAACATTCGTCACAACATCCTTGCGCCAGATATTGTCGGTAACACCATAAGTCGTCATCATGGTCAGAAAAATGTTTTTCCGGGTTTTTGTGACCTGACGAAAAACCTCAATTTTCTGGCGCAGCTCTTTGGCATAAGAGGCATCCACAGTAAACTCGCCCTGGGAGAACTTGATTTCACAGAGGTTTATGGTGGCATCACTGCGGTCTATCAGCAAATCTCCGGCCTGATATGTTGTTTTTGCTCATGATAAATGACAGTCACAACCATTCCCATTCTATATCTGGCCAGAGTTAACAAAAAGTCGCGATTTTGGCCAGATATAAATATTATAACTGGCCATGAAGCAATGTGCAGACTGAACCTATCCCGAAAAAAGCGCCCTCCAAGCCCGGCTCTGCCCTTCAAGCTCACTCTTGATCTACTATCCTTGCAAGTTTGTTTCGCACAGTGCAGACAGATTTGTTTATCAGGCGAAACCGAAAGACGCCGAAAATCCCTGTTACAATACCAACAGGAATACAGACAAGTCCAACGCCCCAGAACCAGCTTGTTTGAGCAAAATGCATGATGGAGACCCCGGCTATAATCAGAGATACTCCTGAACGAAGATATGCCAGCAACGTTCGTTCATTTGCCAAAATAGTGCGATCAATCGCAAGTTCATCGCGAAGAATCAGCTCGCTTGCTTCAAATTTGGAATACGGTGAGTGTGCCACAATATAGTTTGTCAGATTAAAACCGTTTTCAAGAAAGCATTCCCACAGCCGAAATGCGGGCCAGTATCGTAGATGGTTATTATCACAAAAGCTCCGTTCTCTATATGGCCAAAACAGGGGAGATCAATCACTCAGGCAACGTCGTGCCAATCCCAAGCAGATCGGCAATGTTGGCCGCCGGGTCAATCACCGGCCTTATAAGCGACGACGCACAGGTCATCAGCGTCGTAACGCCTGGTCCGTGCCCGGCTTCAAGGCAGTCGCTGTGAATAACGATGCCAATAGTGATGGCTCCCTTGCGGTATGCTCTGCCATAGCGGTTGTCGTGATCAAGCAGGGCAACAAAGTCTCCGAGACGTATTTTATCAATCCCGTACTCCTGAACAGTCTCGGCATCGCTGGTCATGATATCGTAGTCCCCTTTGGCAACATGCGCTGATCCGATGCCTGAACCCATGCAGACTGCTGGCACAATTGTGGTGACAGGCACTTCAAGCACGCCTCCCTCAACTTCACGAATCTTCATGGCCCGAAGCAGGCTCGGATCGAGGTTGAACAAAACAATATCGGGGTAATCGGTGAGTTTCAGCCCTTGCCCTTTGCCGCGAATAATGATGGTGTCACTGTAGAGCATCTTCTCCTTGTCGTCGCGTTCAAAATTGACAATCACATGCTCTGACCCGCCATGGTGACCGAGAACTCGACCCTCGGCCCCTTTCGCCTCGCCAGTGGCTACAGTGGCAGTGTTGCCCGCGCAAGAAAAAATCTGCAGGCCAACATTGGGATGTTCGAAAGGCTTCATGGTATCGGCGGTGCAGCTTACGCCTGGCTCTATATGGTCACCCGCCCAGCCAAATGCGGGGTCACCCGCCTGCACGTTCAGGGTAATACCTCCGATTGCGGGAAGAAGAAAGGGGATTCCCTGGTGGTCAACTTCCCAGGTACCTCTGGTTTTTGGCTGTCCTGGCTGGCATTGCAGCAGAAACTCTACAAGTTTTGTTTCATTTGTCTTCAGCATAACTTTTTGTTGATGGTGTTGATCATATAATGAATGAGGGGTTACTCATCAAGTCCCGGACGAATAAATGCCCGTGCATCCGGGAAAAGGAGTTCGTCGGCCATTACTCTCAGTTCCGGGTTAAAATGTTATAAAAACAAAAGGCGCATGGTAGTGCGCCCTCTGTTTTTTTCTCATTATCAACGTCCGCCAGTTGCATGGAAGATACGGCAACAATTTAAAGAGGAGTTACATCTTCAGCCTGAAGGCCTTTTGCTCCCTGAGTTACTTCCATCGTCACTTTCTGGCCTTCAACAAGCGTCTTGCGCCCAGAGCCATTGATAGCACTGTGATGCACAAAAACATCTTTCCCGCCTTTCTGTTCGATAAAGCCGTAACCCTTTTCTTCGTTGAACCATTTGACAGTTCCTTCAACCTGAGTACCCATACCTACCTCTTTTTATTTTTGCCAGTTAAACTTGGCGTTACTATGAGCAAACCTCGACATGAAGCGCCCAAAAATTAATTAATTTAACGCATCCGCAATTTACTTACTTTATGCTAATTCAAAAAGAAAGTTCTAAGATTTGGGATACTTTTTTATAATTGACACAAAACAGCACAGGCATCAAAAAGTGCGTCAAGAGCTTGTAACCTCTTTCTGCACAATTCGTTACTTGATTCCCCAAAGTTTTATCTTCCGATCATCGCTTCCGCTGGCAATTATTTTGCCATCAGGAGAGACATCGACTGACTGCACTTCAAGCACATGACCACGATAAAGATGGAGCTGCTTGCCTGTATTTATGTCCCACAACCTGACCGTTTCGTCGTTTGCCGCACTGACAATTTTTGAGCCATCGGGCGTAAAACAGACGCTGCGCACGGCATCTCCATGGCCTTCAAACACCTTGACGATCTCTCCTGTTGCGGCATCAAGAATCTTGACAAGGGAGTCGCGTCCACAAAAAGCAATAAACTTGTCGTCCGGGCTGTAGGCCAATGCGTGTGAAAGTCTGTCGTCGCTCTTGTAGTTTGCAACATTTTTGCCGGTTGCAACATCCCATATTTTTATAACAGTCTCCTCGCCACAGCTTGCGATTTTTGTACCATCATGACTATAGGCAAGGCACTCGATATATGATTTATGACCGAGAAATCTTGACCGCTCTTTTCCACTCTCGACATCCCAGAGACGGATTGTTGTATCACGTGAACAACTTGCCACAATCTTGCTGTCGGGACTGAACGCCACCATGCGCACCGCCGTATCATGCCCTTTACAAACATGCAGGCACTGGCCGGTAGCAGCATCCCATATTCTCACCGTACTGTCGGTGCTTCCGCTGGCAAGCCGTTTGGCATCGCGACTGTAATCAATGCACTCAACCCAAGTATCATGCCCTTGCATGGTAAGCAGGCTACGACCGGACTCCACATCCCAAAGCATAACCGTTTCGTCAAAACTGCCACTGACGAGTTTTTTGCCATCGGTGCTGAATTTCACACCAAGCACCCGGTCGAGATGACCTTCCATCGTCTTTATCAGATTGACATCCTCAATAACCTTCGGAAGTTTGAGTTCGACCTCCTTTTTCGCAAATATTTTCGATAAGAAACCCATAAGCACTGTTCTTGTTTGAATTGATACTTCGATACTCTTTCTGCCGCAGCAGACGGCCAAATTGGAACCGCTGATTTTCAATTGGCAATTTAATAAAAATTATCACCTTCCGCGAATTCTGCCCGCCATCAGGAGAAATTGTAGTTTCTCCCTTTCCAGAGTGTGCCCTTGCCGAATTTAATGCTGAAAAATGAATTGAAGGCGATGGCAAGCAGCACTATCCAGGAAAAAAAATGCAGAAACACAAAAGAATATGGCTGACGGAATATAAACGCAATAATAACCCGGTTGAAAAGGACTACCGCAATCTGCAACAGTGGAAACCAGAAAAACAGAAAACTGAACTCCCCCGTCAACAGCGAATGAACAAGAAAGAGATAAGGGACTATATAGAGTAAAGAGGTCAGCACGATCATCGCAAAAAGAGCGGGCGTACTGTAGCCAAGGCCTGCAAAAAGATTTTTTGAAAAACCCTCCCATACTTCCATGCGACTGCGGTACATCCTGCAACTGACCGTATCTGTACCATTATAAGCAGCAACTGTTCCACCAGCTTTTTTGACCGCCATACAAAGCCAGACGTCCTCAACAATGGCATCTTTAACTGCGGTATGACCATTAATGCGTTCATAAAAATCTTTTCGAAACAGGATATACTGGCCATTGGCAAAACTGAAGGCCGGATTTCGACTTGTGCGGACAAGCCTGATCGGCAAAAAACAGAGCAGAATAAAATATACCAGCGGCACCACCAGCGCTTCCCAGAATGATCCCAGCTCCTGGCATGGCGTCAAAGAGAGCATGTCGGCTCTCGATCTCTGCAACGCCCCGACCGAGCGGCGAAGAGCATCCGGCTGGTGCATGGTATCGGAATCGGTAAAGAGCAGCAGCTCACCTTTTGCCTGCCGCCCGAGCTGAGAACAGGCCCAACTTTTGCCATGCCACCCGTCGGGAAGCGCTTCACCCTGAAGAATCCGCAAGCGCTCGCCAGCCTCACTTGCGAGGGAAAGCAACAACTCCGGAGTCGCATCAGTTGAACCATCATCCAGCACAAGAATTTCAAATGTTTCATACTCCTGCTGCAAGAGCGACCGGACACAGCGTTCAATATTCAGCGCTTCATTACGAGCCGGAACCAGCACAGAAACTAAAGGGCCACCATGAGGTGAATCGGATGGCATTACAGGGAGGTCAATCAGGTTTCTCAGCACAATCCCCAGAAAAACGAGGAGTGAGAGCAGTACAACTATCTGATAGATGAGCATGGCAGCGATAAAAAAGGCCGCCCTCGCGGGCAGCCTGAATGGTTCATGAGTATGAGGAACTCTCTCAATCGATCAGTTTATTGATATTGTACTCAAATATACCCTCAGCCCCGGCCCTTTTCAGCTCAGGAATCAATTTGCGTACTGTTTTTTCCGTAACGATAACTTCAATTGCCACCCACAGCTCTTCTGCCAGACTGGATATGGTGGGCTGACGCAGGGCTGGAATAATGGCGAGAATCTTGTCGAGCGAAGATTTGGGTGCATTCATTTTCAGTCCCACCTTGCCCTGGGCATTGATTGCTCCCAGCAGCAAAAGAGCCATGCTTTCGATCTTCTCGCGCTTCCACGGATCGTTCCACGAATTTTTATTGGCAATCAGCTTGGTGTTGGACTCAAGAATTGTGTCAACAATCCTCAACTTGTTTGCCCTGAGCGACGAGCCGGTTTCAGTCACCTCAACAATGGCATCGGCAAGGTCGGGCGGCTTGACCTCTGTTGCGCCCCAACTGAACTCCACCAGAGCATTTACCCCGTTTTTGGCAAGATATTTTTTGGTAATGTTGACCACTTCTGTGGCAATGTGCTTCCCTTCGAGATCTTTAACCGACGTGACCGGGGAATTTTCTGGCACACAAAGCACCCATCGCACTGGCCTCATAGAGGCTTTTGAATAGACCAAATCGGCAACTTCAACAACATCAGCATCCGTCTCAATAATCCAGTCCTTGCCGGTCAACCCGACATCAAACGCACCGAGTTCGACGTAATGGGCCATCTCCTGAGCCCTTATCAGAATAGCTTCCAGCTCATCATCATCTATAGAGGGAAAATAGGATCGGCTCTGAACCGAAAAGTGAAACCCTGCCTGTGCAAAAAGATCGATTGTTGAATCCTGCAGACTTCCTTTCGGCAATCCAAGTTTCAGCACCTTGTTTACATTACTCATAACAGCAACTATCTGAATATTAACGTTATAACTCCCTAAGCTGAACGGTGCCATTGCGAAAAACGCCGTAAGGCGAACTGCCTTCAATCCAGGTACCAAGATTTACATACCTGCTGGAACCCGCAGAAAGCTCTACAACACCCTTTACATGGTTATGACCGCATATAAAATAATCGAAATCCTTTTCGGTCGACAATAATTCAGCAAAATTTAACAGCCGGTCAACCTCGAAAAGAAGGTTGACCGGTTTGTGCGTACGGCTCAGTTGTGATAATCCTTTCATCAATCCAATAGCCAGATCTGGCTGAAAACCCGTCAGAAGCGCAAGACTGAATCGGTTGTTGACAAGACGAGAGAAGGCCTTGTAACCAAGATCCCCTTGTCCCAAACCATCGCCATGAGCAATCACAATCTTGCGACCATCAAGAACAAGATCATGCATGCCGTACATGGTTTTCACCCCAAGCTCATCATCAAAATAACGGCCAAGATAAAAATCATGGTTTCCTGCAACATAAAAAACCTTGATGTTATGGCACACCAGATCCCTCAAGAGAGAAAAGAATCTGGTAAACCCCTTTGGAATGACGTGGCGAAACTCCAGCCAGTAATCGAGGATATCGCCAAGCATATACAGTGAACAACCCTCTGCCTTGATAATGGCAAAAAGTCGTTCGAGGCTATCAAGCTTCAGCCGTTCGCTCTGTTCGTCCTGGAGGCCTAAATGGATATCACTGATAAAAAAAATACCAGACATCTCACAAAACCCAGGAGGCTGCAATGACAGCAAGGGGAATAGTCAAGTTATCAACCTCTTTCGGACTCACTCCCTCTGCAATGGTTGCAATCAGTGCAATAACCACAATTTTTACCACATGAAACGATTCCGGCACAATCAGCCAGGAAAAAAAGAGCCCGGCTGCAAGACTGCCAACAAAAAAAGCAAGGCTCCCCTCAACACTTTTATCGCTGAGCACATAATATTTCATTTTGCCATAACGGATACCGATTATCGGTGCCAAGCCATCACCCCAGCCGAGCATTGCCATGGCCAGAACCCCTGCGGGCTGTTTGTAGTAAATAGTGCCACAGATCATGGCGACAATTACAAAATAGAGTGTCCCCTTGAGCAGTTCGCGCTTGTCTCCGGTACGGGTCATTGTCTTCACTGCCTGGTCATCATCGGCGGCGAAAAGCCCTTTCTGTACAAGCAACACTGTCCATACCGCAAAAACGGTAATATTCAGGTACTGCGACCAGTGACCGTTCACAAAAAGAGGAAGAAAAATAATGGAAGAACCTGCACAGATATGTGTAATTTTTCGGCTGATATCCCTTGGGAGAGAGTGGTTGGTTACCAGGTAATCCATAAAAGGAGGGACACTGAAAACATAGGCAAAGGTCAGCAGGGTAACCAGAGCATTGTGCCATACAACCGGAAGCAAAAAAAAAGTTGGGTGAAGAGTATCCATGGCCATACTGATGGTTTTAAAGTTACACCCGTAAACAGAGAATTATTAAATGAGGAAATCAGAATTTCTGCATGTATTTCGTGCCAACCATCCACGCAACAAGCAGATTATTAACTAAAAACAAGATGTTGTTGGCAACCTGGAAACGGAGAAACGTGTTGTGTTCCTGGACATCACTCTTCCCGATGGCATTGCCAAACCCATCTTCAACAGCACCCTTCATAAATGATATGCCACCTTTCGGGTCACGCAAAAGCTGCACCTGAAGCACCATATTTAAAACAAGACCAAGCAAGACAAAAAATGCGGGGATGATAAATCCCCATGTAAAGGATAGCCAGGCCAGAACGGCAAAAACAGAGTCAATAATCATAAACGAGACAAAGAAAGTTTTTCTGGCGCCGATCATCACGGTAAGCGACTTAAGGCCACCCTCCTTGTCGCCTTCTGCCGACTTGAAATCATTAAGAATAATGAGCGCAACAGCCATAAAAAAGTTCAGACTGGCAAGCCAGAGCGCCTCGGGACGTATATCACCAAAGAGGGCATTGGCTGATAAAAAAGAAACAAACCCGTAGGAAAAGCCTACTGCTGGAGCTGAGGTCAGAATGTTTTTTTTCAGTTTCAGAGGCGGCGCTGAATAGATGTAGGCAACAAAGAGAGCTGCCAGTATTGAGCTGAGAATAACCAATCCCCGAACTCCACCAATATGAAGCCATAAAAACACTCCAAGTGCAATAGCAAGTAACAATGCTGTAATGCTGTTCCATAACCCCTCTTTTTCACTCAGACGACCGGAAGGAATTGGACGGGAAGGTTCATTGACCCTGTCAAGTTCAAGATCGAAACAGTCATTGACTGACTGGCTGAAGCCGGTGCCGAGAGGCCCAAACATCAGAAAAATCGCAAGGAGAAGAAGATAGTCGTGAACCGTGCCCCGCATTGCACCGGATGCCATAACTCCACCGGCAAGACAGGGAAAAACACTGATCCAAGTAACAGGATCAAGCAGTTCAAGGTGTGCTCTTACTTTATCGATCAACCCAAGTTTTGCGTTAGCTGGCATACGTTACTTTTCTCCAGAGCCCATCTACAGGCCGCTTAAGTGATAAATGTCTTTGAACCCTAATTTACAAATACCACTCCAGATAAAAAACTATGAAATAAAGAGAATGTAGCTGATATCCGATTACGCCCGGGTGTCAAGGTGCGCAGGTCTGCCGATAAGAGTCGCTGAAGTGGCACCGGTGATGGCGACATTCAGCAGGTCGCCAGGTTTATAGCCTGCACGATCAAAAACCACGGCCCTGTTTCCGGCCGAACGCCCCATAAGCTGCTCACGGGATCGACGACTTTCGGACTCGGCTAAAACCTCGATAACCGTGCCGATCGCCCCCTGAAAGAGTTCACCTGAAATGCGGTTTTGCACATCAATAATCTCCTGCAGCCTTCGTTTTTTGACCGCTTCCGGCACATCATCCGCGAGAGTTCGCGCGGCAACTGTTCCCGGTCTGGTCGAGTAAAAAAACATGTAGGCTGAATCAAACCGGATATCGGAAAGAAGCTCCAGCGAGGCATGGTGATCTGCCTCCTGCTCCCCGCAGAATCCCGCAATAATATCGGTTGAAAGTGCGGCATCAGGAATAAGCGACCGAATCATCGCTATTTTTTCCCTGTACTCCTCAATTCTGTGGCCACGATTCATGAGATCAAGCATTCTTGATGAACCAGACTGCACTGGCAAATGTATATGATTGCATACATTTGGACGATTTGCAATGGCACGCACAAGCACTTCGGAGATATCTTTTGGATGCGATGTAGTAAAACGGATTCTTGCCAAAGGCACTTCACGGCTGACCGCATCAAGCAGTGCCGCAAAGTTATACCCCTCTTCAGTATCACAATAGGAGTTGACATTCTGCCCGAGCAGGGTAATCTCCCTGTACCCTGAAGCAACAAGCTTTCGGACTTCAAGAATCACCGAACTAAAGGGCTGACTGCGTTCACGACCACGGGTAAACGGCACTACGCAATAGGCGCACATATTGTTACACCCCCGCATGACGGGAACAAAAGTGCTGATTGCACCTTGCCTGAGAGGCTCTACCCCTTCGTAAGTTTCTTGAGCGTTGAACTCCAATGAGGCAAGCTTTCCGCCACTGCGAACCTGCTCCAGAAGCGATGGAAGAGTGCGATAGGTATCCGGGCCAGCAAGAAAATCTATGGCAGGATAGAGTGAAAACATCTCCTCCTTCCGATACTGTGGAATACAGCCCACCACTCCGACCATCAACCCTTTCTCTCTTTTTTTCAACCCCTTGAGATGCTGCAGATAGTGCTCAATACGATCAACAGCATTTTCCCTGACCGCACAGGTATTAAGCAGAATAATCCCCGCCTCCGCCTCATTTTCTGCTGGAAGATAGCCATCGGCCTGCAGAAGAGCCGCTATTATCCCCGAATCTGCCTGGTTCATCTGGCAGCCAAAGGTATGGATAAAGAAGGTGTGCGATTTTCCTGCCTCCATCATTTCAGAGGCCAAAATGAATGTGCTTGAACTTTTCGAGAAGCACTCCGGCTTCATCCTCACATTGACCGCAAACCGTGCCTATCTTGGTCCGCTCCTGCAGTTCAAACCAGGTGCGAGCGCCTTCAAGCACCGCATCCTCGATATCGTGATCAGTGATGTTCATGCATTGGCAAACCACCTTGACCTGATCCTGCTTGACTTTATCTTCCTTGCCATTGCGGGTATAGTAATTGTTGATAGCGGCACGCAAAGCCTTGTCGCCAAGCACCGAACAGTGGATTTTATGATCTGGCAGACCGCCAAGCTCCTGGGCCACCTCTTTGGGAGAGATATGAAAAGCTGCATCAAGCGTTCTGCCCTTCACCATTTCGGAAAGAACCGAAGTACTGGCAATAGCACTGGCGCAACCATAGGTTTTCCACTGGCAATCAGTAATCACATCCTTCTCCTTGTCCACCTTGATAACAACCATCATCTGATCGCCACACTGCAGATTGCCCTCCATCCCGATGCCATCGAAGTCATCGGTATTCTCTCCTTGAAGAATATTTTTCGGGTTCATGAAATGTTCCTTCAATGTATCACTATAAGCCCATTCACCTCCTTGCAGCATGCGATCCTCCCTTTACATAAGCCGTTGACATATTTCTGATTCGTTGAATTGTTCGTGGTAAAACTTCGAGCAGGTACTCGACCTCCTGCATGGAACTCCCCCGTCCCATACTAAACCGGATCGAACCATGAGCAAGCTCAGCATCGACGCCGGTTGCCAGAAGCACATGAGATGGATCGAGAGAACCCGATGCACATGCCGATCCGGTAGAGACCGCAATGCCTTCAAGGTCCAAATAGAGCAGAATAGCCTCGCCCTCTACTCCCATAAACGATACATTGAGTGTACTTGCAAGCGAATCAGTGGGATGACCGTTAACGTAAATATCCGCAACACTCTCTTCAATACCCCTCTGCAGCCTCTGCTTCAGCAAAAGCAACCGCTCCTCCTCCTCCGGCATTTCGGCCACCCTCATCTCTGCCGCTTTTGCCATACCAAGAATACCCAAAGTATTCTCGGTTCCTGCACGCCGGCCACGCTCCTGATGCCCCCCCCTGATTAACGGGCAGTAAGGAAGACCCTGTTTCACAAAGAGCGCTCCGACACCTTTCGGACCATATATTTTGTGGGCTGAAATGGTAAGAAAATCGACACCGAGTTTTCGGACATCGACCGGCACCTTGCCTACCGCCTGCACCGCATCAGTGTGCATATAGGCGCCGCTTTCATGCACCATTTTTGAAATGGCTTCAATATCCTGCAAAGTCCCTATCTCATTATTAGCCATCATAACCGAAACAAGGCCAACATCGTCACCAAGCATCCCAGTTAGCTGATCAAGATCAACTTTACCATAGCGATCAACATTAAGATACTTTACCCGCACACCACGATGAGCAAGGCACTCAGAGGTCTCAAGCACACAGGGATGCTCAATTTTAGTGGTAATAATGGTGCCTCGCCTTGAGCCCGGAATGCACTGGCTGGATGAGCAGACAAAAAGCGAAAGCACCGTATTGTTTGCCTCCGATCCGCTGCCGACAAAAATAATTTCATTTTCACGCGCCCCGATAAAATCGGCGACTTTCTGACGCGCATCCTCCACGTTTGCCCGCGCCTCACGCCCGTAAGCATGCATGCTCGATGGATTGCCAAACATCTCCATCCCGGCAATCATCTCCTTTTTCACCTCAGGATGAAGCGGTGTTGTGGCATTGTGATCAAAATAAACCTTCATGTCTGCCATAAGAGTCAAATATTGCGTGATTGCGGCCTGGATTAAGCCATTAATGATGAATTCGTTGCTAACTCTGCTCTTTCTGGATCTTTTCCCACGTTACGACACTCATTCGACACTCATTTTAAGCACTGAATATTGCATTAAGAAATGGTTATTCAACACAAATTATTCATACAATAAGACTTTTTTTGTCCGATTACTAAAAGAAAAACAAAAACCTCCAAAGAAGGGCAATAAACCCTGATGGCGATGGCAGCTCTTGTTACTCACATCCATAAGAAGAGATATACATCCAGGGATCCCGACCTTTATCAGCTTTCTGGCTGAGTACCAAAAGCGCCTCGGAACCAGAAACTGTTCCCTTCATCACTTGGCCAATCTGTTGACGCATTATTTCAAGATCGGTCGGACTATAACTTTTCCAGAGAAGAAAAATCCTGTCACGAGGGGCAAACAATTTATGCAAACGGGCGCCAGAGATATTATCAATGCGATAGAAAAAAATCCGGGATAAACCGGAAATTGGCTGACGGTTCCCGGATAACAGGACAAACTCCTTGATTGACTGCATAAACGAATACTGCGGCTCAGGGCGCAAAATTTGAGGAGTTCCCAAAATATGGTATGGAATAAGGTCGTCGGTAATCACAACAAGATTCCTGAAGCCACTAATTGATGCTGCAAGAGGCTCATATAATGCTTTTGTTAACCATGCCTGTTCACTGTCAGGCCTCGGAGAGGCTGATAATGATGCCATATCGCTGCGAAGGGTACGAAGAGCTGATTGCGGAGTGTGCTGCGAGTCAAAAAAGAGATCGCTTCCGGTAATCTGCAACTGCCGCTTGCCAATGAGCATGACACCACAAAGACTGTCGGAAAGCAATGGCTTGATAATGAGTTGATCCTCTTTCAAGGCGCCCTGAACCGTGCGAAGTGTTACCGGAATAAACTGAATTGCTTCGGCTGCTACAGGACTGACAAATCGAACTTCTGAAAGCAGCTCCTGCATCTTGCCTCTTTTTATATTCAAGGCCTGATCAACTTGCCGGCTTTTCTCATTTCCTTCAGCCCGAATAAAAATATCCGCCTTCCGCTGAAGCAGGCCAGCTGTTTCATGCTGCAATTGCCTAACCTTGGCCTCAAGAGCTTCATGACCTTTGCCAAGGATAAAGCTTTTCGGGTATCGCTGCAAGTTGCGCTTCAGTTCAAGCGTACCTGTTTTTTCTCCCGCATCGAAAAGCTCAAAAATTCTTGATTTTTCCAGCAGCAACCCGGTCAACCGACGCGCTGAACTTTTTTCAAGCTGAACAAGATCGTTTGTCGGATAGGGAGGAGCAAAATCCCTGCAGAGAGAAAAACCCTGCTGCAAAGCAGCAATCCGCTCATCAGCCTTAAGCGACTTGCTTTCGGCAAGCCTGAAGAGTGATGCTGCCTGCGCATACTGCATACTGCGGAGGCGGAAATACTCTGAGGCCTCACGAAATGGATCAGCTTTACGTACAATGACAGCATTCGATTCCAGACGAAGTACCTGTACAAGAAACTGGTTTTGTGATTCTTCGGCAAGCATGAGAGCCCTGAAAAAGAGATAGCTGGCATTTCTCCACTGTTTTTCAAGAAGCAGAAGACTTTTTGCGGCCACTCTGATTGCCTGAATCCGCAGCACCAAATCTCCATCACTTGCGAAAACCCTTTTCGACTCAGCCGCTATTTTACCGGCAATTGTCTCCGCACTTTCGACTCCAAGCTCAGGCTGAGCCACCTTGCACTGGAGCTGGCCCGCATAAGCTCTTATCCTTGTAACAGGATCAGATTCCGTGCCGGTGTAATTGCTGTAAATCGCTGTTGCCTTTACATAGTCGCCGCTCTCCTGGTAGAGTGTGGCCTGTTCAAACCGAAGCTCCGGTGAAGGTGAAGCAATATCCTCAAGCGAGGCTACTGCCGCCTTGAAATTGCCCAGCTCCCGAAGCCAGATCGCCTTCTCAGAAAAAAGCGGCCCACAAAGTGAATCCGGCAGTGCTCCAGCGGGAAGCTTTTCAAGACGCGCCGACGTCCTGAGCGCTTCGTAATATTCGCCTGTCAGCCCTTCAAGACGCCTCTTCTCATAGAGTAACAGTGCCATCCTTCGAGAGTTAATCTGCACTGTATCAATGACGATCGCCCGATTATAGCAATCAAGTGCCTTCAGGTATTCCCGACTGCGATTAAAGACGGCTGCCTGCTTGTAGAGCCCCTCCGGAGTTTGATCAGCCTGATCGGCTGCACCACAACCTGAAAAAAGAAAAAACAGTACAACAAGCACCATTCCTGACGGAATCCGCCGGAAATGAATTTTCATAACGCGGAGCCCCCAGCTCCCTTTTCAAGAATTTAATGGTATGTTATGCCTGAATATAAAGGAAATCAAGGGTTAACACGAAAACAGAAATCAACCATGATAGCAGAAAAAACAAAAGCTCCAGCATTTACACTTTTCGATGGCGATGGAAAGCGCATCTCACTCTCCGACTTCACAGGAAAGAAAGTGCTGATCATCTTCTACCCCGGCGACGACACACCAGTCTGTACCGCCCAATTGTGCGACTACCGGAACAATGTTCTCGAATTCACAAAACGCGATATTGTGGTGCTTGGCATCAGCTCAGACAGCACCGCCTCACACAAACGCTTTGCCGAACGCAATCAGCTCCCCTTCACCCTCTTGAGCGACACCGAAAAAACAGTGGCAAAAGCCTACGATGCCCTAGGTTTTCTGGGCATGTCACAACGCGCCTACGTGCTGGTTGATGAAGCTGGAGTGGTGCTGCTGGCCTACAGCGACTTTCTGCCAATACTCTATCAGCCAATGAAGGATTTGCTGGCGAAGATTGACGGGGTGTAGCTCCCGTAACGTTCCTGCCGCAGAGAGAGAATACGGAAAAACCCTAGGCTGGTAAAGGGAAAATGGAATTGTACGCCTTGACGTTGTAGCTGATGGAGAAAGCCTTATCTTAGAGAACAACGTTCAATGGATACAAAAGGAGATTACTACTATGCCACAGATTCCTGTAAAAAGTAATCAGCAACTTTCGCTTCGTATTGCTTCCGAAGAAAAATCGCTTCTGATGCGTGCTTCATCGTTACAGAATACACCGATGACCGAGTTCGTCACTCGTACCGCCGTTTCAGCGGCCAGACAGGTCATTGAGCAGCATGAACGCATAGAACTTTCAGAGAGGGACAGCTTGCTTCTCCTGAATATGCTTGAAGAACCACCAGCCCCTAATGCAAAACTTATGGCTGCTGCCTTTGCTTTGCCGAAGCGATCATGACTCTTCAGGCCTGGCAAGAAGAGCCGATCGCCAAATACCACGACAGGTCGGCTTTTGATTGCGGCGATAATTCTCTTAATGAGTTTTTGTGGTGTCATGCCCGAAAAAGTCACATCAAAGGTGGTGCCAAAACCTTTTTGGCTGTAGAAATGAGCGACAGCAAGAAAATTCTTGGTTTTTACAGTATAGCACCATCCTCTGTAGCTTATGCAAATACACCTGAAATTGTCAAACGTGGATTGGCTCGCCATGAGGTTCCGGTCTTCAGGCTTGGCCGTTTGGCTGTTGATCTATCTGTTCAGGGTTTGGGGCTTGGTGGGCAGTTATTACTTTCTGCTGGCCGTCGTACCATCCAGGTTGCATCACAAGCCGGTGGCGTTGCTCTTCTGATTGATGCCAAAAATACGCGAGTTGCCGAATGGTACACCAGATTCGGAGCAGTGCCGCTTCTCGACAACCCACTGTCACTTCTGTTGCCACTTAAAACTATCTATGCGGTACTCGAATCCGCAGGGAACCTTTGAAATTATTCAGGCGACCATTCAATAATTCCAGCAGTGGGGCGCGATATGCTGGCTATACACACCAAAACGTTTGACTCCCTTTGTCATTCGCCCTCGTCCCACGAGGACTGGCCATCAAGTACGCTGTCAAGAAAAGTAACATCTCCCCCTGCGGCCAGACTGTTGAACTTTTCATCCCAGCCCTGACGAGGAAGTGATGCGGAACAAATTAGTAACGTTTCATTCTCAACTTCAAACTCCATATCTGTCCCCATAGTGAGTACAAGCGTAAGGCTTATTGATTTTCTGTGTGTTTTGAACCAACGCTATAAAGTCACTTTCCTTGATAATGCGGATTTTTTGTCCTTTCGAAATTAACTGTTCTGCCTTGATGTGTTTTGAACTTTTTTCTTTTCCGCCTAATCTCAATAGGTCTTGGTCACCAACGACTAAAATGCTGGTTTTCTTGGTAATACCCGTGCCAACTGAGCAACCAATGCTGGATGCAATATCTGCTGCTTCAGTACGAGGGATTTCCAAGGAACCTGTAAACACCATTATTTCACCATATAATTCGCCGTCAGGATTCCCATCTCTTTTTATTTCCGTTTTTAAAGAAGATTTTTCAGTACCTATTGGCTGCTTAACACGATACATCCATGCATTTAAATCCAAACCTGACGTTTCAATTGCTGCAAGTAATACTTGTCCACAGGCTTTAGCATCTTCTAATGCATCATGATGCTTAAATGTATAACCGATCATTTCACAGATGTTTGCAAGACCGTAACCCTTCCAAGCAAACTCTTCCCATGTCCTTCGGGCTACTCTTGCAGAATCAAGCCAATTAGTTTCTATTTCTTGAAGATCATATTTTGCCAATGCTCGACTCACTGATACACGATCAAAATGAGTATGGCTAACGCAAATTGTATTTTTCAAGAATGCTGCCAATATTTCAATAATCTGAGGAAAAGTTGGAGATCCCTTGACCACATGTTCATCTATACCGTGGACACCAATATTTATGTAATCAAAGTAATCCTCAGGGTCAATCAATGATGACCACTCTTCAACCAATCTGCCATCAGCATATTTCGCTATCCCTATCTGGCAAATTGAAGCCATATCAGCATTTGCTGTTTCAACATCAATGGCTACAAAGCTCAAAAGTCTGTACCTCCCAAATTATGGATCAACATACTTTGACGCATCACCTGTATAACTAACAGTAATTCCTGTTTTTATACAGGTGATGCGTGTTTCTTTACTCGTATCAATATCTAAATCCTCATTTCGTAAACCTTGCCATTGTGCCAAGTAGTTAAGAGAACCATACTTTTCTTTCTTTTTTAGTTTTTTCTCACCACCCTTCCAAGCAAATACGGGCAACTCGCCATTCATGGCACGATCTGACAACTCTGGCAATTTGATGCGGTTTATTCGTCCAACTTCCCAGCATGTTATAAGACCATTATCCGGGCCATTCCATCGTTGACAAAATGTAGGGTCTTTTCTTATTGGCTCGTCAACAGAGCGAAAAATATGTGTAGTCACTTACTTTCTTCCCACTTATTACACGTTTAACCATCATAAAAAAGCATTATAGAGCATAAACTACTACATAAGTTACAATAACGGTATAAAGATTCCCGGTAAAACATGCAAAGTAAAAACATGTTCATGTTGACATGCAATTCCAAAGGAGTTTCTGCCAAGCACACCATCCCAGTATACGGATATTTCCTGCAAACAATGAAAAGCGTTAAACCCCGATTTCACCCGAGAACCAACCAAAACCTCGAATTTCAATAATCCACAGCTTTTCCGTATCTTCGCCCACGAACTTGTACTCTTCAGTAACATTCAACATTGCATTTACCATCATGGAAAGAACCCTGACCATCCTGAAACCTGATTGTGTCCGCAAAAATCTTGTCGGCGCTGTCATTAACCACATCGAACGTGCCGGCTTTCGCGTTGTAGCGATGAAAAAAATCAGGCTCACCACTGAGACTGCCGGAGAATTTTATGCCGTTCACCGTGAGCGCCCTTTTTATGGCGAACTGGTTGAGTTTATGTCTTCGGGTCCTTGTGTGCCTATGATTCTTGAGAAGAATAATGCTGTTGCAGACTTCCGTACCGTCATTGGTGCCACTGATCCAGCCCAGGCTGATGAGGGTACCGTGCGCAAACTCTATGCCGACAGCAAGGGTGAGAACATTGTCCACGGCTCTGACTCTGACGAGAACGCCGCCATAGAGGCAGCCTTTTTCTTCTCTACCGAAGAGGTTGTCAGAGGCAACTAAGTTTCAGAGGAATTGAACCGCAAAAAAAGCGATCGGAAGGTCGCTTTTTTTTATGGGTTGTCGTGCATGATAAGGGCAGCATCCTCAGCAAAACCAGCCTTATTGGCACCCTCATGAAGAGTATCATCCATGACCGGATGGCTTATCACTTTGAAGCTCGGCAAGATAGTCGCTGAAGCTCTCCCCGTACATCTCCCATATTGTCATAAAAAGGGCGGCGACTATGGGGCCAATAATAAATCCGAAGAGCCCGAACAGGCCGATACCTCCCAGCGTTCCAAAAAAAATAAGCAGCTCATGCATCTGTGTGTCGCGCCCGATAAGGATGGGACGAATAATATTGTCAATCTGGCCAACAACAATACTGCAAAAGAGCAGCACGCCAATAGCCTGAGGATACTGCCCGATCGCAGCAAGGTAAATCACCGCAGGAACCCAGACAAGTGGAGGACCGAGAACCGGCACCACCGAAATCAGCGACATAATGGTGCCCCAAAAGAGAGCGCTGTCGATACCTGCAACATGAAGAGCAAGACCGGCAAGAGAGCCCTGCACAATCCCGACCACCATGCTTCCCTTTATCGTCGCACGGGTGACCGACAAAAACCTGTCGAGCAGCCGATGCTGATCGGTATGCGTCAGGGGAAGAAAAAAGAGCACTTTAGCCAGCAGCACTTTTCCATCCCGTAAAAAAAAGAACATGGTGTAGAGAAAGATAAAGAGCAGGAACAGATCGTTGACCGCTGAATAGGTGAATGAGGAGATGGAATTAAAAAGCATTGATCCGGTGTTACTGGCAAGCTCTCCTGCTTTCTGAAGTATTTCCTCCCGATAGAGTTCAAGCTGGTCATAAAAAGGGAGCGCACGCAGTTGTTCGTCAAAGGTGGCTGAGCCGACAAGCTGCTGCTGAACCCAGGGAACGGCAATGGAGCTGATACGGACAGCCTGTTTGGCAACGACACCCAGCAGCGTTGCGAGAGGAAGCACCACAATCAGCAGCAGGGTGAGCATAGTCATGGCTGCACTGACGCTTTTACCTCCCCTGAACCAACGCTCAAAACGGCTGAAAACCGGCATGGTGAGGGCTGAAAAGAGTGCAGCGAGAAAAATAGCCATGAGGAAATAACGAATCATGGCAAAAAAAATCGCCGAAATGAACAGAAGAAGAAGGAGAAGAATAGCCTGATTTGATGTGATTCTGTTCATGATCGTTGATAATTAGCCTCAAAAAAACTTAAAACCACTCCGCAGAGTCCTCATCAAGGAGCTGCGAACGAACATAGGCTACAGCAAAAAGTCCAGCCGTTTCAGCCCTGAGAATTGTTTTTCCAAAAGAGATGGGGGCAAATGCCGCAACCTCAGCGGCCTGCACTTCACCCGTCGCAAAACCACCCTCACCCCCGATCAAAAAAAGAGTCTTTTTACCAGCACACTTCACTTTGGGAGGCACCTCTGAACCCTCATAGGGAATCAGCCTGAGATCGTATCCCTGAAGTTCAAGAACCTTTTTGAAAGAGAGTGGTTCATGAAGCTGCGGGAGGTAATATCGTTTTGACTGTCGCGCCGCAGAGAGCATGATTGTTCTCCACCTGTTGAGCTTGCCCTGAACTTTTTCACCCGAAGGCTGGGATATCGTCCTCGCCGTGATCATGGGAATAATGGAAGATACCCCAAGTTCAGTGGCCTTTTCCAGAAAAAGCTCAAACCGCTGTGGTGCCTTGAGCAGAGAAATTGCCACGGTAACTTCCGTCTTTGGTCGTTCAATACGGCCGAGTGTAAGAATTTCACCGCTCAGTGAAGTTTTGAAAATATCCACAATCCGCACCCCGCAGCGCAACCCGTTGCCATCGGTTACTTGAATCTGATCTCCCTCTTTTTTTCTCAGCACCCGCACAAGATGATGAAACTCATCACCATCAACAACAAGCTTCTGCGAACAAAGATCAATGTTCTCTCCAGAAGTGTAAAAAAGTTCCATAATTTCTCTACTCCTTTACAGCCAAGGCGACTGCAGCAAGAGAGACTTTTGCGGCTCCACCTTCGCGAAGAGCCGCCGCTGCAGCAGCCATGGTAGCGCCAGTTGTCACAACATCATCAACAAGCAACAGATGACGGCCACCTACACCTTTTGCGGCAAGAAATGCCCCCTCGGAATTTTCTTTCCGTGCCTGGGCAGAAAGCCCGGTCTGTGATACGGTGAACCTTTTTCTGAGAAGGAGCTCCGCCCTTACCGGTTTTCGCAACGACTGAGCAATCCCTTGCGCAATTTTTTCTGACTGGTTATAGGAGCGTTCAATATTTTTAAGGCGATGAAGCGGAACCGGCACAATACACTCAATCTCGCTGGTATCGCTTTCAGAAAGCATCCACTCGCCCAGTTGACGACCAAAACTTGTACCAAGATTGAAGAGTCCCTCATACTTCATGGAGTGAAGCAGTTGCTGCAGCACACTGTTTTTATGAAACTGATAACGGCACCAACCTCGTTCAAAGGGGAAATGGAGACCAAAATGAGAGGTAATGGTTTGATGCAGCGCCTCTTCTGACTCCGAAGGACTGCTGAACGGATCAAACCCGTCCATGCAGGAGCTGCAACAGTACTCTTCACCTGACTGCAGAAGTTTGTTGCAAACCAGGCAGACGTGGGGAAAGAGAAGATGAAGCAGTTGTTCTCGCATTGTAATGTATCATGATGGTTCACCAAAACAGAGTGCCGCAGCGCCATACATTCCCGCCTTGTTGCCAAGAAGCGCCGGAACAAGTTCAACCCCTTCGTACATGGATGGGTGAATGGAGTGCTTGAGCTGATCACGTGCCGGAGCAAAAACAAGCTCTCCAGCTCCAGCAATCCCGCCCCCAATAACAAATTTCCTGATATCCATGAGGGACGCAACATTGACAAGTCCCACGCCAAGTATAGAACCAACCCTCTGCCAGAGGGCAAGGGAAACTTCGTCTCCAGCAAGAGCCGCCTGCTCAAGATGGCGTGGCGAAAGCCTTGTATAGTCGTTATCACACAGCTTGCCGACGGAGGAACCTGAAGAACTTGCGTCAATCATCCGGAGAGCAAGTGCAATAATAGCCTTTTTGCCAATAAGACTCTCAAGTGTACCCCGTATACCGGCATGAATAGTCGCTCCTTCAAAATCAACAATCATGAAACCCACCTCCCCGGCAGTACCATGCGCTCCACGATAGATTTTCCTCTCCAGAACAATCCCGCCACCCACACCGGTACCAAGGGTCACCATAAGAAAATCCCTGTACTCCCGCCCTGCGCCATAGACCGCTTCACCGAACGCCGCCACATTGGCATCATTATCGAGAAAAAGCGGAAACAAAAGCCCATGCTTTTCCTTCAAACACTTTTGCAGTTCATCACGCAAGGGAAAAATCGTCCAACCCGGAAGATTTGGAGGATAACTCAATATGCCCTTCCCTGAATCAACAGCCCCAGGTGCCCCCACTCCAACCCCCGCGAAATCTTCAAGACCAACGATCATGGATGCTTCACGATAAAGGTCAGCAATAATTGACGCAAGCTGACCCACAATCCCGTCAGGGCCCGACGCGGTATCAGTGGGAATCCTCATCTCTATCAAAATCCCGCTCTCTTCACCGGCGGCCGCAGCCTTGATTGCCGTACCACCTAAATCTATGCCAATTGCCCATCGAGACATACTATTACACTAACAATGATTAATGACTGAAAGGTCTGATAAATTTTCTGCCATGAGAGCCTGAAACAAAAAAATCCAGAATCTCAATAATTTCGGGTTCAGGAGGAAGTTCCGACTTCACCTTTTCAAGGGCATTAGCAAGAAGAAGCCCCGATTGAAAAATAATCCTGTAGGCATTTTTAATGAGGGTAATCTTTTCAGAAGTGAAGCCCCGCCGTTTCAGCCCTATGGTGTTAAGACCCTCATACCGAAAAAACTCATGCCCGGCAGCCATAACAAAGGGCGGAACATCCACGATACATCTTGAAAGCGCCCCTACCATTGAGAAGCGACCAATCCTTACGAACTGGTGCACACCGGTAAGTCCCCCAACAACAACATAATCGCCAACCACACAATGACCGCCAAACGGAACACAATTGGCAACAACAACATGGTTACCAATAACACAATCATGACCAACATGAGAATAAGCCATAAAGAGATTGTCGGAGCCAATCACTGTTTTTCCGCTCGCCCTGGTGCCACGATTAAGGGTAACACACTCCCTCACAACCGTTCTGTCACCGACATAAAGCCAGGTTTTTTCTCCTGAAAATTTGAGATCCTGAGGCGCAGTGGCGAGCACCGCGCCGGAATGAATCCTGCAATCGCTTCCGATCCTGGCTCCAGAGGCAATGTGAACATGAGGCCAAATTGATGTACCATTACCTATTTCAACATCGTCCTCAATAACCGTGTAGGGCCCTACGGAAACTCCCTCTCCGAGAATGGCACTCTCGCCAATAATGGCGGTTGGATGAATAGTGCTCTGCATAATATTTAATTTTTTTCAAAATCGTTGATGAGCCCAGGCTCCTTCAGCTCCCTTGCAAGCGATTCAATAATGCGTTTCGCCTCCTCTCCCCGACCAACGTCCTGATACACCCTGGCAAGAACGTAATAGAGTCGCGGATCAGAGGCTGGCGAAGATCGACTGCCCAACCTTTCAAGATAACGAATATACAAAGAGCTTTTCTGCTTTTCACCAAGACGAACATAAAGAGCAACGACCGATCCTGCAAGTTCCGGATTGAGGGGATACTGCTCAAGAGGCAGAAGTCGGGCTGAAGTATCAAGCACCTGCAGTGCAAGGTCTCCACGCCTGATACTCCGCACTGCGCCGGAGGCATCACGTATTGGAATCACTCCCGATGGCTCAGCGGCAAGTTCAAGGGCAAGACGAACAAAAAGAGGTGTGTAGTTGCCACAAAGCCTTCTTGAAGTCTCTTCAAGAGTAACTTGAGGATTATTAAGGTTCCGGTAGCGGTAGCGTTGCACAAGGTTTCTGTAGAGCAGCACCGGATCAACATAGCTCATCGGATCAGCACTTTTAAGGGGTACCACCCTGTAGGCCAGACCATCAAGTCGCAAATGGCTTTCAAGACCAATCATGCTTTCCGGGTCAACGGTAAGAGCAAAATAGATTGGACGCTGAGTAAAATTGTTCATCAAAATTTCATAAACCGCAATATCCTGCGGACGGAGATAGTTTTGCCCATTATAGGTCAATCCCGGTTTCAGCAGCCAGGTCATGGTGTCGACCGGTTCAGTTGGCAACGAGAGTCCATGAAGTCGTGACTCCTGCATCAGTTCTCTTTTGGCGAGGGTTGAAGGAAGCACGGCACCAACAGAATCAATGGGAACATAAGTAATGGCGGCAATCTCTCCGTCACTCATACTGAAGGCAACCGGTTTCGCTCCGCGTGGACTGCTGTTTTTCAACTGGTCAAGATACCACCCGGTATTGGCAAGGCTCAGGTTTACAACACGCACATCAGTCCTGATTCGCTCAACCTCCTGCAAGTACCACAAGGGAAAGGTGTCGTTATCACCATTCGTAAAAAGAATAGCATCCTTTTCACAGCTCTGCAACATATTCCAGGCCCAGTCCCACGGAACAAAGTTGCCGGAACGATCGTGCATACGATAGTTGGCATGCAACATCCTGCCATTAATCAGAATCAGCCCGACAGCAACCGTCAAGCCAGCTAAAAACATGGAGTTCCTGCTCCCGGCAAGCTTTAATTTCTCCCCAAGCCACTGCCAGATACTCTCGATACCAATCCCGATCCAAAGGGCAAAAGCAAAAAAGCTGCCAACATAACTGTAATCCCGCTCTCTCGGCTGAGGTTCTGTCTGGTTAAGATAGATAACGAGCGCTGCGCCAGTCAGCACAAAGAGCGCAGTAACCACCAGTCCCATCTTCCACTGCCGCCTGAAATGGGTTATTGCACCAACAAGGCCCACAAGAAAAGGGATACCCCACAGCACCGACCAGTCAACTCCAGCTCCCTCCATATCATGCTCGCGTCCGATAAACTGCCACCCAAAATAGCGGAAGTACATCTTCTGCATCTGATAGGTGAGAAAATAGTCGAAGTCACTGGAGTAACGCTGGTAAAAATACTGATGCGCCGGTTCAGGCGACCAGCGTCTCGGCCAGAGCGGCATATCCCCGTACTGCTCACGATTGAGATAAGAAAAAAAGGTCTCGGACGAGGAAGGGTTATTTTCGTTGATAGGGGGTGCTGCCTCTGCACGGACATAAATCATGCCATAAGAGGTATACCCGATAATGATAAGAAAAAGAGATACCAACAGAGTATTCAGAAGCGCCATCCGCTTATGGTGGGCATACCAGGTGCCATAGCCGAGGAGAAGAAGAAAGAGCA
>SESH01018951.1_pt1 | contig 25226 bp, 23 predicted proteins | sample 3171561 | NCBI WGS metagenome assembly SESH01 (sample SAMN10866947, study PRJNA518727) | freshwater metagenome | biome: subpolar coniferous forest; feature: holomictic lake; material: water; isolation source: holomictic Lake 442 2011 16.5 m and 2014 13 m | place: Canada: near Kenora, Ontario
ATCACCCGAATTGGCACAAATCTGACCGATTATCGGACTGATTCTTCAAGAACCGGAGCAAATGATGGCATCTGAATGGACATATCAATCTGATGATCGCCCCCTGCGTACTCTTTTGCCGCAGCCACAAAGCCGTGAAAAAGCGGATGCACCTTCTGCACTCTTGATTTCAGCTCGGGATGGAACTGTACTCCGATAAACCAGCGGTGCTCTTTCAGCTCAATAATTTCAACCAGCTCACCATTCGGTGAAGTGCCTGAAAAAATCATGCCACTCTCTTCAAAGTTTTGACGGTAACTGTTATTAAACTCAAAGCGGTGGCGATGCCGTTCGTTAATCAAAAACTTCTGGTAGACAGCATGAGCCCTGGAGCCTTCCGAGATAATGCATGGATAGCTCCCCAGACGCATGGTGCCCCCCTTCTCCTTCACCTTTTTCTGGTGCTCCATGAGGTCAATGACTGCAAAGCGAACTCGCTTGTTAAACTCGGTGGAGTTCGCCTCTTGCATGCCACAGACATTCCGCGCAAACTCAATAGTCGCACACTGCATGCCAAGACAGATTCCAAGAAAAGGAATATTCTGCTCCCTTGCGTACTGTATATACTTTATTTTTCCCTCAATACCTCGATCGCCAAAGCCTGGTGCCACCAAAATACCATTGATCCCCTCCAGCTCCTTTGCAAAATCAAAGGCGCTGAGCTCGGCATCCTCTGCCCTGAGCAGCCTGACCTTAACCTTGACATTATTGCTTGCCCCGGCATGGATAAAGGACTCGATAATGGACTTGTAGGCATCGGGATATTCTGTGTATTTGCCACAGATACCAATGGTAACCTCGCCATCCTGCGGAAATTTGACCTTGTTGCAGAACTCCTGCCAGTAATCAAGCGCTGGCTCCTTGAACCCCTTTAGCCCAAGCTTTTTAAGAACGCGGAGATCGAGCTTCTCCTGGAGAAGCATCAGCGGCACCTCGTAGATAGTTTCACAGTCACTCAGTCCTATAACATCAAGCTCGTTCAGGTTACAGAAATGGCCTACCTTGTTCTTGATCTCCCGTGAGAGCTGCTTTTCACTTCGGCAGACCAGAATATCGGGCTGAATGCCTGCCCCAAGCAGCATTTTAACGCTGTGCTGCGTCGGTTTTGTTTTCAGTTCACTCGCAGCCTTTATGAAGGGAACAAAGGTGAGGTGGATGTTCACCAGATTACCATCGCCCATCTCAAGCTTCAACTCCCTCATCGCTTCAAGAAATGGGAGCGACTCAATATCGCCGATCGTTCCGCCGATTTCAGTGATCAACACATCAAGGTTGCCGTTTTTAGCCTGCTCAGCCATCCGATCCTTGATTTCGTCAATGACATGCGGCACGACCTGGACAGTAGCACCAAGGTAGTCGCCGTTGCGCTCCTTGTCAATGACCGATTTATAGACTCTCCCCATGGTAAGGTTCGATGTCTGTGAGGTCGATTCATCAAGAAAACGCTCGTAGTGCCCCAAGTCGAGGTCGGTTTCAGCACCGTCATCGGTAACATAGACCTCACCATGCTGATAGGGGGACATGGTGCCGGGGTCAACGTTGATATAGGGATCATATTTCTGTATGGCAACCCTCAGCCCGCGCGACTTGAGCAGCATCCCGAGAGATGCAGACAAAATCCCTTTACCGATAGAAGAAATTACCCCCCCGGTCACAAAAATATATTTTACATTTTTCGGTCGCGCCATGACATCGTTCGTCGTTGATAAATTGGTAGAAAGCTTGATTTACTCCGGCAGTTTATGGGCTCCATCGCAAAATGGGAGCTTTGCCGACCGGCCACAACTGCATATTGCAACAGTTTTTTCCTCTTCAATCTCCACCGTTCGCGGATAAAACTCGGTGCCCTTATGGGATCCATCACAGTAGGGCAGGTTCTTCGACTTGCCACACCCGCAATAATATTTTGTGCCCGGCTGCTCCTTGATGATATAAGGCTTTTTCTGCTCCATAGCTCGTCAGTGGTTTACATTCATTTATTCAAAAAGATCAATCTGGCCATCAGCATCCTCACTCGGAAAATCTGAATCCACCTCTTCATCGCTTTTTGGTACTCTGGCAAGGGCAGAAATCATATCCCCGGCCATAAGTCTGACAAGCCTGACCCCTGAGGTGTTCCGGCCAGTCAAGCGGATATCGGAGACATGCTGACGATTCACAATGCCATTTGTTGTAATGATAATCAAATCGTCGTCATCATTGACGTCAAGCAGGCCAACAAGTGCTCCAATCTTTTCATGAGCCTTGAGCGTAATGACCCCTCTTGCCCCGCGCCGCGTCAGACGATAATCCTCAACCCTGCTGCGCTTTCCAAATCCGTTATCGGTAACCGCAAGCAATGCCGTATCGAAGCGCTTGGTGGTCACCATTGAAATACATTTCTCTCCTTCGTCAAGCGTAATTCCCTTGACTCCCATGGCAGTGCGGCCCATCGAACGAATTTCAGCCTCAGGAAAACGCACAACAAAACCGGAGCTCTTGGCGAGAATGATTTGATGATCGCCATCGGTCAGACGGGCATCGAGCAGCTCATCGTGCTCCTCAATAGTAATGGCGGCAATTCCGTTCTTTCTCGGGTGCGAAAACTCCTCAAGCGCTGTTTTTTTCACGACACCGTTGGTTGTCGCCATGACAATAAAGCCCGGTTCATCAAAGTTCCTGATGTTGATATAAGCCCTGATTTTTTCCCCAGCTTGAAGCTCCATGATATTGGCAAGCGCCCTGCCCCTTGCTGCACGCCCGGCTTCCGGTATTTCGTAGACTTTGAGCCAGTGGCAACGACCCCGGCTGGTAAAGAAAAGAATGTAGTTGTGCGTTGAGGCAATAAACATGTGCTCAACAAAATCATCATGCTTTGCCTGGGCGCCCGCAACACCTTTGCCGCCTCGCGCCTGTCGGCGGTAGCCTGAAACCGGGAAGCGCTTGATAAAGCCGTCGTGCGTAATGGTAATCACCACATCTTCCTGGGCAATCATATCTTCAATGGAGAAGTCGCCCTCCTGCGGCACAATCTCGGTGCGGCGAGCATCACCGTAAACTTCACGAACTTTCAGCAACTCCTCACGGATAATCTCCATCTGCTTCTCCGGACTGCCGAGAATGAAACGCAACTCCTCAATAAGAGCGAGAATTTCCGTGTATTCCAAATCTATCTTCTTCCGCTCCATACCGGTCAGGCGTTGAAGGCGCATCTCAAGAATGGCCTTCGCCTGCAGTTCCGACAGTCCAAAGCGCTCCATAAGCCTCTCCTGGGCCGTTGATGCATCCGGTGACTGGCGAATGGTGGTAATTACCTCGTCAAGATTATCGAGGCAGATCTTCAGCCCCTCAAGAATATGTGCCCGCTTTTCGGCGGCAATGAGGTCAAATTGGGTACGACGCAGAACAATCTCGTTGCGGTGCTTGATGTAGTACACCATCATCTCCTTGAGATTGAGTATCCTCGGCACACCATCAACCAGCGCCAGCATGATCACCCCAAAGGTATCCTGCATCGGAGTATGCTTGTAGAGATTATTGAGCACCACCTTTGCAACGGCGTCACGCTTCAGTTCAATCACCAGGCGCATGCCATCGCGATCCGACTCATCACGAATATCGGCAATGCCTTCAAGCTTTTTATCGTGTACCAGTTCGACAATTTTTTCAATCAGACGCACCTTGTTGACCTGGTAGGGAAGCTCCGTAACAACAATGGATTCGCGCCCGTTTTTCTGGGTAACCTCCACAATGGCTCGCGCGCGGATGACCACTTTACCCCTGCCGGTCAGGTAAGCCGAACGAACTCCCTCATACCCATATATAATACCGGCAGTTGGAAAATCGGGAGCGATAACAAATTTCATGAGATCGGCCACTTCCAGATCCGGATTTGCAATCAGGGCTATCATGCCGTCAACAACCTCACGGAGATTCTGGGGCGGAATATTGGTTGCCATACCGACGGCAATACCTGACGAACCGTTCACCAGGAGATTCGGTATCGCCGAAGGCAAAACGGTAGGCTCCTCAAGGGAGTCATCAAAGTTCAGTGCAAAATCAACGGTGCCCTTGTCAAGATCCTTGAGCATTTCACCGGCAATACTCTTCATGCGCACTTCAGTGTACCGCATGGCTGCAGGTGAATCTCCATCAACTGAGCCAAAGTTTCCCTGGCCGTCAATAAGGGGATAGCGCATGGAAAATTCCTGTACCAGGCGCACCAGACTGTCATAAACAGCGGTATCTCCATGAGGATGGAACTTGCCAAGCACTTCACCGACTATACGAGCTGACTTTTTATGTGGTTTACCTGCCTGCAGGCCAAGCTCATGCATGCCGAAAAGTACCCTTCGATGAACCGGCTTCAGGCCATCGCGCACATCGGGCAACGCACGACTGACAATAACCGACATTGAATAATCGAGATAAGAACCCCGCATTTCTTCTTCAATACTGATCGGGACTATTCTTTCGCGCTGCATAGATAAATCCTGGGTGATAATTGATATAAATAACTCAACGGCTTAATGTATAAAAATCCGGCTTGATTACTCTCGACCAGATACTCCTCAACACGGGAATCCTTCAGATTGTTGAGGTAAAAATATCAGCTAAGCTCGACCGCAGGAGCTTCTGACCAGAGGGATTCCAGATCATAAAAACGACGTTCATCCGGCATGAAAATATGCACAACAACATCAATATAGTCCAGCAGAATCCAGTGCATGGAATCCATTCCCTCAACATGCATCGGGCGCTCGCCATCCTCCCGGAGTTCATCGATAATGTGCTCCGCCGCAGCCTTTGCTTTCCGCTCTGAATCAGCAGTGATAATGACAAAAAAATCGGTAACCGAGGTAAGCCCTCTCAAATCAATAATCTTGATCTCTTCACACTTTTTCTCCAGCGCCAGTTCAGCAGCCCGCTTTGCCAGCAATTCACCGACAGCCACCTCTCTTGCCTGACCCACTTTCTCTTCATCTTTCGAACTACTCATAACCACACGCCCTTCATATATGAAATATATTTTACAACAACTTACCTCCACGAAGCAATAAATCGTCCACAGAATTGCAATAATGGCACACCCCCAACATACAAAAAAGCCTGCTCACTGACACAAAAAAAGCCGGGGAGAGGCCCAGCATGGACTGGGATAGCGAAAAGAAGCGTGGCGCTCATAGAATCTTACCCCCCATTCGGGCTAAACGCCTGCCGGTAATCTGGAGTAACCCCGTTCAGCCCTGCAACATCCGGCACAGCAAAAAGCTTTTCTGTAGCAGAAAAAAGTGAACGGGCAGAAAAGAAGTCGGCTTCCCGGTACACAGCACCAGAACAAGCCAGCAAAGGGATGAGCTCAATGAGCCTGCGACCAACAACAACCGCTTCACCACTTCGGGCAAGAACGGCGGTAGCAGCCGCAACATCAGCCGCAGAACCTCGATGCACCTCATCGTGCCATAGGCCAGAAGAGAGATCTTCCGAACGATAGGAAGCATAGTAATATTCCCCCTTGCGAGCTGGAATAACCGCCATCACCATACCTGCGGCTGCCCGCAATGATGCGGCCATGGCTGGCATGGTAGGCACAGGCTGCAGCGGCATACCAAGCCCATAGGCAATTCCTTTGGCAACTGACATGCCGATGCGCAGCGCGGTAAAGGAGCCGGGGCCTGAGGAGATGGCAATGCACTCCAGCTCCTGCCGCTTGATACGGCTCTCGGTCATCACCTGTTCGACAAGCGGCACAAGCGACTCTGCAGCCTTTTTCCACTCCGCGCACACTGCTTCGGTTACGACACCGGAGCGCGAGACCGCAGCACTCAGTGCTTCATGGGTACACTCAATCGCCAGAATATTCATCGAACAGAGCGTTTAATAATAATTCGGCGGCTCTCGTCGCCAGCATACTCAAGAGAGACCGTTACCGTGTAGAGAGAGGCGTATTCGGAAAATCGCTCAGCCCACTCGACAACCGAGAGATAACCACTGGAGAGATATTCGTCAAACCCGATAGCTTCGAGCTCCCGAAGTGACTGAATTCGATAGAGATCGAAATGGTGCAGCGTCACCTCTTCGTCCCCCAGTGATCCCTCGTAGATATTAAAGAGGGAGAAGGTGGGACTGGAGAGCTGCTCATCACAGTTAAAAAATTCAGTAATCCCTCGCATGAACACGGTTTTACCTGCCCCGAGCTGCCCTGAGAGAGATATAATCTCGCCAGGTTGCATACTTGCCACAAACTGCCGTGCAATCTGGCACGTTTCATGCTCAGAGTGAGAAAAAAACTCTTCAGTCATGGCCTTTCACGCTATCGGATTAAAGACAAGGCCCGTCATAATTTTGGGATAGAAGAAGGTCGATTTCTGTGGCATCACCTCTCCCGATTCCGACACTGCCAGTACCTGTTCAACCGTCGTCGGCTTGACCACAAACCCTACCTGCACTTTGCCCGACTCCACAGCCTCGAACACCTCACGGTCATCATGGACGTAGAGCAGATTACTCTGTTTTGCCATGGCCTCCTGGGAAATGCCAAGCAGTTTTCCGAGGATATGAACGTGAAGCAGAACCAGACCAAGATCCTTCAACGCTTCCGGGCGTGATGGATCAACCAGAGTATGAAGATCGCTCTTCAGGGTAATTCCTACAACTGAACCCGGGAAAACCACACCGTAGGTATAGTTTGACGGCTCCTGGTCAAGAAAACGCTTGAGTTCAGCCCTGTCATGCAGGTCGGTCAGGGTAAAATGCTCCTCAAGATCGCTCCTTAATGCGGGAATATCAAAGCTCTCCAGACTGTGCACCAGCCGATGAATCGGAAAAATCAGGAGACCTTCGTCATAAATGTTGGCCAAGTAGGTCAGAATAAAATTATAGGGCTCCTCGCCGGTATGGAAAGGGTTTGCCGCTGCACGCTCATTGCGATAGTTAACGCCGGTATCATAACGGTGATGTCCATCGGCAATATAGACGACACGCTCTTGCAGCGACTGCTGAAACTGCCGGACGAGCGAAGGATCAGTAATCCGCCACATCCGGTTGCTCACACCCTGAAACTGCGCATCAATAATCGGCTCATTGCTTTCGGCAAAGCTTTTCATCATGCGATCAGCAGTTTTACTTTCGTCGCCGTAGAGACCAAAAATACTGCTGATGTTGGTTTTGGTTTTTCTGAAAAGGTTTAATCGGTCGGCTTTTGGGCCTGAAAGGGTTTTTTCATGAGGCAGCACCTTTTTTTCGGCAAAATCATGCAGCCGCATGCCGGCAAAAAAGCCACACCGGGTATGCGAAACTCCGTCAACATCTTCAAATGTCTGAAAATAGGGGTAGATCGCCGGGGTTAAATCCTGCTGAAGCTCACCTGCCTGAAGCCACTCAGCAAGGCGCAACGCTGCCGCTTCATAAGGGTCGGCCTCCATCGGCAGCTCAAGCCTGATGGCGTTTAATGGTGAGCTGTTGTAGAGCTGGTGCTGAAACGCAGTTGAAATGATATCGTAAGGGGGACAAATCAGCTTGTCAGTGCTTTTCAGTAGTTCGGGATTGTATAAAATCCCCTTTATAGGCATAATTTCTGGCATAGATTGCAATGGATTATATGGTTATGGCCGAGGTCAATGAGCTGGCTCTCAGGGCTATCCAAAAATCGTCATGGCCATCCTTCACCAGCACGACAACCCTTCTGTTTTTACACAGCTCAAGCACCGCAAGAAATGTTACAACAAAAGTGAGACGTTCCGTAACGCCTTCGAGCACAGAGATAAACGAAAGCTGTACACCCGCTTGAAGTTTCGACAGAATCAGTGCGCTCTGCTCTTCAACGGTTACAGGGGCCTCCATGACGTTGCGTGTCATGGAGCGGGGCTGCTTATCGAGCACTGATGTATAAGCAAGCATAAGATGGTAAAGTGTTGGTCGAAGAAGTGGCTCATCCAGCTCATCAATAATTTCTGGCTCAAACTCCTCAAAAAAGCCCCGAGCAAAGAGCTTTTCCCTTGCTTCAGCAAGCTGATTCAAAGCAGCAGTAGCCCCCTTGATCCTTCTGTATTCAAGCAACCGCTGAACAAGCTCTGTTCTTGGGTCGAACTCGTCTCTCTCAGCAATCTCTTCAGCAGGCAGAGGAAGCAACATTTTCGCCTTGATGCTCATCAGCATTGATGCCATATAAATAAAATCAGCAGCGACTTCAAGGTTAAGAGTTTTTACATTCTCTATATAGCAGATAAAATCAGCGGTAATTTTTGAAATCGGAATATTGTAAATATCCAGTTCATCGCGCTTGATGAAAAAAAGCAGCAAATCAAGCGGCCCTTCAAACTCCTCAAGGGTAATCCTGAACATGTAGTGGTAGATGCGTTGACAATAACTGTTTAGCGGCAAGATAAAAAAAGCGGGGGGAGAAGCACAAACAAACACTGAAAATACCGTCATTTCAGAACTCGAATAAAAAAGGGTCTGTAAAATTTCCGAAAACTTCAGTAAGTTGCGAGCGTACTTAAAGTGCCCTGCTTTGCCGAACGGAGACCATTGACTATTTGCGCCCTATCAATGAAGAGGATTTTATATTTGCTCGCATCTGCTGCCGCGATAATGGTGCTGAATGCCAATATCATCATGGCGGAATCGTCCGGCAACTCTTTCACCCGGGGATTTGAAAGGCACCTGCAAGGCGATCTACAAAGCGCCGTAATCTGGTATTCCAAAGCCATCGACGAGAATTCTGAACACGCCATGGCATACCAGATGCGGGGTATTGCCCAACAACAACTGAAAAAATATCCTGATGCCATTAACGACTACACCCTGGTCATAACAACCGGTGACCCATCTTTTAAGGTTGTTGGATACTATAACCGGGGCGTGGTGAAAAACATGACGGGAGACTTTGCTGGAGCTATTTATGATTTTTCACAGACAATCAATCTCGACAAAAAAATGGCGGCAGCCTTTTTTCATCGGGGTATCTCCAAAAGCAAAATTGGCGATCTCGCTGGACGGTTTGAGGACTTCCGTCAGGCAGCACATCTGGGCGAATACAATGCAGAAAAGTGGCTTAATACCTACTACCCGGAATGGAAACTTCCCCGTCCAGTGCCTTCCAATCCCCTGCCCCCAACAGTGGCACCAGTATCGGCAGCGCCCACGGCAAGCCCCTCATAAGTGAAAACAGGCCGTGCTTTTACACTGCCTGTTTCTCCCGGGAGTGCTGTTTGTCAGATGGCCTTGCCTCCGCGCTCTCTGGTTCTTATACGGATACACTCCTCAAGCGCCGTTATAAATATCTTTCCATCCCCAATTTCACCAATATCATGACTTGCTGCATTGATAATGGTGTCGACAGTGATATCGACAAACTCATTGTTGACGGCAATATCAATTCTGATCTTCGGAATCAGGTTTGGTGCTATTTTCTGCCCCCTGTAGAGGTCAATATCCTCCTGCCTGCCATGGCCGGTCACCCGGCTTACCGTAATTCTTGTTATATCGGCCTGTATCAGCGCCTCACGAACATGGTCGAGCCTGTCGGGCTGAATGATTGCTGTTATCAGTTTCATTGTATCAGATTAGTTAAGGTTGATAAGACCATACCCGTGCTCACCGTGCATGCTGTGATCGAGTCCGGACATTTCATCATTTTCAGAGATCCGCAGACCGATTGTTTTTTCAACCAGGAACAGAAGAATAAAGGAGACAACTGCGGCATATACCACTGTAACTCCAACCGCCGTTGCCTGAACACCAAGCTGCTGCCAGATTGTCCAGCTTTTGTCGACCGTTTTGGCGGCAGCTTCGGCCATCCATGCTGGCCGAATGAAAAACACCAGAGCAAGAGCGCCCACTATACCGCCAACACCGTGCACACCAAAAGCATCAAGACTGTCGTCGTAGCCGAGCTTGCTTTTAATCAGAATCGCACTGTAGCAGCAAACTGCAGCGAGTGCACCGAGAGCAAAAGCGCCTGAAGGCTGAACAACACCAGCCGCAGGAGTTATGGCCACAAGTCCGGCAAGAATGCCTGATGCAACACCAAGACTGGTTGCCTTGCCATGATGAAAAATTTCAATGATCATCCAGGTAAAGGCACCCGCAGCGGCGGCCATCTGGGTAACGGTCAGCGCCCTTGCTGTTGAAAGGTTACTGGCAATAGCACTGCCTGCGTTGAATCCAAACCATCCAACCCACAAAAGACCTGCGCCGATAAGCGTCATCACAAGGTTGTTCGGGTGCATCACGTTGTTCGGATATGCACGTCTTTTACCGAGATAGAGGACCGCCACAAGCGCGGTAACACCTGATGAAATATGGACAACCGTACCGCCAGCAAAGTCTATCGCTCCAGCCGCCCCGATGTTGAACAGAAAACCATCAGCAGCCCACACCCAATGGCAGATTGGACTGTAGACAAAAATACTCCACAGGGCAATAAACACCGCATACCCTTTGAAATTAACCCGCTCCGCAAAAGCTCCCGCAATAAGCGCCGGAGTAATGATGGCAAATTTACCCTGGAACATGGCAAACACATATTCAGGAATATGCGTCGGCATAATGGTTTCGTCAATACCCTGCAACATAAAATATTTGCTGTCCCACCCGACCAAACCACCGAGAATGCCTGGGCCAAAACTGAGTGAATAGCCAACCATCGGCCAGAGCACACCAATAATAACCATGGCACCAAAACTGTGCATCATGGTGCCAATAACATTCTTTGTGCGAACGAGACCACCATAAAACATGGCAAGCCCGGGAATCATCAATAAAACAAGCGCTGTAGAAGTCAACATCCATGACGTTGTTCCAGTATCAGTGACCACCTCTTCTGCTGCATGAGCGGTACCCTGAAACAACGAAGCTGCCAGCAGGAGCAGCAGTGTCGTTAAAAGTTTTTTCCTCATAATTTAAATTGGATGGAGTTAACAAAACCTTAATAATTAATGATAATAACAAATATGTAGTTGTTTTTTTAACTAAAACCAAAAAAATATCACTTTTTATTACGAAAAAGTAGAGATTTCGCACTGGGCGACTGAGAAGGAGCTGCAGATTGCGATGATGCGCCGGGCTTCGCTGAAACAGTGAAGCCAGACAAAGAATTTGCTCTGTCTGGCTTTAAATCGGAAGGGGAAAAAAAGTTTTACGACTTGACAAGGAAAACAGCGAGATCTTCAAGCAGTGCCTGGAGATCCTCTTCATGCTCTACTTCATCTTGGAGAATCTGTACGGCAAGGTTGTAGGTAACCGGGTCCTTCATGCCTATCTCTTCGATAATACTGTTGTAGACATTGATGGCACACTGCTCACCGGCAATGTTCTGCTCAAGTATCTTTTTTACGAAAGGATCATCGGGAGCGGCGTAACCACAATTCGACAGCGTAAACCACTCAAGTGGAGTGGATACTGGCTTCCCTCCAAGCTGAATAATCCTTGTTGTCAGCATATCAGCATGACGGAGTTCATCAGCAGCATGTTGGAGAAGCTCGGCAATCGCAGCATTTTTCATAGGCCCCTGAACAACCTTGGCGCCAAGCCAATACTGGTAATAGGCAAGCCACTCATCAGCAAACGCCTTGGTGAGCAATTCAAGAACGCGGGGAAGATGCTCACCCACAATTTCACGCCCTCTTGTACCCATAATATGTACTCCTGTTTTATCTCATTTAAAAATCAGCTCATCTCTGGTGCTGAATAAGGTCTGCAAGAGCTTCCGGCAGATTCGGATACCTGAAAGCAAAACCTTTCGCCTGCAAAAATCCTGGCGTTACATTCTGGCCTCTCACGGCATATTCTCCCCCCTCACCCATCAGGAACCTAACCACAAACTCCGGCACCGGCAGCAGGGCTGGCCTGTCAAGAGCTGCGCCAAGCTTGCTGGCAAACTCCTTCATGGAAACAGGCGCCGGACTGACGAGGTTAACAGCACCACGGTACTCAGGATTATCGAGAGCCTCAATAATACAGGCAATCTCGTCATCAATATGAATCCATGAGATGCACTGCTGGCCTGAACCAATAGGGCCACCTGCAAAAAACTGGAAGGGTGTTATCATTTTCTGCAACATCCCACCTTTTGTGGTGAGCACAATCCCGGTTCTCAATATCACAAGACGGTGAACATTTTTTTCGGCGACATGCGCCTCCCTCTCCCAGTCGATACAGATTTTGGCGAGGAAATCAGCTCCCTCAGCCCCGGATTCATCCATTCGGGAAGTATTGTCGCACCGAATGAACGAGCCATAGTACCCAATCGCCGATGATGAGATAAACACCTGCGGTTTTTCTGATGCTGCCGTAATGGCCGAAACCAGATGCCGGGTACCAAGAATTCTTGAATTATAACACTCCTCCTTATGTGCTTCCGTCCAGCGGCTTTCAAGCAGTGGCTTTCCCGCCAGATGGATCACCGCCTTTGCCCCGCTGACAAAGCCACTCCAATCACCAGTTTCCATATCCGAATCCCACAGGAGATAGTTTGCTGCTCCAGGAATTTTACGCATGGCTGATTCAGGTGAACGGACAAAAAGCACGACACTCTCTCCCCGTCCAATCAGCTTCAGGGCAAGCTCAACGCCTATCACTCCGGTTGCGCCTGTAATGACAATATGACCTTGCATACACCTTTTCCGTTATCGTGAAAATAATAGCGTTTCTTTTCTTCTACTCAACCGTCACCGATTTTGCCAGATTTCTTGGCCGGTCAACATTGCAACCCCTGAGAGTAGCGATATGATAAGCAAGAAGCTGCAGGGGAATAACCGCCAGAAGGGGGGTTATTGGCCCGGAGGCCTGCGGGATATAAATAACATGCTCGGCCAGACGGCTCACCTCCTGATCACCTTCATTGGCAATGGCGATAACGCGCCCTTTACGGCTGCGCACCTCCTCAATATTGCTGAGAATCTTGGAGTAGGTATGGTCGCGGGTCGCAACAATAATAACCGGCATATCCTCGTCAATCAAGGCAATCGGGCCATGCTTCATCTCTGCTGCAGGATAGCCTTCAGCATGGATATAGGAGATCTCCTTAAGTTTCAGGGCTCCCTCAAGAGCAACAGGAAAGTTGTAGCCTCGTCCGAGATAGAGAAAGTTTTTGGCATCTTTGAACCGCTCCGCAATGAATTTGATCTGGCCGTCGAGTTTAAGAATACGCTCTGCTTTTTCAGGAATAGAGGCGAGCTCTTTGAGGTTAAGCGCAATCTCATCACCGGAAATTGTTCTTCCCTTGCTGAGTGCAAGAGCAAGCATGTAGAGCATGATCACCTGTGCTGTAAACGCTTTGGTCGAGGCCACACCTATCTCCGGGCCTGCATGGGTGTACATGCCGCAAAGGGTTTCACGGGCAATGGTGGAACCAACAACGTTACAGATCCCCATAACAAGCGCACCCTTTTCCTTCGCAGTACGAAGCGCCGCAAGGGTATCTGCAGTTTCGCCCGACTGTGAAATGAGGATAACGACATCATTAACACCAACTATCGGGTTGCGGTACCTGAACTCTGAGGCGTAATCAACTTCGACAGGGATTCGGGCAAACTCCTCAATAAGATATTCTCCGATAAGTGCCGCATGCCAGCTCGTGCCACAGGCGCAAATCACAATGCGCTTCGCCTGCTTCAGACGGTCAAGATAATCTGCTATTCCGCCAAGAGATATCTGACCCTCCTCAAGGCGAACGCGCCCCCGCATCACATCATGCATCACCGATGGCTGTTCAAAAATCTCCTTGAGCATAAAGTGCTCAAAGCCACCCTTCTCTATTTTTTCCAATGAAAAATCGAGTTCTGTCACATTTTTTTCCTTCTCGACATTCTCAATTGTTTTGACAGAATAGCCCTCCCTTGTTACCACTGCAAGTTCACCATCAGAAAGGTAAACCACTTTGTTGGTATGTTCAATAATAGGGGCTGCATCGGAGGCAATAAAAAACTCCCCGATACCGATGCCGATCACCAGTGGACTCCCCTTGCGTGCTACAACGATTTTGTCGGGCTCACGCGAGGATATCACACAAAGGCCATAAGCACCCTCAACATGACGAAGAGCACTGCGAACAACCGATTCCATATCAAGCAGCGGCTCTCTCTTCCACAAGCGATCAATAAGATGAACAAGCACCTCTGAATCGGTTTCACTAACAAAATCATAGCCTTCGGCGACAAGCTCCTGTTTGAGCGCGGAATAGTTTTCGACAATACCGTTATGAATGATGGCGATATCCACGTCTGCATTGGTATGGGGATGAGCATTGCAATCACTGGGTTCCCCATGCGTCGCCCATCGGGTATGGCCGATGCCCAAGGTAGCAGTTGCCATCCCGGCCCTTACGGCAGCAGTATCAGCTTCGAGACCGCCAACACTGCCTTTCTGCTTCATAATCGAAAGAGTACTGTCCAGCAAGGCAATTCCCGCTGAATCATAACCCCGATATTCAAGCCGTTTCAACCCTTTCAAAAGCATCGGGGCTGCATCCTGCCACCCTATATAGCCAACAATTCCACACATACTGTTAATTAACCCTTTTTAAACTTTCCATTGAGCATGCGCACAACGTCCTCCCCTGCATCACCGGGCACAACACATAATGACGGAACAACTCGTGCCACAAAGTACAATAATTATAACACAAGCTTCATTTCATCACAAATTTTTGATCCTTCTCTGGCAACAGCCTGTTCATAATCGTCAATTGTTGAAAATGAGCACGATGGATAGATAAGAGCACGACTGACATTGATAACTGCACTTTGCCGATTACCATCAACGCCAAAATTCACCGCATCCGCAAGCGATCCTCCCTGCGCGCCAACCCCAGGAATAAGCAGAAAAAGATCGGGTGCTTCAAGACGAATCTCACCAACCACACTGCTTTTTGTAGCCCCAACAACAACTCCTCCGTTTCCGTTCCTGCTCCATGAAGCGACCTTGCCAAGCACAGAGCGATAGAGCGGAGTACCATCCTTCATCACCTGCTCCTCAAAATCCAGCGATCCCTCATTTGAAGTAAGGCAAAGCACAAAAACAAGCTTGTCCAGATAGGTGAAAAAAGGCTCCAGGGAGTCGAAGCCCATATATGGAGCAACCGTTATAGCGTCAAAGTTCCAGTGATCAAAGAACGCCTGTGCGTACATTTTACTGGTATTGCCAATATCAGCCCGTTTGGCATCAGCAATTGTCATACAACCATCAGGAATCAGGCGAAGCGTCCTCTCCATATCCTGCAACCCGGCCACACCTCTTGCTTCATAAAAGGCTGTATTGAGCTTATAGGCAACGGCAAAACCCGCTGTGGCTCTGATAACTGATCGGTTAAACTCAAGAACCGGGTTTTGATATGCTAAAAACACACTGGGAATTTTCTCCAGATCACTGTCAAGCCCGACACACAAGAGAGATTTCAAGGCCGATATCCGGCGGTTTGCCTTATTACGAACTGAACTCATAACACTCACGTTTTCCGTTTTGGCGAATCGAGTTGGCCATAATAAAACTTATAACCAAAGGAACACATTCCGGGGCACCAGCATAATATAAAATATGTTTTCTTCCAAGATGCTTCATTAAATGGAAGAATCCCGTAAATTGAAGGTCACGAATCACGCGAACGGTGAAGATTTATCCGCATCGCACTATAATAACCATGATTGTTGATTGATGGCAAAGAAAACGAATAAACCTTCAAATCCCTATAAAAACGAACCGGAAAACAACTTGCCACGACCGAAATTTCCCATAATGTACTATGTGGTCGTGATTGTTCTTCTCATAGGAGTGCAGCTTGCCTTTTTCTGGTCAGGCTCAACACCGGAGAGGCCCTACAGCTTTTTCCGCAAACTTATCACTGAAAACAAGGTTGTCTCAGTAAAAATATCGCCTGAACGAATTTATGTCAAGCTCAAGCCGGGCACCGACATCGGCAAGGATGCTAAGGATTCGCAAAAAGAGAATCCCGGAATTTCCCTTCCCCAGTCAACATCTAAACAGGATGAAATTTTTGTCAATCCTGTGCGCGATGACTCCCTGATCGAACTACTGGAAAGCAAGGGAATCCAATACCAGGGCTTGCCAAGCAGCACCTGGATCAGTGAGTTGCTGCAATGGATACTCCCTTTTGGACTGCTGATCGGCATATACTTTTTTGTTTTCCGTAAAATGGGCGGACCAGGTTCCCAGTTCATGAATATCGGCAAGAACAAGGCAGCACTCTATGAAAACCTTGATGAGCACACCCGCATCACCTTCAAGGATGTGGCTGGTCTCGACGAGGCGAAGGCTGAAGTAATGGAAGTCGTTGACTTTCTCAAGGATCCCAAAAAATATACCACGCTGGGCGGCAAGTTGCCAAAAGGCGTATTACTGGTTGGCCCTCCCGGCACTGGAAAAACCCTTCTGGCAAAAGCCGTTGCTGGCGAAGCTGATGTGCCGTTTTTCAGTATCAGCGGCTCAGATTTTGTGGAGATGTTTGTCGGTGTTGGCGCAGCAAGAGTGCGCGACCTTTTCAAGCAGGCCAAGGAAAAAGCACCCTGCATTATTTTTATTGATGAAATCGATGCCGTCGGGCGAAGCAGGGGAAAAGGAGCCATGATGGGCGCCAATGACGAGAGGGAAAACACCCTCAATCAGTTGCTTGTTGAGATGGATGGATTCGCCACTGACAAGGGTGTCATCCTTATCGCGGCAACAAACCGCCCTGATGTGCTTGATTCAGCCTTGCTGCGGCCAGGCCGTTTTGACCGCCAGATCATGGTTGACAAACCTGATTTGAAAGGACGCATCGATATTTTCAAGGTGCACACCAAGGCTCTCTCACTTTCGAAAGAGGTCAACCTCAAAGCACTCGCCTCGCAGACTCCCGGATTTGCAGGAGCGGAAATTGCCAACGCTGCCAACGAGGCGGCCCTGCTTGCCTCTCGCCGTAACAAGCAGAGCATTGAAATGAAAGACTTTGAAGATGCCATTGAACGATGCGTTGCGGGTCTTGAGAAAAAAAACAAGGTGATCAACCCGCGTGAAAAGCAGATTGTTGCCTATCATGAAGCTGGCCACGCTATTGTCAGTTGGCTTATGGCCGACAATGATCCAGTACAGAAAATATCAATCGTCCCGAGAGGCATGAGCGCTCTCGGCTACACCATGAATATTCCGCTTGAAGATCGCTATCTTATGACGAGGAGTGAGTTGCTTGGCCGTATTTGTGGCCTGCTCGGGGGGCGTATCGCCGAACTGATCATCTTCAGCGAAATTTCCACAGGTGCGCAGAATGACCTTGAAAAGGTGACCAGCATTGCCTACAACATGGTGACAGTGTACGGCATGAGCGAAAAACTGGGGAACCTGTCATTTTATGAGAGCAATAACCCCTATTATGGGAGCCCTGGTATCGATAAAAAGTATGGAGAAGAGACCGCCCGACTGATCGACCGTGAGGTGATGAGCATTGTTGAAGAGTCACGCATAAAGGTAATGAATCTACTGACAGAGAATCGGGAGAAGCTTGAAATGCTTGCCAGTGAATTGCTCCTGAAGGAGATGCTTCAATACCCGCAGATTGAGGAGATTCTCGGAAAACGTCCCGAGGGGCTCTTTCCCGTGCACATTGAAGAGGATAGCACCGAAAACCCGACCATCCATGACAACACGGAACAACTCACAGAAAGGGAGCAAGCTGAGCTCGAAGAGGCTGTTGCTCGACTGAGGCAAGAACGAAAAATATCTGAAAACTAAATAAAAAATAAAAGGCAGGGACCACCTGCCTTTTATTTGTATCTGACTGGGTGGGTCCCGAGGGAGTCGAACCCCCGACCTACTGGGTGTAAACCAGCCGCTCTAACCAACTGAGCTAGGAACCCGCGAATTGAGGAAATAGTGTAACATAATTTCCCGATAATTACAAAAAGAAATAACCGTTGTGCAGAAACTGCGACAGTTGGCCATTTGTAAGCCTGCACGAAAAAGCATAACTTCAGGCCAATAATCTACCCGCAACCCGGGCAAAATTTTTTGTTAATCATTATGCGCTCACTTTCCATCCTCGGCAGTACCGGGTCAATCGGTGTCAGTACCCTTGATGTTGTCCGGCAGCATCCTGACAAATTTTCGGTGACCGCTTTGGCTGCTGGCACAGATATCGCATTGCTGGCTGAGCAAATTAAAGAGTTCAGGCCTCTGGCCGTCTCCATCAGGGATGAAGAATCCGTACAAAAGCTGCGAGAGCTCTGCGGAGAGTACAAACCTGACATTCTGTTCGGGGTTGAAGGCGCTTCTACCATTGCGCAAAGTGATGGATCGGATATGGTTGTCTCCGCCATTGTCGGTGCAGCAGGCCTTGTGCCGACCGTTCGCGCAATCAAGGCGGGAAAACATATTGCCCTTGCAAACAAGGAGACCCTTGTCGTCGCCGGTCAGCTTGTCTCCGATCTTGTAAAAAAACACAAGGTGCATCTGCTGCCAGTTGACAGCGAACATTCAGCACTCTTCCAGTCGCTTGCGGGTCATCGTGCTGAAGATGTGGAACGCATCATTCTTACCGCATCGGGTGGGCCGTTCCGAAACACACCAGCCAAAGAACTCAAACAGGTCACGCTTGAACAGGCGCTGAAACACCCGCAATGGAGCATGGGTGCCAAAATTACCATTGACTCAGCGACCATGATGAACAAAGGGCTTGAAGTTATTGAAGCTCACTGGCTCTTTAACGTTCCTGCCGAAAAAATCGGAGTCGTGGTACACCCCCAGAGCATCATTCACTCCATGGTCGAATATATTGACGGTTGCGTCATGGCACAGCTTGGTACGCCCGATATGCGCGCACCGATTGCCTATGCCCTTGCTTGGCCTGAACGGTGCGAGAGCGGTATCCCGAAGCTTGATCTGGCGAAAATAGGCACACTCACTTTTGAGGAGCCGGATATGGTGCGCTTCCCCGCCCTCCGTCTGGCCTATGAAGCACTGAAAGCAGGGCGTACCTGGCCTGCCGTACTTAACGCGGCAAACGAAATCGCCGTAGCAGCTTTTCTCGACAGAAAAATCGGATTTACTGAGATTGCTGAAACCGTTGAAAAGACCATGCAGGCTCACGAAGCCTATAACCCCGTTGAGCTGGATGACTACCTTCAGGCCGATCGATGGGCCCGTGAAATGGCAACAAAACTTATTGCATAAACCATTGAAATAGAGCCACTCCTCCCCTTTTCGGCATACAGGAAAAGAGAAGAGTCTCTTTACTATCTTTACTGAAACAAAGGACTTTTATGGATTTTCTGAGCACAACATTTTTTTTCATTGTTGCCATTTTCATTCTGGTTACCGCACATGAACTTGGCCATTTTTTGACCGCCAAGCTCTTCGGCATGAGGGTTGACAAATTTTACATCGGATTCGATTTTTTCGATATGAAACTCTGGAAAAAGAAAATCGGTGAAACTGAGTACGGCCTTGGACTTTTTCCTCTTGGAGGCTACGTCAAGATTGCGGGCATGGTCGATGAAAGCCTCGACACAACATGTCAGAGCGACACACCTGAACCATGGGAATTCAGGGCCAAACCAGTGTGGCAGCGCCTGATTGTTCTGGCAGGAGGCGTAGGGATGAACATAATTCTTGCAGCAGTTATCTTTATCGGCATAACACTTGCGCTCGGGGAGACACGGACAAGCGTCAACAACGCCGCCTTCATTGAAAAAGGATCCCTCTTTGAGTCCATGGGCATGAAAACCGGCGACAGTCTGCAACTGTTAAACGGCAAACCTGTTGACAGTTGGGAAGAGGCACTTGATCCAGCGCTCTTCGCCACTCCGTCACTCACCTACACACTCCGTCGTGATGGTAAAAGCATCACGGTTGTTGCCCCGCCAAACATCATGTCGAGCATCAACGAAAAGAAGAGCCTCGGCATACGACCCATCGTACCGCCAATCATTGATGAAGTGCTCAAGAACATGCCTGCGAATAGTGCCGGAATACAATCGGGAGGACTCATAACGGCAATCAATGGAAACGTCGTAACCGACTGGACGGAAGTTGTCGGAATCATCTCCGCAAATGCAGGCAAGCCGATCATTATAACATGGCAACATCTTGAAACAGCCAAAGGCATAAAAATCCACGCTGATGCCATTCGTACCGGAGGCATAACATTCGTCACCACAGTGGTGCCCAACGCATCAGGAAAAATTGGCATTTCGCTTAAACAGACCATTGAAAGCGAGCGAAGAAGACTTAATGTTCCAGAATCGATGGCAAGCGGCATCAAACAGACCTGGAAAATGAGCGCCATGACCGTTCAGGGATTTGTAAAAATCTTCACCGGTCAGGAGGATTTCCGAAAATCAGTGGGAGGTCCGATCAAGATTGCCAAAATTGCGAGCCAGAGCGCCGAACAGGGGCCTGTCAGCTTCCTCTATTTTCTGGCCATGCTCTCCATATCTCTGGCAATCATCAATATCCTGCCGGTTCCCGCACTTGATGGCGGGCAATTTGTACTGAATGGTGTCGAAGGCATAATCCGTCGGGAAATCCCGTTTGAACTCAAAATGCGTATCCAGCAGATAGGTATGGCACTGCTCCTTGCTCTCTTCGCCTACATTCTTGTCAACGATATTTTCAACCCATGAGGCTGACGCCCGGACTCAATGCTCGACAAACTGCAATCCATAAAAGAGAAGCACCTCGATCTTGAACAGTTGCTTGCCGACCCAAAAGCGGCAACTGATCAAGCCCGCTTCAGAAAACTCAACAAAGAGTACAGCGATCTCAAGGAGATTGTACAGGCATTCAATCTCTACGCCCTCAAAAAAACAGAACTTGATGAGTCGCGCCAACTGCTGAAAGAGGAGAGCGATCCGGAGATGAAGGAGCTCGTGCAGGCAGAGGTCAATGAACTGCTGAAAAAATTGCCAGAGCTCGAACAAAAGCTGAAGGTACTGCTTCTCCCAAAAGAGGAAGCCGATTCGCGCAACGTCATCATCGAGATTCGGGCTGGCACTGGCGGAGAAGAGGCTGCGCTCTTTACTGCCGACCTGACACGAATGTACCAGCGGTATGCAGAGCAGCAAGGGTGGCAATACCACATCCTGCACTTCAACGAAAGCTCTGTGCCAGGAGGCTTCAGGGAGATGACCCTCGAAGTGAGCGGCAATGACGTCTATGGTACCATGAAGTACGAAAGCGGCGTTCACCGGGTGCAGCGTGTACCCGACACGGAAACACAGGGACGTATCCACACCTCTGCAGTTAGCGTTGCAGTACTGCCAGAAGCCGAAGAGGTGGATGTTGATATCCGCCGGGAGGATTTGAGATTTGATACCTATCGGAGTGGAGGAAAAGGGGGGCAGAACGTCAACAAGGTTGAAACTGCCGTACGAATTACCCATATTCCAAGCGGCATAGTCTCCGCCTGTCAAGAGCAGCGCTCACAGCTACAGAACAAGGAGATGGCCATGCAGATGCTCCGCACCAAACTTTACGACATCCAGCTTGCCGAGCAGCAGCAGCAACGGGCCGACCTGCGTCGCTCGATGGTGACAACCGGTGACCGGAGCGCCAAAATCCGAACCTACAACTATCCGCAGTCCCGAGTAACCGATCACCGTATCGGTTTTACAAGCCACGCCCTTCCCCAGATACTGCAGGGGGATATACAGGATATTATCAACGCACTCAAAATGCATGACCAGGCTGAACGCCTGCAATCCGAACTCATGTAAACGAAACAGGGGAACCGCGACAACATGGAAATGGAAGCGACAGGAAAAAGCAGGGGTGACTGGATATTTCACGGAGAATTTAACCGGACCGTCGCCTATCTCTCTGACCATAAAAAGATGCTGGGGTTCAACCCCTTCTGCCACAGCGTGGAACTCACTGAGACCGAAAACGTCTATAAATGGCTCTTTCGTGTTACTGATCCGCAGAATAACCCCTTTGATGTAATTTTTTATGTCGAACAGGTCGAAGAGCCCCTTCTGGAATTGCCGGGCCATATCGAACACACTGAATCTGCCCAGCTCTCAGAAGAGATCATCAACCGCTACATTGTTGGGAAAACGATCCGCTGGAAACACCATCCGGTTGCTGGCCGAATTGATGATCCTGCCAAGTATCTCTTTGAAGGAAAAGCCTTTGCCAACATGCACATGCGCCCGGTAGAGGCAAAAAAAACCAGAGTTGAGCTTGATTTGAAAGTCGATGTCCGATTTATCCTCTACCCGGCATTCCGGATCGTCCCCGAACCAATTCTCCACGCCATGACCAATGCCGCGATATCCATTATCATGCAGGTATCAACCAACTCAATGTTTCACTCCATTACCAAAGACTTTAACCGTATCACGAATCCATAAGAGGATGGTGCTCCATGGGACCACAAGCTTGTCACAAGGCGCAGCAGCAGCCGAAGAGATGCAAATCGCCTTCCCTGTTCAGTCCAATGTGCGGCAAAATATGAGGTAATAACAGTAAAGCGTCGCAGGTACCATAACACCAGCGACGCTTTATGTTTAAACCGCTTTGGATGATTTATCCCCAATCACCAAAGAGTAATGATAACGATTTAGAAAGAGCGTACAGGCCGAACACGATCAGCATCCATCTTATTGTCGAGGAACTGATAGCCATTTTGGAAAAGCTGTACCCACGCGTTGACATCCTTGTTCTCGGAAGAAGTCCAGTAATCGTAGTCCGCAAAGCCACCAACAACACCCTTTTTGAGATAAAGCTTGTTCAACTCATCCTTGCTTGGCAAATACCAGTCCTTATAACCACCGCCTCTATACGATGCTGCAACAGCAGCCGCAGTAGTGGGATAAGTGGCTGCTGGAAATTTTGCCAATATCTTTTTCGTATTTGCAGAGCCTTGACCAAGCGCAATGCTTGTATTGGATACTTGCCGATAGGCATAATCTTTGGCGTTCGCCTTCACTTCCTGGCCTGCACTCCAGCGAAGCCCACCAGAAGCTGCAACAACTCCAGCACCCTCAACATTTGCGTCAGCAGTGGCAGCAATAAAACCGTGTTGCTGACGTTCAACATAACCAGGATCTCCTGGCTGCAAAATATAAAAAACGACACCACCTCCATAATGGTCACCCACAACGTGACTTTCAGCATAGGAGACTGCTGATACCGTTCCAATACTCAAACAGGCAAGGAATAACGCCAGCCACAGCCGAGTAATACGTGTTCTTGTAAAGAGTTTCATGATGTTATGTCTAGTTCTTACAAAAAAAATAACCACTGCCCGGCACGACACACCCGCCACACCTTCGTGAATAATTTACATCTTTTTTTTAAGATATCCGTCACCATATTATGAACGTTTTGTTCAGCGATTTTGCGTTTCAAATAAAAAATTGCATCAACTCTCTCTTTTAAAAGGATCGAACCGCCCGAACACGACCATAGTTGACCTTGTATTCTGAGCCTTGATAACCATTGCCGAAGTGCTTTGTCCACGCGCGATAGATATCGAGTTCTGACGAACTCCAGTAGCACCCGTCCGCAAAACCTCCAACAGCGAGTTTATTCAGATAAAGCTGATTCAACTCATCCTTGCCAGAGTCCCGTCCTGGTGTAAAGTTGCTGAAAAGCAAAATCATTTGTGTTTTCGGTATCATATTGTCCGGTACTCCAGCGATAAGCCCCCGTATATGGTTTCCGCCTCCACGCATCGCTGTATGTGGTTCTTATATCCTCTGTTGCTGCAATCAGTCCATGCTGCCCGGTGCCATCTGACATAAAAAACAACCCCCCCCCATATTCATCACCAATGGTGGCCGCTGAGGACAAAGCAGAAACAATGACCATACTGAAACCGGCAAGCAGTACCATAATCCATAGCCGGGTAATGCCCATTGGTTTAAAAAATTTCATGCTGGTTCTCATTTGGTTTTTGAATACTGAAATGAAACAATATCAACACTCACCCCGAGCCTAAATTTACATCATTTTACATAAAATCTGGCGCAGTTTATCTATCTATCAACATTCTCCCGCGCTATGAGCGGCTTTAGATGCCCTCTGGAGCCCCTCCCCACAATTTTGATAAAATCGGAAAATTTCCTATAATATAAGAGTAGTTATGGTCGGTGGGTTTTGGTTGTCAATAATCGATTTTGACGCTGTGAGCGTGGTGGGTCTTCGAGGTTATTTCTTCTGGGCTTCCGTTCTAATATCGAAAAGAGCGAACGCAACATTCCCATACTGGAGGCATTATGAGAACAATCGTATTCACAGGCAAGGGTGGTGTCGGCAAAACCTCCATAGCAGCAGCTACTGCAGTGAAGGCAGCATCCATGGGTTTTAAAACCCTTGTTATTTCCACAGACCCTGCCCACAGCCTCGGCGACTCGTTTGACCTTGAGCTGGGCCCCTCCCCCATAAAAATTGCCGACAACCTCTTCGGCCAGGAGGTGAGCGTCTATGGCGATCTGACCATGAACTGGGAGATTGTGCGAGAACACTTTGCACACCTCATGGAGGTTCAGGGAATCAAGGGAATATATGTTGAGGAGATGGGTGTCCTGCCCGGCATGGAGGAACTCTTCTCGCTCTCCTACATCAAGCGATACAACGAATCGAAAGAGTACGACCTTCTTGTGGTTGACTGCGCCCCGACCGGAGAAACCCTGCGCCTCCTTTCCCTGCCGGAAACTTTTGGATGGCTGCTGAAAATGATGCGGAATCTTGAAAAATATGTGGTCAAACCGCTGATACGCCCCCTCTCAAAACGGGTTGACCGACTCCATGACCTTGTGCCCGACACCAATGTCTATGACCAGATCGACCACCTCTTCTCCTCTGTTGACGGGATCATCGACCTGCTTTCAGATGGAACACAGACAACCGTGCGGCTTGTCATGAACCCCGAAAAGATGGTCGTCAAAGAGTCCATGCGTGCGCTTACCTACCTGAACCTTTATGGCATCACCGTTGACCAGGTGGTGATCAACAGGGTCTTCATGGATGACGTTGACGGGGAGTACCTTAAAGAGTGGAAAACCATCCAGCACAAATACATCGAACAGATTGATCGCTCTTTCGCCCCCATTCCGATAACGAAAGTGCCACTCTTCCGCCGCGAAGTACTTGGGCTTGAAATGCTGAAAACCGTTGGCGATGTGGTCTATGGAGATAAAAACCCTCTTGATATTTTTTATCATGAAGAACATACCGCCATTACAAAAATCAGCGAAGGGCACTATATCATGAAG
>SESH01009223.1_pt1 | contig 25088 bp, 27 predicted proteins | sample 3171561 | NCBI WGS metagenome assembly SESH01 (sample SAMN10866947, study PRJNA518727) | freshwater metagenome | biome: subpolar coniferous forest; feature: holomictic lake; material: water; isolation source: holomictic Lake 442 2011 16.5 m and 2014 13 m | place: Canada: near Kenora, Ontario
AGCCGGAGATAGCGCTGATCCTCGGGACCGGGCTCGGGAATCTGGCCCAGCGGATCAAGCCCGAGACCGTTTTTACGTATGACAAGCTGCCTCATTTCCCACAATCGACCGTGGAATCTCATAAAGGGCAACTCGTGCTCGGGGAACTTTCCGGGAAAAAGATCGCGGCCATGGAAGGCCGGTTTCATTTCTACGAGGGGTATTCTCTGGACGATGTGACGTTCGGCGTGCGTGTCCTTCAACAGCTTGGCGCCAAGATCCTTCTAGTATCAAATGCGGCCGGGGGACTGAACTTGAGCTATAAAAAAGGCGAGATCGTGCTTCTCACGGACCAGATCAATTTCATGGGCGTGAATCCTCTGGTGGGTCCCAACTTGGACAAGCTCGGCTCCCGGTTTCCGGATATGTGCGAGCCTTTCTCCCAACGCCTGATCGATCTTACAAAAAAGGCTTCGCAAGAAGTCAAGGTTCCGGTCAACCAGGGGGTTTATATCGGAGTGACCGGCCCGTGCCTTGAGACCAGGGCGGAATATCGGATGATGCGGCAGTGGGGCGCGGATCTTATCGGGATGTCCACGGTGCCGGAAGTGATCGTGGGCGTGCACATGGGAATGGAGGTACTGGGTGTGAGTATTGTGACGGACACTTGTGATCCGGACCACTTGGAACCTTGTGATATCAAAGAGATCATCAAGACCGCCAATGAAGCCGGTCCGAAACTGGATAAATTGATCACGGCAGCGATAAAGAACTTCTAAAAGGGCGCAACGATCAACGCTCAACGCGCGACGAAAAAACTCTTACGTTGTGCGTTGCGCTTTGTGCGTTGCGCGAATCATTATGACTGAACCCAAAAACTACAAAGACACACTTAATCTTCCGCAAACTTCCTTTCCCATGAAGGCGAATCTGGCGCAGCGCGAGCCGGAGATGCTCAAAAGCTGGGAGGCGGAAGGTGTGTATGCTGAGATCCGCGCGAAGTCCTCGGGCAAGCCCAAGTACGTTCTTCATGATGGTCCTCCTTATGCGAATGGTCACATCCATATCGGTCACGCGCTTAATAAAGTCTTGAAAGACCTCATCGTGAAGTACCAGACCATGCGCGGTCATGATGCCCTCTATGTTCCGGGCTGGGACTGCCACGGGCTGCCGATCGAACACGCCTGCCTCAAGGAAATGGGTAAGCGCAAAGAGGAAGTGGACCGGGTCGAGTTCCGGCAACAAGCGCGCAAATACGCCGAAAGATTTGTCGAGATCCAGCGCGAAGGCTTCAAGCGGCTCGGTATCTTTGGGGAATGGGACAAACCCTACCTGACCATGAACTACGCCTACCAGACCTCGATCGCGGCGTCTTTTCTTAAGCTCTACGAAGACGGTTTTATCGAACAGCGATTGAAACCCGTTCCATGGTGTTATGACTGCGATACGGCGCTGGCCGAAGCCGAGCTTGAATACGAAGATAAGATTTCAAAATCAATCTATGTGAAATTCCCCGTTCAGGATCCGAGAAATATTTTTCAGCTTCCCTCCGGGACTTCGGCTTATTTGCTGGTGTGGACCACCACGCCATGGACGTTGCCGGCGAACGTCGGAGCGGCTGTGCATCCCGAGCTTGAATACGGGATCTTTCAAAGAGGGAATGAAGCCTTTATCTTCGCCAAGGCTCTCGATGCGAAATTGAAAGACAAGATCGATCTCAGCGGCGTCAGTTGCATCAAGTCCGTGACCGGGCAGGAACTTAAAAGTCTGGAATACCAGCATCCGTTCCTGGATCGTAAGGGGAAAGTGATCACGGCGGATTACGTTTCAAGTGAAGACGGCACGGGGATCGTGCATATCGCGCCGGGACACGGAGAAGACGACTACAAGTACGGGCATCTGGAGAACGGTCTGCCGATCCTTTCGCCTGTGGATTCGCGCGGGAAATTCACCGAAGAATTCCCTTTTTGCAAAGGAGAACATGTTTTTAAAGCCAATCCAAAGATCACAGCCCTCTTAGCCGAAAAAGGGTTGCTCCTTAAAGAGGAAGACTACCCGCACAGCTATCCGCATTGTTGGCGCTGCAAAAAACCGATTCTTTTTCGCGCGACCACGCAATGGTTCATGAAGATCGATCATAAAGACCTCCGCAAACGCATGCAGGGAGCCATCGAAAAGGACATTCAATTTATTCCCGATTGGGGCAAGAATCGCATCGGGGCCATGGTGGAGACGCGGCCGGAGTGGTGTCTCTCACGGCAGCGGTATTGGGGCGTGCCTATCCCGGTGATCCGTTGCAAGCATTGCACGGGGGTGCACTTCGTCAAAGAATCCAAAGCGAAGATCCTGGAACTTTTTAAAAAAGAAGGGGCCGACGCGTGGTTTGCGCACCCAGCGGAGGCATTTCTTCCCGAAGGCATCCAATGCCCGAAATGTCACCAAAGCGAATTTGAAAAAGAAACCGATATCATCGACGTTTGGTTCGATTCAGGAGTGAGCCATCAGGCCGTGCTCCATCAGCATCCGGGTCTCAAATATCCCGCGGATCTTTATCTCGAGGGTTCCGACCAGCACCGGGGATGGTTTCAAAGTGCGCTTACAACGTCAATGGCGCTTGAAAATAAAAGTCCGTTCAAGAGTGTTCTGACACACGGATTCGTGATGGATGGGCAGGGAAAGAAGATGTCAAAATCCGCAGGGAATGTCGTCACCCCTCAGGATGTGATGAAGGAATTTGGCGCGGACGTGCTTCGGCTTTGGGTGACCTCCTGCGATTACCAATTCGATGTCCGGCTTTCCAATGAGATCTTAAAGCAGTTGGTGGATACTTACCGCAAGATCCGCAACACGTTCCGTTATTTTCTTTCGAACCTTTATGACTTCGATCTTGCGAAGAACGCCGTGCCTTATGAAAAACTGCATCCGCTCGACCGCTGGGCGATGGCTAAGGCCGATCACTTGGTCGCATCGGTTACGGATCTCTACGAGCGCTTTGAGTTCCATGAGATCTACCGCGAGGTCTACGATTTCTGCGTGGTGGATTTGAGCGCTTATTATCTGGACGCGTTGAAGGATACGCTCTATACCGCGGCCCCAGATTCCTGGCTTCGCCGCTCCGCCCAGACGGCATTTTTTTATATCCTGTCGCGCCTGGTGAAGATCGTGGCTCCCATCCTTCCTTTCACGGCTGATGAGGTGTGGAAATCTTATAAACTGGAGGAAGGCGTGGCAACCGTGCATGCCAGCGCATGGCCCGTATCCGTCGGAGGTAAGACGGGAAATGAATTCCGGGATTGGGAGCATCTTCGCGAAGTCCGTAACGCGATCACACCTTTCCTTGAAAAAAAGCGCGAGACCAAGGAGATCGGGGCCGGGCTTGAGGCGAAGGTGATCTTCACTGCAGAAGATCCGGAATCGGCCGAAATATTACATAGATATGAAAAAGAACTCGCCCGCGTTTTTGTCGTGTCCCAGGTCGTTCTGGAAACAAAGGCCATGGAGGGTATGGAGGCCGCAGAAGGTCTTTCCGCGGTGCTCCAGAAAAAATTCGGACTGAAGGTCCTTGTGACCAAGGCCGAAGGCGCCAAGTGTGTTCGCTGCTGGAATTATTCACCCTCTCTTGGCCGGGATCCCGAGCACGGATCTCTCTGCCCCAAATGCGTTGAAGCGGTTCGGGGAATCAAGCCGTAAAAAAAGGGGATCACCTCATTTTCAAAAAAGATATGTCTTCTCATGTAAGAACTCCGAAGACGGTCCTAAAAAAGATCCTGGTCGGTCTCGTCCTTTTCTCCTTGGGAGCTTTAGCGGCCTACCTGCTTCCTTTTCTGATCCCGTCTTCCGGGATCTCGAACCCGTGGGTGCACCATCCGTTGCTTCCGATCCTCGTGATGACGCTGATCTTTGTGGCGGCGTATAAAAACACGGAGCGTTTGATAAAGAAATTCCTCGAGAAATATTTTTTTCACAAAAAAACATTTGCCCAAATGACCCTGATGGACCTGACGGGCGATCTGGCTGTCAATCTTGACCTCCAGGAGATCTCGAACCTGGTGGTGAATACATTCGGTGAGGTGCTGCAGCTGAAGACCGTGGCGCTCCTCGTGCCAGACACGCTTCAGAGCCATTTTGAGGTCGCATCAGCTTTTGGTTGGTCGATCTCAGCTTCCAAAAAGATCCGTCTCGCCTCCGACACGCAGCTTTTAAAGAAGATCCATCAGACGGGGCCTCATGTGCTGATGCGCGGTCCGGTACTTCAGAGCCTCTCTTGGCAGGAAGCGAATGCGTTGGCGCATGATCTTGATTCTCTCCAAGCGGCCTGGGTCATTCCTCTCTTTGTCAAAGGGGAACTCGTCGGGCTTCTCGCCTTTGGGGCACTTGTGCCGGATACCGTGTTTGACCAGGGGGACTTCCATTTCTTTAGAGAATTCGCAGCCGCAATTGCGCCTTGTGTGCATAACGCATTGGTCGTGAAGCGTTTGAGGCAGCTTAACTTTGAGCTCCAGGATTCCCAGTCCCAATGGGTTCAGAAGACCAAATTGAATGCCATCGAGAAGTTAGCCGCGGGGATTGCCCATGAGATCCATAATCCCTTGGCTATTATTTCCGGAAAGGCCCAGGTCCTGCTCATGCAGAAAGGGTCTAAACAGCTTGAGCCGAATGTTCAGGATGCTCTAAATACGATAGTGAAGCAAACGCGACGTGCGGCCGATATTACTAGGAAGCTTTTGATGTATTCGCAGGGTTCCCGGGGTCCGCAGGAGTGGATCGCTTTAGAAAAAGTGCTCGACGAGACGCTTTCACTCTTAGCCTATCAAGCCTCGATGGATAAGATCGAGATCGTAAGGAACTTGGACCCAGAACTGCCGCTCTTTTTTGCGAATAGGCAGGAGATCCGAGAGATCTTCCTCAATCTGCTTCTGAATGCCGTGGAGGCTGTGGGTTCAGAGGGGAAGATCGTTGTGGAATTGAAGTATCTCCGGGCTGAGGAACTTATTGAGATCGTTTGTTCGGATACGGGAAAAGGGATCCCAGCCGAGCATCTTGACAAGGTGTTTAATCCGTTCTACACGACGCGCCACGAGGCCGTGGGGCTTGGGCTTTTTGTAACCAAGCAGATCGTGCATCGTTATGGCGGTTCAATTCGTGTTGAAAGCCAGGTGGGGGTCGGGAGTATGTTTATCCTTCAGATGCCCTATGCGGCTGAAGGGGCGAGGAGCCTGGGGATGGGGACGGAGAGGTCCGGCGTACAGGTTTTGGGTGCCGGACAAAAATAAAGAGATTTCCACATGTCGTTAATCAATTTCGGACACACTCACGCAGGGAGGAATTCAAGGATGAATAAATTGTTGATCGTGGATGACGAAATCGAGATCTGTGAATTTTTGAAATCTTTTTTTGAAGATCGCGATTTTAAAGTTGCGGTTGCCAATGATGGGGCCCGAGCCCTTCAGCAGATGGCCCTCTGCCAGCCCGAGGTTGTCCTTCTGGATATCCAGATGCCCGGGATGGATGGTCTTCAAGCCTTGAAGAAGATCAAAGAGCTGTATCCCAAAGTGAAGGTCATCATGGTGACCGCTGTGGAGACGCAAGAGAAGATAGAGGAAGCCATGCGGCTTGGAGCGGATAATTACATTACCAAGCCTCTTAGCCTTGAATATCTCGAAAAAGACGTTCAGGACAAGATCGATATTCTTGCCAAGGGTTCGTAGAGTTCAACAGATCCGAAGGGTCGACGTCTCGATTCGATTTGCGCGGTTCTTAGTGGCGAGACAGTAAAGCCGGAGCCCTGGCCGCCCGATAGGGTGAGGGCCCAGAAAGAGATCCCGTCAAGACGGGGATATTTTTATGCCGACCAAAGTGAATACTCCGAAGATCCCAAAAGTTGATTATCAGGAAGTCCTGCGGGATGTGGCCCGGAGCATGGTGCGGCTCAAACGGCCGGATCGACTCATCAAGCTCATCACACGTTTCATTGACCGGCAGTTCGGTCTCGCTCACGCCTCGCTTCTAGTCCTCGATCCAAAGAAAGAACATTATGTTTTCGTCCATTCGAAAGGGACAAAACGTCTCCCGATGGGGCTCGTGAAATTTGATTCGGACCACCCTCTCGTCCAGTGGTTTTCCGGATCTCAGAAGAAACTTCCGTTTCAAAAAGATTTTCTTTTTCTCTCCGATGTAAAAAAAATGCTTTCGCGCGCCGAATTCCGTCTCGCCTCGAATTCCAAGGCCGACCATCTCGCAGGGATCCAGAAAACGATGCAGAACCTCAAGGTGGAGCTGCTGGTTCCGGGTTATTTTAAAGACACGCTCGTTGGTTTGCTGATGCTGGGGCGACCTTTGAATGGTCGTTGCTTTACCACGCAAGAAGTCACTTTTTTTCAGACCCTAGCGCATGATTGCTCGATGGCCGTCAAGACCGCGGAATACAACCAAAATCTTGTCGAGCAGAATCAGGAGCTCGCCAGGCGTCTGGAAGAGATCGAAAGAATGCGTACCAAGGAACAACGAACTTATTATGAGATCATGCGTTCGTTGGCCGAAGAAGTTCACGCCAAGGAACCTTATATCTTTGGGCATGTTTCGGAAGTGGAACGCCTCGGAATGATGACCGCCCGGGAAATGGGGATGGATCTCACCGGAAACAACAAGGACCTGCTTTCCGCCGCGTTGATCCTCCATGACGTCGGAAAGATCGGGATCCCGGACAATATTCTTTGTAAGCCCGGGCAGCTGACTCAGGAGGAATGGCGAGTCATGAAGACCCATGTGGAAAAAGGGGCCAGGATTCTTGAGCCGCTCACCGATTTCAAAAAGGTTCGCGAGATCATCATGGCACATCATGAGCGTTTTGACGGGAGTGGGTATCCTCGCGGACTCAAGGGGGATGAGATCTCGATCGAAGCTCGTATCATCTGCGTGGTGGACAGTTTTCATGCGATTGTTTCGTCCCGATGCTACCGAGAAGGGCGCTCGATCGATTTTGCCATCCATGAGGTCCGGAATTGTGCTGGCACTCAGTTCGATCCGGTCGTAGTCGATGCTTTTCTGAGAGCCCTGAAGAAGGAACTTAAGAAAAAAGGCGAGATGCCTAGTTCCCTGGCGGAATACGTCGTTGACTGACCTTGTTTTTCAGCCCATTTTTATGGACTTATCGCTTGCGTCTCCAGGGGGGCATCAGTATAATGCCGCCTCCGATTTGTATATGTGTGACGGCGAGCATCGCCATAAGCGGGCCGCCTCTAGTTCTTGTAGTAGTGAAGGCAAGTCTCGTTACGTGCGGGGCGCCACAATTTCAATGAAAGCGGGTTAAACTTTATGGCAAAAACCAAGAAAATTTCTAAGAAGTCTTCAAAAAAATCTATGAAAGTCCATGCCAAAAAGACTGGGAAAAAGTCTGCCCAAAAATCCGCGAAAAAGGCTTCCCCGAAACCGGCCAAAGTGTTGAAAATTAAGCGGCTGCCCAAGAAAGAACTGGATGTTTTTAAGAAGATGCTTTTTCAGTTGCGCACCAAGATCGCCGGAGATCTCCAGCAGATCGAGGGGGATACGCTGAGCGGGAATCAGCCCAGTAATTCAGGGGAACTCTCGGATGTGGCGGATATGGCGACTGATAATTATGATCGGGAACTCAATATTGGCTTGGCGACCAACGAGCAGCAACTCCTCAACGACATTGATGTTGCCCTCAAGAGGATCGAAGAGGGGACCTACGGTGTTTGCGAGATCTATGGAACACCGATCCCTAAGAAGCGTCTATTGGCGATGCCTTACACTCGTCTTTCTATGAAGGCCCAGGAAGAAGAGGAGAAGAACCAACGTCATCAGTAATCTTCTTCTACGGCCTTGTCGGTTCCGTAGTTCTCATTGACCAGCTTACTAAATTTCTCGCCCTACAGTATCTTTCTCCTCAAACATCTATTCCTCTTATTCCGCAAGTCCTGGATCTGACGCTCGTCAGGAATCCCGGCGTTGCGTTCGGGCTCTTCAGCGGCTATGCGCCGGTGCTTTTTACAGTGATTACCATTAGCCTTGTATTCCTCTTCTTGATCGCGAACCGTTCGCACGGGACGGCGGCTCATGGGACCTCGACGGCGGATCGTTGGGCGCTTAGCTTGATCTTGGGCGGTGCGATCGGGAATTGGATCGATCGTTTGCGTTTCGGAGCGGTGGTCGATTTCATTGATTTCCGGATCTGGCCGGTCTTCAACATTGCGGATAGCGCGATCACAATCGGTGTTTGCCTTTATTTTATTCGCGTGCTCACCGCCAAAGAAAAAGCATGAAACCGATCCTTTTTTCTTTCGGCGCGATCCACCTCTACTCGTACGGTCTCTGCATTGCCATCGGCGTGTTGCTTTCCATTTTTCTGATGAAACGCCGCGCCTTGAAAGAAGGGTTTCCTGGCCCTGACGACGTGCTCGATATGGCTTTTGCGGTCCTGGTGTGGGGATTTCTCGGAGCCCGTCTTTTTTATGTGATCCAGAACTTTTCCTATTATAGGGCCGATCCGCTTAAGATCTTCGCCGTCTGGGAAGGCGGTCTGATCTTCTACGGGGGTGCGATCGCCGCTTTTCTGGGGCTTGCGCTGAAAGCTCGGAAGAAAAAGTGGCCCTTCTGGAAGATCCTGGATTTTCTCGTGCCCTACGGGGCATTGACCCACGCCTTTGGCCGCATTGGATGTTTTCTGAACGGATGCTGTTTTGGAAAAGCCTGTGACTTCCCCTGGGCTGTGCGGTTTCCGGAACTTCCCTATGCCGTACATCCGACCCAACTTTATGAGGCGTTTTATGACCTCGTCCTTTTTGCATTCCTCATCCAGCGCAGGAAACGGATCCGGTTCGAAGGCGAGATCAGTCTTCTTTATCTTCTTTTGTACGGAATGGGCCGTTACACGATCGAGTTTTTGCGAGAGCCGAGTTGGCAATGGATGGGGCTCACGTCGAACCAGTGGCTAAGCGTCGTGATTGTCGTTACGGCCTTCGTTCTTTTTCAATCCCGACGCCGAAAACCTAGATAACATGCCTAAGAACCGTTTTACGGAGTTTATCGTGGAGGCCATGGAGGCCGAGCAGCGCCTCGATGTGTTCCTCGCTCAAAAAATGTCCCATCAGCACTCCCGGTCGCATCTTCAAAAAATGATCAAAAACGGTGCCGTTCTCGTAAATGGAAAAGATGTGACACCTCATTATTCGGTCAAAGCAGGCGAGCGGATTCGTGTCGAAAAACTCGATATGCCGGAGGAGGATCTTCCCGCCGAGGCGATCCCGCTCGATATCGTTTATGAAGATGACGATTGCTTGGTCGTGAATAAGAAAGCGGGCATGGTCGTTCACCCGGCGCATGGAAATCCCAACCATACGCTTGTGAATGCGCTTCTTTTCCATGTCCAAAGTCTCGGGAATGCCGAGGACAAGGTCCGGCCGGGGATCGTGCATCGTCTCGACAAGGACACTTCCGGGCTTTTGGTGGTTGCCAAGAACGACTACGCGCATGCCAAGCTTGCGCTTCAGTTCAAGGAACATACGATCGATCGCGTTTACAACGCCATAGTTCGCGGAGTCGTTCAACATGACGAAGGGGTATGTGAAGAGCCGGTAGGTCGTGCTTTTCTTAATCGTAAAAAAGTGGTGATCCGTCCTTCGGGAGGAAAAGATGCTGTTACCTTCTTCCGCGTGCTGAAGCGATTTCCGAACGCGACGTTCGTGGAGATCCGGCCGCAAACCGGCCGTACCCACCAGATCCGCGTGCATTTCGCTCATATGGGATATCCGGTGTTGGGGGATGCCCTTTACGGGGTCCAGTTCCCGCCGATCAAGCGGCAAGCCCTCCATGCTTTGACGCTCGGGTTTGAGCAACCCCGTACAAAGAAGTGGATCCAGCTGACCAGCGAGCTCCCTGAGGATATGCAGGGCCTTCTGCGCTTTCTTGAAACACACCCCTAATTGGCTTATAATCAAAAGCCGTGAACCCCGTTAGACCTCTGAACTAAAATAACGCACTTTCAGGGAAAACGGGGTAAGGAAGTTTTCTTCCGAATTGAAATACGCACGCAAACAGGAGATCTAACGGGGTGAATCCTGTCCATTGGCTTTTCTTCATCGGGACGGTCGTCGTCTCTCTGGTTTTTCTCCTTTACGGTCAGTGGGTGCTTTGGAAATATAAAGCGCCTTCCTATAGGACGGGCGTGACCGGGTGCGAGATCGCGCGTTTCGTTCTGGATCAGGCGGGCCTTGTCCAGGTTCCCGTGACCCCCATGGAGCCCTCGGAGGAATATCCATCCACGGAAGGTCTTTTCCTGGGACGTAATCTCTATGAAGGTCGCGATTTCCTTTCCGTCCTTCAGGCGGCACGCCAGGCATTCCTTAAAAGCCAACTCTCCAACATGACTTTTTGGATACGCCTCAAAAAACGCATGGCCTTTGTCATTCGTTTCACCGTGTTGGCCGGCTGGATCCTCCTGGTTCTCGGGAATCTTTCTCCGGCCCTCCGGTTTCTGGTCAATCTTGGGCTTGGGTGCTTTACCGTAGTCATGGCCCTCGTGATCTTTGACCTGCCGTTTGAAATGGAGGTTGAGGAGAAAACATCCAAACTCCTCAAACAATCGGGTCATTTCCAACCGAATGAAATGGTCCACATTAAGAAGCTAAGCCAGGCAATCGCGCTTTGGGGGCTTGCGGCCTTGGTCCGGGCTCCTTTCGATAAATGTCTTTGTCTTCTAGGAAAAAAGGAGATGGTCTATGGGCTTTAAAAATCTCGGGGAATTTCTGAAGGCCCTTCGTGAAGAAGGCGAGCTTGTGGAAGTGAAGGCTCCGGTCGATCCGGTGCTGGAGGTGACGGAGATCTATGATCGCGTTGTGAAAAAAGAAGGCCCCGCGCTGCTTTTTACGAATGTGCGTGGTTCCTCGATGCCGCTTGTGATCAATCTTTTCGGTTCGCCCAAACGCATGAGTATGGCGCTTGGCGTGAAAACGATTTCCGAGATCGCGGAGCGCATTCATTCCTTTTTAGATCTCAAACCGCCGCGAGGCCTGCTCGAAAAACTCGCGATGATCCCCAAGCTTTCGGAGCTGAATGCGATACTTCCGAAATTTGTCAAGCATGCGCCTTGCCAGGAGAAGGTTATTCTTGTGGGCGAAGGCAAGCCCAATTCTCCATCAGAAAATTCAAAGGTTAATTGGGCTAGTCCTGGCAACCTTCTATCAGAAGAAAATAGATGCCAGGGCAAGATGTTGGATCTGCTTCCTGTGGTCCAGTGCTGGCCTAAGGACGGCGGAAAATTCATCACGTTCCCGCTGGTGATCACCAAGGATCCGGAAACGAATCAGCGCAATACCGGGCTTTACCGGATGCATGTCTATGATGACCGGACGACCGGCATGCATTGGCAGATCCATAAGGATGGCGCCGAACATTTCCGGAAGCTCGGTAAGGGTAGTAAGGGCCGTTTGCCCGTCGCGTGCGTGATTGGTGCGGACCCTGCGACCATGTTTGCGGCCGCATGTCCGCTTCCGAGCGGTATGGATGAAATGATGCTCGCGGGATTCCTTCGGAAAAAGTCCGTGGAACTTGTGAAATGTAAGACGATCGATCTCGAAGTGCCGGCCGAAGCTGAGATCGTGCTGGAAGGCTATGTGGAAGAAGGCGAGAGCCGTCTTGAAGGGCCGTTCGGGGATCATACGGGTTTCTACTCCCGCGCAAAAGATTTTCCCGTGTTCCATGTCACCTGCATAACGCACCGTAAAAATCCCGTCTATGTCACCACCGTCGTCGGCCGTGCGCCGATGGAAGATTGTTATATGGGGAAGGCTATCGAGCGGATCTTTCTTCCGATGATCCAAAAACAATTCTCGGAGATCGCGGACATCCACCTTCCGTGGGAAGGCGCATTCCATAATTGTCTCATCGTTTCGATCAAAAAAAGTTATCCCGAGCAGGGAAAAAAAATCATCCATGGGATCTGGGGTCTTGGGCAGATGATGTTCTCAAAAATGATCATCGTCCTGGATCACGATGTGAATATTCAGGACCTCAAAGAAGTTTCGTGGCGTGTCCTGAACAACATGGACCCGAAGCGCGATATCGTGTTTGGGGAAGGGCCGCTCGATGAACTCGATCATGCCGCCGCCAAGGATTTCGGAGGGTCGAAGATCGGGATCGATGCGACCCGCAAAAGCGAAGCGGAGGGGATGGAACGTCCCTGGCCGGAAGACATTGTCATGACAGATGAAATTAAACGTCGGGTTGAAACGCGCTGGCGCGAGTATGGGCTGGATGAAAAATATCTTCGCTAAGTTCGGGCTGTTCCTTGAGATGATCAAGTTCGAGCATTCGATCTTTGCTCTTCCCTTTGCGTGTCTTGGACTCTTTTTCGCGGAAAAAAAAGTTCCGAGTCTTTTTCTTTTTCTCTGGATCACAGTCGCGATGGTGAGTTTCCGTACGATGGCGATGGGGCTCAACCGGTTGCTTGACCGGACGATCGATGCCGAAAATCCGAGGACTCTGGGAAGGGCGTTACCTCAAAAAAAAATACGGACGGGTTTTGTTTGGCTGGCGGTACTAGCCTCGTTCCTTGTTTTTGAATGGAGCGCTTTTACTCTGGGGTCGCTGTGTTTTTGGCTTTCACCGGTTCCCGTGGTGCTGGCGTGGGTTTATCCTCTGACCAAGCGTTTCACTTGGACATCGCATTTTATGTTGGGTTTGGTCCTCGGCATCGCGCCCTATGGCGCCTGGATCGCGAGCCGGCAGGCGTTTGGCTGGGCCCCGGCGTTTTTGACTGCGGGTGTGATGATGTGGGTTGCCGGTTTTGATATGATCTATGCGCTTCAGGATATGGATTTTGACCGCAAGCGCGGGCTCTATTCCGTGCCCGCCAAGTTTGGCGAAGCAACGACGCTTGGGATCACCCGGTGGCTTCACGTGTTGACGGTCCTTTGCTGGGCCGTGGCAGGTCTTTTGAACGGAGCAGGGCTGATCTATTGGCTCGGGTTGGGCCTGGTGGTGTATTTTCTTTTTCGCGAGCATCAGTTGATCCGCTCGTTTGGCATCGCCAAGATGAACGAGGCTTTCTTCGTGATGAATGCGGTGGTCAGTCTCACTCTCTTTTTGGCGGTAGTTCTAGACGTTGTTTTATAAAAGGAGTTCTATTTTGAAGCCTTACATTGTGGCGATGACAGGAGCGAGCGGAGCGATCTATGGCGTGCGATTGCTTGAGGTGCTGGCGGAGCAGAAAATCCCGGTAGAGCTCGTGATCTCGGATACGGCGAAGATCGTGATGAAAGAGGAAATGGGAATAGACTATTCTCCAATGTCATTCCCGCATGTTCTTAGCGGGAATCCATGCCCTGGATCTCCGATTAAAGCATTCGGGGATGACAAAAAAGGGACGATTCGCATCCACGATTTCCACGACTTCACAGCCTCGATCGCAAGCGGCTCTTACCCCGTGGAAGGCATGGTCGTGATACCTTGCAGCATGGGGACGCTAGGCGCGATCGCGTCAGGCCTTAGCCAGAATCTCATTCATCGCGCCGCGGATTGCACGATCAAAGAAGGACGCAAACTCATTCTCGTGCCCCGCGAAACACCGCTTTCAGCCATTCATCTGGAAAACATGTTGAAGCTTTCCCGGCTTGGCGTTCGGATCGTTCCACCGATGCCCGCATTTTACGCAGGTCAGAAGAGTATTCAGGACCTTGTGGATTTTGTGGTTGGAAAGATCCTGGACCAGATGGGCATTTCACACATGCTTTATCCCAGGTGGGTGGGGAAAACTTAGTTCGCGCTCGAAAGAAGAATAATTCAAAGGAGCTCGTGGACATTCAAAATCAGGTAAAGCTCAGGATTGGGAAGATTCGGTACCTGAATTGCCTTCCGTTCCATTTCGGTCTTGTGGAAAGGCTCCGTTCCAAGGGGTTGGAGTCGGAGATGAGTTTTTTTGAGTCGTATCCGGCTGAGATCAACCAAGCTATGGAAAAAGGGGAGATCGATGCGGCGCCGGTGTCCTCCCTGGAATATCTCCAGCATCAGGACGATTATCTTCTCCTGTCGGACCTCGCGATCGGGACGCGGCTTTTCGCTCGAAGCGTGCTTCTTCTCTCCAAAAAGAAGATCGAGAACCTCGACCACGCCGTGATCGCGCTTTCCCGAGAAAGCCTCAGCTCGGCCGGTCTTGTGCGCATTCTTCTCTCTAAAAAATATAAGCATCGAAACACATTCGAGCTGGTCGATCAGGATCCCGAGGCGATGCTCTCGAAATATTCCGCCGCGCTCGTGATCGGGGACCAGGCTCTTTTTTGTCAGCCCAAGGAACTGATCTATAAATACGACCTCGGGGAATTGTGGCAGTCCTGGACCGGAAAGCCGTTTGTCTTTGCCCTTTGGGTTGTCCGGAAGTCCTTCGCGGCCCAACATCCGGAGGTTGTTCGGGATTTTCACAAGGTTCTGAAAGAGAATCTTCTGAAGAACTTAGCGGATCCGGAAGGTCTTTTGAAAAAGGCTCTGGGCATCGCACCCTCGGACAAGAAATTCTGTCAATTGCTTGGGTATCTTGTGAATCTTCAATACACCTTCGATCGGGATATGCAAGAAGGCGTGCTACGGTTCTTCGAATTGGCCCATGAAGAAGGCCTCGCGCCAGCGCCTAAACCGCTGCAATTTTTTTAATAAATGGATATCCACGGAAAGATTCTTGAAAAACGCCTGAGCGGCGGACGACTCACGCTCGAAGAAGGCGTGCAACTCTATTGCTGCGATCTATTGAAGTTGGGCCAGGCGGCCCAAAAGTTGACATCTCGGCTTATGCCCAATGCCGTCACATTTGTGGTGGACCGGAACATCAGCTACACAAATGTCTGCACGATCGGTTGCGATTTTTGCGCGTTCCATTGTGCTCCTCAAGCTCCCGAGGCGTACGTCCTTTCTAAGGAGGAGATTCTCGGAAAAGTCCAGGAACTCTCGGACCTCGGCGGGACCCAGGTGCTCATTCAGGGAGGTGTTCACCCTGACCTGCCGCTCGATTACTATCTTGATCTGGTCCGTGCTGTCCACGAGAAGTTCCCCAAGATCCACATTCATTCTTTCTCCGCGATCGAAATGGACACACTCGCGAAGAAATGTAAGATCCCATTGCCCGAACTTTTCAGGATGTTTAAAGACGCGGGGCTTAATTCTCTCCCGGGTGGAGGGGCGGAGATTCTTGTGGAGCGCGTCCGCCAAAAGATCAGCCCGAAGAAGATCTCATCGGATCGCTGGCTGGAGGTCATGCGGACTTCCCATGAAGCTGGTTTCAAAACAACCGCGACGATGGTGTTCGGTCATGTTGAAACAAAGGAAGAACGGATCACGCATCTTATCCGGCTCCGGGAGTTGCAGGATCAGACACAGGGTTTCCGGGCATTTATCCCATGGAGTTTTGTACCCTTCGCAAAGAGGGGGACAGTTCCTTTAAATGCGCTGGAGGGACTGTCCCCTTCAGGCGGTGACGATTATCTCAAGACGGTGGCGATCTCCAGGCTTATGCTCGACAATATTGAACATATCCAGAGCGGTTGGCTCACGGAGGGCCTGAGGCTCGCACAGATCGCGCTCGCGTTCGGGTGTGACGACATGGGAGGTACTTTGATCGAGGACAAGGTTTTGGAACCCACAGGGATCAAGGTCCACACGCGCCGCGAGGATCTGATCCGTCTCATTCAAGAGGCCGGCTTTATTCCCGTTCAGCGTGATACAAATTATCAAGTGCTTAAAGTTGTTGAGGCGGTGCATGATGTCCCCGCCTGAAAAACAGGACGAGGCTCGCCCGTCTTCGCAGGGCGGCGCACCTGATAAAGAATTTATCCGCGGCGCCTTCGATTCAATCACTCCGCGTTATGACCTGCTGAATCAGGTTTTGAGCTTCGGAATGTCTGAAGCTTGGCGCAAGCGGTCGGCGGAAATCGTCCTTGGAATACCCTCATTTTCTCCAAAGACGATTCTGGACCTTGGCTGCGGCACGGGGAAATTCCTGGAATGTTTCCTGCGAAGCAGGCCCTGGGAGAGCGCGACCGGGGTGGATTTTTCGGTCGCCATGCTAAAAAAGGCGTGCGAAACTGTCCCAGGGAATGTGCTGTGGCTCAAAGAGGATTTTGATTCCTTACCGTTCCTCGAATGCAGTTTTGATCTTGTGATCTCGGGGTTCACGCTCCGGAGTGTCCAAAAACTCCCAGAATTTCTAGGCCATGTTCAGCGCATTCTAACCCCGGGGGGGAGGGTGGCCTTTCTCGACCTGACACGGCCCAGAAATTCCTTGGCTCGTCTCCTCTTCTATCCCTATCTGAAATTTGTGTTACCGCTTCTGGGTTGGCTTATTTCCGGGAATCTGAAAGCTTATGGTTTTCTCTCCGGATCGGTGCGGAAATTCCAGGCCCCTGAGGAAACGATCCGGTTGATGCAGGCTGCCGGATATCGCGACTGCACGAGTAAAAGCTTTGCTTTTGGTGCGGCTACGCTTATCATAGCAACGAAATGACGCACAACCTACGACGCACAACGCGCAACGAAGGCTCTTGGTTTTTTGCGTTGCGCGTTGCCCGTTGAGCGTTGCGCGAAAAAAGACTATCTTCAGATAACTGCATGCTCTCCTCAGTGGGAAAATATGAATATCGATTCAAAATTGAAAGCATTAGGGCTGTCCTTGCCACCCGCACCCAAACCTGTGGGGCTTTATCAGCCGTTTGTGGTCTCAGGGAAGCTGGCATTTCTAAGCGGCCAGATCTCTAAAGACGCAGAAGGCAAGATCCTGGCCGGGAAGGTCGGCAAAGACCTTTCCTTGGCCGAAGGGCAGGCCGCCGCTCGTCTTGCAGCGCTCAACGCCTTGAGCATCATGAAGCACCTGATAGGTTTTGAAAAGATCTGCCGTATTGTGAAAATGACGGGTTTCGTTCAGGCGGCCCCTGATTTTTATGAGATCCCTTCGGTGGTGAATGGGGCTTCAGAACTTTTCGTGGAAGTGATGGGGGACCACGGGACCCACGCCCGTTCTGCTGTGGGTATGGCGAGCCTTCCCATGAATGCCGCGGTCGAAATTGAACTTATTTTGGAATTGAAGTGACGTTTTTATCCCCCTTTTGTAAAGGGGGAACAAGGGGGATTTAAATCTCCCCTGGCCCCTCTTTGCGAAAGAGGGGAATAAACTTGAAAGGTTCTTCATGAAACGCTTTCTGAAATTTATTGGGATATTCGGAGCCATCCTCCTTCTGAGCGCATTCCTCGCGCCTCTTTTCTACGATTTCTTTCAGACATTCCATCCTTACAAATTCGAGCGGATCTTTCAACGGATCGTCATGATCCTCTCGCTCGTGGCAGTCGCTTGTTTTGTTCGGGTCAAGAAAGAGATCTTTGCAAGCTACGGTCTGACGTGGAAGCAAAAAAGTCCCGGTCTCTTGGGGAAGGGCTTTTTGGCCGGTGTTCTCGTGCTGGGGTTGGTGGGGGCGTTGCGAGTTTTTTGCGGACAGGCGGTTTTTGCACCAGACTCCTTTACCTGGGTTGGATGGATCGTAAAATTTGTTTTGGCCTTAGGGACGGGTCTTCTGATCGGATGTTTAGAGGAATTTTTCTTCCGGGGGTTCATCTTTCGTTCCCTGATGCGTCTTTCGAGGAACCGGGTGTTCGTGAGTATCGTGATCACGACGTCTTTCTACGCGATCATCCATTTCATCGGCATGAAAAAGATCTTTGTGGATTCCGACCCGAATTTCATTGATGGCTTGAGACTCATCGGAGCTCCGTTTCTTTCCCTTGCCGAATGGCCAAAGTTTTGGCCGGAGGCGGTAGGCCTTTTTCTTTTCGGCTTGGCCTTGATCAGTGCGGCCTACCGGAGCGGCTCGCTTTATCTTTCGATCGGATTTCATGCGGGTTGTGTGTTTTTCGTGAAGCTGGACGACTCCTTTTTGCAATTTCAAACCGGAAGATCCTTTTTTTGGGGATCCAAGGTCCTCTATGATGGATTTATGGGATGGGCCCTTCTGGCTGTGATGGCGCTTGTTTTTTGGCTGATGCTGAAGCCTTCCGGCTCTGCGGCCGTGGGTATTCCTTCCGAGGTTCCCAAGGCTTAGGTATGTCCACTTTCAACAAAATCACACGCGAAGAAATCCTCGAGTGCCTCAAACAGGTCGAGGAGCCTGTCCTGAAAGAGGATATCATTTCTCTTGGCCTTGTCCGAGAGATCGCGATCGATAAGAACCGCGCCTTTCTTCATCTGGAATCTTCGGTCGAAGATCCTTCTCTGCAGGAAAAATTGCGCGCGGCGATCGTTCAGGCCGTGCAGGCGGCTGGCGCAAGCGGGTGCGAGGTGCATTTTTCGGGCGCGCCTAAAAAACAGGAAGACAAACCGAAATGCGGAGTGAACGCCTCCGTGGTTCAGCCGATCCCCGGCGTGAAATATGTGATCGCAGTCGCAAGCGGTAAAGGGGGCGTCGGAAAATCCACCGTGGCCGTGAACTTGGCGCTTGCTTTAAAACAGCTGGGCGCCAAAGTGGGCTTGATGGACGCGGATATTTATGGACCGAATATTCCGATCATGTTGGGGATCGCGCCGGAGAAGCGTCCGGAGGGGAATGCCGGAGAAAAGATCCTTCCGCTGGTTGCGCATGGCGTGAAGGCGATCTCGATCGGATTTTTCGCCCATCCCGAGCAGCCGGTGATCTGGCGGGGGCCGCTTCTTCATAAAACAATGGAACAGTTCCTGCATCGGGTGGATTGGGGGGAGCTGGATTTTCTGGTGGTGGATTTGCCTCCGGGAACGGGGGATATCCAGTTGTCCTTGTCTCAATGGGTGAGTGTGTCGGGAGCGGTGGTGGTGACGACGCCGCAGGAAGTGGCGCTAAGCGATGTCCGGAAAGCGGTGAATATGTTCCGTCAGCTGGAGGTTCGGATCCTTGGGGTGGTTGAAAATATGACTGGGGCGATCTTTGGGCGCGGCGGAGGCGAAAAGATGGCGGAGGTATTTCAGATCCCTTTTCTTGGGGATATTCCGCTTGAGGCGCAGGTGCGGGAATGCGGGGATTTCGGGTTGCCGGTTGTTCTGGCGCATCCCAAGAGCCCTATCAGCGAACGGTTCATGAAGATCGCGGAAGCGGTCCGTAAAACATTGAAATAATACAACCCATGCGACACCCGGTCTCGATGCCCGGAGTCAAAGTGGGTTCATAAGGAGTTATACGATGGCAAAAAAGAAAGTAGTTCAGGGCGAAGAAAGATTCGAAGCCGTCGTTCAGGAAATGCTCACGCTTCTTGGAGAAAATCCCAAGCGCGAAGGCCTCCAAAGGACGCCGGTCCGCGTCGCGAAATCGCTCCGGTATCTGACGCAAGGATACCAGATGGATCCGAAAGAGATCCTCGCCCATGCGGTTTTCAAGGAGCCCTACGATGAGATGGTCATCGTCAAGGATATCGAGATCTTTTCGCTCTGCGAACATCATCTGTTGCCGTTCTATGGCAAAGCCCATATTGCTTATATCCCGAACGGAAAGATCATCGGACTTTCCAAAATCCCGCGTCTTGTGGAGGTGTTTTCCAAACGGCTTCAAGTCCAGGAACGGCTTACGACCCAGATCGCGGAATGTCTGATGGAGGCGCTTAAGCCCAAGGGGGTCGCAGTCGTGATCGAGGCTCTGCATCTCTGCATGTCCATGCGCGGCGTCAAAAAAGCCGATGCCTACACCATCACCAGCGCTATGCTCGGTGCTTTCCGCAAAGACGCACGCTCCCGCAGCGAATTCCTCAGCTTGATACGGTTGAAAAGGGAAGAATAAAACGCGTAAGGCGAAGATAGGTAGTTTGCACCGTACGCCTTACTCCGTACGTCGTTTTTCGAATTACTTCTCGGAAGGGATGCCCAGTTTTGCTTCGAGTGCCGCGACTTTCTTTCTGAGAGCGCGGACGTCGTCGAGGGTTTCGGCCGCGCGGAGCTGAGCGCCGAACTGTTTTCTCATTTCCGCGTAGGGTCTTGCCGGTTGCCCGAAATAGATCTGTTTGCCAGGGACTTTTTTATTCGAAGGGAAGCCTGCTCCCGCGCCGATCATGGCCCAGTCGCCGATCTCCACATGATCTCCGAGCCCGACACTTCCTCCCATCGTCACATGAGAACCGACCTTGCAACTCCCGGAGATCCCTGTTTGCGCGGAAATGACCGTATGCTGGCCGAGCACGACATTGTGGGCGATCTGAACGAGATTATCGATCTTGCAGCCTTTGCCGATGCGGGTGGATCCGATGGCCGCGCGATCAATGGTGCTACACGCGCCGATCTCCACATCATCCTCGATCACAACGTTCCCGATCTGGGGGAGTTTCTCATGGGCGGTTGGGGTCGCGACATAACCAAAACCGTCCGCGCCGATCACGGTGCCGGCATGGATCACGACATTTGTCCCCAATTCACAGTTTTCGTAAAGCGTGACGTTCGGATGGATCACGGAATTGGCGCCGATCTTCACATTTTCACCCACGAAGGCGTGGGAACAAAGAACCGTGTTGTCACCGATCACGACATTCTCGCCGATTGTTACGAAAGATTCGATCGTGACATTCTTCCCGATCGTGGCGGTCTTGGCAACCGAAGCCAGAGGGGAGATTGTCCCCGGGAATTTCCGGGCAGGGAAGAGTTCCCGAAGGATCTGTGCCCACGCTCGCTTGGGATATTCGACCTGGATCAGGACCTTGGAGGACTGAGTGATCTGCTTCGGCACGATCATGCAGGCTATCTCAGAGGTTTCGAGCGTTTTGAAACCTTTTTCATCCTGAACAAAGGAAAGGTGCCCCTTGAGGGGATTCTCGAAATTCGTGATTCCTTCGATCAGAGTTGCGCCGTCACCGATGACGGTGCCGCTGACAATCTTTGCGAATTCTTCAACGGTTTTTTTCATGCCGTTAGATCTCCATTCAAGACGAGCTCTTTTAAGATAAAAACCAAGACGGTTAGCCAAAAAAATTCTCATTCCACGAAGAGGGAAGAGAAGCGACGAGACTCACGAGGCTGCAAGTATAACAAGAAGAAGAACGCTCTTCCAAATGAATTTTGTATGAGGGATGGAAATTTTAATCTATAATCCCGTCTGTTCGCGAAGTGCCCTTAAACCTGAGAAGGAGAGAACCTATGTCAAAAGAACAGATCAATTATATCTTGGTGCTGGCTACTCTTGTGGTCGTTTGGCTCTACTTTAATACCTTTTATGTTAATCTGGCAAAAAATCGCGGCATGGGTTCGTTTGGAGGTGTGCGGCCCGCCGCTTCTGCTTTGAGATTACCGAACCTTCCGTCAGTCCCCAAAGCTCCGAGACCTCCCCAAATGAATGATCTTCTCAAAGGGTATTCTCAGGGCAATAAAGCTCCCGCCGCGCCCGCGGAAATGGTTGCTGCGACCACTGAGTCTCCTAAAGCGGGAGAGGCTACTAATTCCTGAGCTTTAGTTCCTCGGGGAAGGTAAGCCCTCGAAGAGAATCTTGAAAAGAATGGAAATGAAGGGAAAGAACTTCTAGGGTTTACTCGTCGCTTCGGGAGGCGTGGGCTCTTCTTGCTGGGCTCCCGGAAGGGCAAGATAATCTTTTAAGTCAGCTCGCTTGTTGACATCGTTTGTCCACGTCATAAAAGCGATCTTTTGCTTTTCCGCAGCTTCTTCTTTAACCTTCGAGTCCGTAAGTTTATCAAACCCGGCCGGCACAAAACTCGCGATCTGTACGCGCAAGAGCTTTTGAATGCGGATGAACTCCCTGAGACCTTCCTCGAATTCACGCGGGGAAAGGTGAAGGGTGCGGGTGAGCCAGATCTTGTACTGCTCGGCGGTGGGGGCGACCAGGCCCTGCTGTTTGAGGATCTTTGCGATCTCCTCACGAACCTCTTCATCCGTCATTTTGACCCCTTCACGTTTCGCCTCGCGAGCATAAATAATATTTTGCCAGGTGTAATTGCGCAAGAGGTCCGGGTCTTCGATGGGTTTTTCGGAGGGCATGAAAAGCTGTGTGGCGCGGTAGAACTGGTTGTATTCCTGGAAAGTCACCGATTTCCCGAAGACCTCGCCCGCAAACCGGCCTTCCTTTTTCATCCCGCTCAAGGAAACTCCGCTTCCGATCAGGAAAGCCGCCACCAGAAACCAGATGCTGTATTTGATGTTTTTCCGAATGAATTTCATCATAGTGGCCGATAATGTAACACAAGCCTAAAAATAGGGAAAGCAGAAAAGCTGGCGCTCATAAAAAAAAGAGCAGTTTGCAGGCTTGTCGCGGCTAATTTTTTCCAAATGGGGTTGATAATATACCTTTGAGGAGCTATCATTATTGTATGAATAGAGAAGGGATGTCTTTTGTTGAAGTCGTGGTGAGCATGATTATCCTGGCGATGGTCGCTTTAGGGGTGACTGCGACGATCACCCTAGTGAATAGTGAAGGCCAGAGACACACCGCCGGTGGCAGTATTGATCTTCAGGCCCTAAGTTTAGCTCGTGAAACTCTCGAGCAGTTGAGGAACGCCGTGAGCGCAAGAGAGGCCGACGGAGAGCCCGGTTTCATGCTTGTGGATGCGAACGGCCCTGCGGTCGGCGTGACGAGGTACGAGTTCATTGCTACTGGGACCGCAAGGAGCAACCCGAATCTAGATCTTCCCGCGGGCGATATTCGGACTCATGGCGGGAGTCGGTTTTATACGGTTGAGGATATTGATGCCAGTTCGGACACGGAAGTCAAGGACGGGATAACCGATTATAAAAAAGTGGTCGTGGTCGTGGACACGGGGACCGCATGAAAAGAACGGATCATGGTTTCAGCCTTATAGAAATTGTTATTGCCACAGTCCTCGCTTTCGTTCTTTTGCTCGCCGCTTCTAACCTTATGATTAATTTTGGAAAATTCACGGCGAATGTCAATACGGCCGAGGGTGTACTCCATGATGCTAACACAATTTTTGAAGAAATAGTTAGCAGGATCACGGCCGCCAATAAGGTGACCATCATGCCTGAAGGACATATGGATACGCCTTCTACAGATTATCCTGCCGGCTGCGTGGCTACTCGCTGTATTCAAATAAGAATGGATAGATTGCTTCCTATTGGCTGTGATCCCAATAGTGTCGCGCTTGCAACAGCTTGCAGATACAGTCCCACAGATTTGACGAATGACGCGGTCTATACCTACTGGGCCAGAGCGTCTGCAACTGTGCCAGGAACCTTCGAAATATTTCGCTCGGGAGACACCGATGATCCTGCTGATGGAAAAAGAATAGCGACGGGTATCACGACACTTAGGTTTGTTCGGAATGTCGCGGCACAATTAAACAGGGTCACCGTTACTTTGAGAGCGCAGCATAGAAGCGGTGCTGAGGATTTATTGTCCGCGGAAACGTTAGAAACAACAGCTATCATGCGAGGAAGGAGCGCGACTTAGCCCATGAAGAGAGGATTCGCGTTGATCACGGTTTTGGCGGTCGCGATTGTGGTCGCGTTAGCTACAACGAAGCTGCTCCAATCGTTGGGAAGTAACGCCGCTATTAAGTCTAACAATCTTCAGGACTCTCGGGCCCAGTTTCTTGCGGAGGCGGGCATGCAGCACGCTTTGTGGCAATGCAGCACACCAACCGGTTGTCTCTGTAACCCGAATTTTCAAGTAAGCGTCAACATAAATGGAGCGCCCGTCATTGTTGAGGTTCCTATCACGGTTTCAGATGCGGATAAAATTGAGGTTGCAACGCCGGGGTATGTTCGTACTAAACAAATCAAAGTCGAAGTCGATTATAGTAATGTTTAAAAAAGGGATGACAACGCAAGGTTTTCCAAGGAGGGAAAATGAAGACAAAAAAAGGGTTTACTCTTACTGAGGTTTTAATTGCGGCCGTCATTGTGGCCGTTCTCGGAGGCGTTGCGATCCCGCAGGTTTCGAAGGCCAAGGCGAGAGCCTCGGCGGCTCAGGCGGTCGCGTATCTTCGAACCATTAAGACTTCTGAGAAGATGTATTACGCGAAATGGAAAACTTACGTTGGGGGGGCGACTTTGGCGGAGATTAAGGGTCACTTGGGTGTCGATGTCCAATCGAAGGATTATAGCTTTTCCGTTGTATCCTCACCAACGTCGACTTTCAAGGCAACGGCCACGGGTTCGACAGGGAACACGATCACTCTCAACCAGGACGGCACATTTGACGATAGCGGAACTGAAGTGGAAAAAACGTACGCTCCGGCAAGTTAGAAAAAAAGGGAGCTGCTTTAAAAATACAAGTGGGCCTGGTCCAAAAGCCGCTGCTCAGGGCGTGGGCGGCGGCTTTGGGTTGGGCTGCTAAAGCGTAGAGTTTCTCAAATGTCCAAAAGATAGGAATCCGACATGATGAAAAGAGGGTTTACTCTGATAGAGCTTATAATCACCATCGTTATCCTCTCTGTCTTAGCCGCGATCGCGATTCCCGGTTTTTCAAAAGCAAAAACGAAAAACGATGCGGCCCGAGCCGTGACCTATCTTCAGGCCATCCGGCTTGCCGAGAAGATGCATTTCGCAAAGACCGAGGCTTATGTGGCGTGCGCCGATTCCGCGGCGGTCATAGCCAATCTGGGGGTCGAGATCTCGAGCACCGAGTACAATTTTGATGTTCCTGCTCCCGCGGACGTTGTTGTTGTCGGGGTTACTAAGAGAGGTTTTACGGCGAGGGCCTATAAAGGGGCCCTTGGGAGTGCTGACTTTATCACTCTCGACCAGGACGGTAATTGGCTCTCAGGCGGGGATCAGGTTGTTTATCAACCGGCAAATGTATGATTTTTTTTGTTCAGAGACAATCTGTAACTTGAGGTGAAAAATGTTTCGAAGAACTGCTCTAGGAGTTCTGGTCTTTTCAGCGTTCGTATGGGGCTCCGTCGCTTTCGCCGGGAGATTGGAGCAGACCACTTACTATCCTGCGCCCGATGGACAGTATTCGACTTTAAGTAGCACGGAAGAAACTCACTTTGCCTCGACTTCGGGAAATGTGGGTATCGGAACGACCAATCCAACCAATATTGTCTGCACCGATACCGTCAACTGTGACGGCCGTACGGCTGCTTCCAGTGCTGATTTAACGATTACTGGATCCATCGCACAGAATCCTTGGACAGCGCCCACCCTC
>SESH01010092.1_pt1 | contig 24950 bp, 23 predicted proteins | sample 3171561 | NCBI WGS metagenome assembly SESH01 (sample SAMN10866947, study PRJNA518727) | freshwater metagenome | biome: subpolar coniferous forest; feature: holomictic lake; material: water; isolation source: holomictic Lake 442 2011 16.5 m and 2014 13 m | place: Canada: near Kenora, Ontario
TCGGACGGGAACTCGTCCCAACCCTCTTGTTTTCTCCTCTGCCCACGGTTGCACGCTTGTCGATATCGATGGAAATAGCTTGACTGACTACGTCTTAGGCATGGGTCCAATGCTGCTGGGGCACAGTCCAGCATCCGTAATAGAGGCGGCCAAAAGTCAGCTAGATGTGAGTTTGCTTGTCGCAGGCCAGACGAAATTGGAATACTCCGCTGCTCGCTTAATTACCGAATTGGTTCCTAGCGCCGACTTAGTTCGCTTTGCCTCCTCAGGTTCTGAGGCAGTACAAGTTGCCTTAAGAACGGCACGAGCGGCCACCAATCGCTGGAAAATTATTAAATTTGAAGGCCATTATCACGGATGGTTTGACAACGTTTACTGGAGTGTTGCGCCAGATATCGCTGCCGCAGGGGATGCCTCGGCTCCAATTCCAACGGCAGGAACGAAGGGTCAAGAGACTGGCGAGAATCTCGTTGTTTTGCCGTGGAATAACATCGATGTCATCGAAGAAAATCTTAAGCGCGGTGATATAGCAGGAATAATTATGGAACCAATCATGTTTAATTCCGGTGGCGTTTTGCCACTCCCTGGATATTTAGAGCGCGTTCGTGAGCTATGTACTACGTATGGCACAGTGTTAATTTTTGATGAAGTAATCACTGGCTTTCGCGTTTCTGCTGGTGGAGCACAAGCACGATTGGGAATCACTCCCGACTTAACGATCCTCGGAAAAGCTTTAGCAAATGGTTTTGCAGTAGCAGCAATTGTTGGAAAACGAGAGTTTATGGATCTCATCGGTAACGGCGATGTAATGCATGGCGGAACTTATAACACTCAATCAGTCTCTATGGCCGCCACACTGGCTACTTTAGAAGTGATCAAGAGTGGTGAGCCATATCAAACAATCGATGAAACTGGCGGCGCGCTGATGGAGGGCCTTGGAAAGGAGTTTTCAAAGGCCGGCGTTGATCATGAAATCGTTGGTTACCCAACCGTCTTTAATGTCCGATTTGATCTGCACGGACCAACTGACTACCGATCTGCAATTAAGGCAAATCGCGATCGTTATGCAAATTTTGCTTTTGAACTCCTCACCAGAGGAATTCGGATTCTGCCACGTGGTACCTGGTTTCTATCCTCAGCACACAAAAACACTGACATAGATAAGACTTTAAGCGTTGTTCGCGATGTACTAAAAGCTGGCATTTAAAGGAGTAATGGGATATGCACCAAGTTAAAGGTAAGCGAGTGGCCGTTGCAGGAATTACCTTTGAAAGTAATAGTTTTTCACCGGGGTTATCAGGGCTAGATGCATTTGAGCGCTATTTAATTGCCGAGGGAGAAGAAGTTCTAAGTGCAGGACTTGGGAAAGATGAAATTGCAGGAGCAGCCTCAGTTGCCAAAGAATATGGAATCGAATTGGTCCCAGTTTTTGCTGCCGATGGGGGCTGTGGCCCAACTGTAAGTGATGCAACCTATTTCTACCTCAAAGAGAAACTATTCACAGATTTAACTAAAGTTTTGAGTTCCGTCGACGGTGTCTATTTGAGACTTCATGGCGCTATGACGACTGAAACGGTTGAAGATGTGGAAGGTGATTTGATTCAAACGCTTCGCACGATGGTAGGTCCCGATTTCCCCATTGCAGTTAGTTGCGATCTCCATGCTCACTTCACTAAAAAGATGGCTGAAGGAACATCCCTTATTGCTGGATATCAAACCTGCCCTCACATCGATATCTATGAAACGGGAGCGAGAGCTATGCGCCTCATGGTCGCAGCTTTAGAAAAGCCGAACTCTCCAATCTTGAGCTATCGCAAAGTTAAATTGATGGCATCAGCAGAAGGCCACGACACAACATTTGGGCCAATGAGAGAGGTCCTAGATCGACTCCATGAAATAGAAAAATTGCCTGGAGTTCTGGATGCGACGGTTTACCTCACTCAGCCTTGGCTTGAGGTTGAAGAGTTGGGTTGGTCGGCGCTTGTTGTTACTGATAACGATCCACAACGGGGCCAAGAGTTGGCAGATGAGTTAGCGCAAATGATGTGGGATCGTCGAGAGCGTGTGCTCTTTACTAAAGAAAAAGTGCACGATGCCGTCGATATGGTTCGAGCAAGTGAGCCAAGCCAACGTCCTTTCATTCTGGCTGAAGGCAGCGACAGACCTTCGGCGGGAAGTACAGGGGACAGTAATTACCTTCTTAAATACCTGTTGGAAAATCCATTAGATGATGTCGTATATATGACGATTACAGATGCTGAAGTAGCTTCCAAGTGTTTCGACGCGAAAGTTGGGGGAAGCGTTTCAGCCGATATTGGCGGTTCGTTGTCGCCTAGGTTTTTCACTCCAGTACATATCACCGGAACTGTTGTGACTCTATGCGATGGCGTTTATCAGTCGAAATATCCATCAAAGATTTTTAATGCGGGACCAACTGCTGTTTTGAAAGTTGGAAATATTTACATTGTTATAACTTCGAAGCCCGCATTTATGTTGGATTATCAACTATATTTACGTGTTGGTCTTGATTTTACGACTGCAAAAGCGGTGCTGGTTAAATCTGCAGGTGGCTATAGAGCATATTACGAACCGTTGGCTTTCAAGTGCATAGATTTCGCTTCGCCTGGTCCATCTGATAGTCGACTTCCAAAATTACCGTTCACGAAACCCAGACGACCTCTATGGCCTTTTGATCGCGAAATAAGTGACCCATGGTATTAAACCCGGGAGCTTTGCCTATTATTTTTAATCTCGAAGATATGAAGAAAGAGATGAAGGAAGCACTTGCTCGCGGAAGCCATCCGAATGGTCGCTTTTTGAATGGCCGGATAGTGGTTGTTTTGGCAACGCCAGATAATGGCACATCACATGATGTTGCAATTGGACTTAGTGCAATACCACCAGGGTTAAGCACCGAAGAACATTCACATCCTGCCGAAGAAATCGCCACGGTGCTATCAGGTACTGGAACTGTTTATATTGATGACGTTCCTTTTGAGGTAGGTCCCGGATCGGTGATTTATACTCCGCCTATGGCGCGCCACAGAACAGAAGTAACGGGTAATGACATCTATTTATCATGGTGGATGTATTCACCGGCCGGTAGTGAATCGCGCTGGTTGCCTTCGAGAGGATTTGAAGAGCCAATTTCCAAGGCGTGATTGGATGATTTTCAAAACAAATTTAGTCCGCATGGTGAGAAAAGTTTAAATGTGCCAACATCAATTTCTTCCTAAACTATATTGGTCATAAAGATTTATCGTTAATATTGCAAACATAGGCCAGTACAAAATTAGTTTTGAAGGGGTGTCATGGCAGTAATGAGAGTTCGGGCGGCAATTTCTACAGCCCTTGCCGATGAAATGCGCGCAGATCCGACAGTAATGGTCATGGGTGAGGATGTCGCTGCCGCAGAAGGCCCTTTTAAAACCTCAGAAGGTTTGCTAAAGGAATTTGGTCCGTTGCGCGTGCGCGATACACCAATCTCTGAAATGGCATTCACTGGCGCAGCAGTTGGTGCAGCCATAATGGGAATGAAACCGGTTGTTGAAATTATGTTTATGGAATTTCTTGGTGTTGCATTGGACCAATTGGTGACGGAAGCGGCAAAGATGCGCTACTTGAGTAATGGCACACTTTCCGTTCCCATGGTTGTGCGCGCATCGAGTGGTGCAGGTGTTGGTTTTGGAAGCCAGCATTCACAAACCCTCGTAAACTGGGTTGCTGCAACTCCTGGATTGAAAGTCGTTTGTCCCAGTGATGCCCAGTCTGCGTACAGTTTGATACGTGCAGCGATTCAGGACCCAGACCCTGTCATGGTCTTGGAGCCACGCGCTCTTTATGCCGAACGCGGCGAAGTAAACACGTCAGTGAAGTTTGAAATTGGAAAAGCTCGAATATTGCGACGGGGGAGCGATATCACAGTGGTATCACTTGGCCAGATGGTAAATATTTGTCGCAGCGCCATTGATGCATCTGGGATTGATGCAGAATTAATTGATTTGGCAACAATTGTTCCATGGGATCGTGAAGCAGTTCTCGAATCTGTTAAGAAAACTGGTCGTTTAGTGGTTGTTGAAGAGGCTCCAGAGAGTGGTGGCTGGGGCTCAGAAATTGTTGCAACGGTAACGGCTCAACTTTTTAGTTCGCTCAAGGGTGCGCCTTTCCGAATAACAACTCCCGATGTACCAGTTCCATACAACGGCACATTAGAAGCCCGCTTTATTCCCACAGCCGAGGACATTGCTCGCCAATTGGCATATGCGCTTAAAACCGGTGAAAACCCGAAAACCTGGTGGAGTTTGGAGGGTTTAAAATAATGAATACTTCAATGCAACGTCGTTTAGACGTACAAGAAAATGAAATTGCTCGGTACGAACGTATGGTTGAGATTCGTGAAGTTGAAGAGCAAGTTTTCGAACTCTTTGCATCGGGTACGGTTCGAGGAACTACTCACCTCTGCCAAGGGCAAGAGGCGCTTGCTGTTGGGCTGGCTTCAGTGCTTCGCCCAACCGACACCGTTCTTGCTACGTATCGCGGCCACGGAATCGCTTTAGCACTTGGATTAACTCCTCACGTTGTTCTTGGCGAGATTATGGGTAAAACAATTGGTTGTTGCGGTGGTGTCGGAGGTTCGATGCACATGTGTGACATGAGCCTTGGTCTTCTTCCGACCTCAACAATTGTTGGCGCTGGAATCCCGATAGCTGCAGGAACTGCTCTGGCATTCCAAACTCAAGGAGTTGATAGCGTTGGAGTTTCCGTCTTTGGCGATGGGACAACCAATATTGGCGCATTTCATGAGGGTTTAAATTTGGCGTCGATTTGGAAGTTACCAGTTGTCTTCATCTGTGATAACAACGTGTATGGCGAATACAGTCGAATAGAGATAACGACCCCCATAGAGGATCTTCATATGCGTGCGGAGAGTTATAACATGCCGCACTTTGCCCTTGACGGCATGGATGTAGAGGCTGTCCAAAAGGGAGTAACGGTTGCAGTTGAACGTGCAAGAAGCGGAGGAGGGCCAACGCTAATTGAGGCAAAAACCTATCGATTTGCCGGTCATTCGCGCGCCGATCAGGGACTGTACCGACCAGAGGGTGAGCTAGAGGAATGGCGCAAGCGCGATCCCATTACTGTTACTGAAGAGTCTTTGGTAGCTCGTGGAGTCCTCACACCGGAAAAAATTGCCGATATAAAGCGCGATATGAAGCGAACAATTCAAGAGGTTATCGCAACCTGCAGTGCAGCCCCTGAACCTTCATTAGCGGCAATGTTTGAGAATATTTGGACGCCGCAAAGAGCGCTTCAGAGATGAGACAGAGTGTAAAGATGCCTCGCGTCGGCGAGACAGTTGATGAGGTTTATCTTGTCTCGTGGAATAAATCCGTAGGCGATGAGATCGCAATCGGGGAATCACTTATGGAGGTCGAGACCGATAAAGCCACGGTGGAAGTTCCTTCACCTATTGCAGGCAGGATTGTAGAGTTACTCTTTAAAGAGGGCGATGAAATTAAAACTGGTTCGAATATTGTGATTTGCGAAAGCTCTTAAGTTTCAAACCACACTTACAATAAAAGGAGAAGTCAATGAGTAAAGTCGACCGTGTTGATGGGAATCGTCCTTGGGCACCACTTGTTGGATACTCTCGAGCTATCCGAAAAGGCAATATTATTGCCGTAAGTGGAACGAGTTCGACGACGAGAGATGGAAAAGTCATGCACCCTCATGATGCTTATGAACAAATGAAATATATTCTTGATGAAATCAAGGGCGCTATTGAAAAGTTAGGCGCAACTTTTGAAGATACTTTGAGCACAAGGGTTTTTCTAACGAACATCGAGGATTGGCCGGGGGTTGCAAAAGCTCATCATGAAGTCTTCGGAGATATTCTGCCTGCAGCGTCATTCGTGGAGGTTAGCCGATTGATGTTGCCAGAACTCTGTGTCGAATTTGAAGCAGTCCTCTGCGTATCGTAATGAACAATCCCAATGGAGGGCATTCAACCGTAATCATTGCAGGTGCTGGTAGCGGCATCGGCCTTGCCACTACTCGGCGACTCCTGAATGATTGGCCAGATGTAAAAATCGCCGCGGCCGATTTGCGAATTGGTGAGTTGGAAGATGTTCAATCCGAGTTTGGACAAGATCGTTTATTATATTGCGAAGCCGATATTACTTCAGCCACAGGCGCCGCCGGGGTTGTAGAGAGTGCCGTACGTTGGTCTGGAAAGATTTCTGGCTTAGTGGTCTGTGCGGGCAACAGTACGAATCACTCAAGTTTGGAAATGACTCCTGAGCAGTGGAGAGAAGTTCTCGATTGCCATCTGGATGGACATTTCTATATGAACCAGGCCTTTGCACAGAGTTTGGTTAGTCAAGGTCAAGGGGGAGCGATAGTAAATTTCTCTTCGGTAGCACACCAGTTTGCTTGGCCTCGAAGGCTTCCATATGCGGTTGCAAAAGCTGGCATCGATGCTCTCACTCGAACCCTTGCAGTGGAGTGGGCCGAATATGGGATTCGTGTAAATGCCATCGCCCCTGGTTACGTAAATACTCCTCTTGTCGCTAATGCTCAGGCGGCAGGGTTTTTGGATCCCTCCCTGGTTGATATGCATGCGATGAAACGATTTGCTGATCCGGATGAGATCGCATCAGGGGTCAAATTTTTACTCTCTGAAGATGCCAGTTTTATTACTGGAGAGATTCTCATGATTGATGGTGGGTTCTCTGTTAAGAAAATCCCTTGGAATAATAAATAAGGTAGCCCAGTCGAATAATTGCGCAGTAAATCAGATCGAAGTCGAAACAACAGTCGCATCTGGACGCTTAAAAACTTCTGGCAGTAGGTAAGTTCCAATGCCAGGGCCGGTCGGAGGAAGAATGTGGCCATCCACAATCTCCACGCTATGTGGAACTAACTCTGAGTACCAGGTGCGTATATACGCGCGTACTGATTCTTGGTAGATCGCGTTAGGTGCGCTCAGCGAAAGATGTAACCCTGCCATCAGAGTGAATGGCCCGGTGCAATCATGCATGGCAACGGGGAGACCAAAGCTTTCAGCAAGTGTTGCTATCTTGCGTGACTCTGTAATTCCACCAACCCATGTTGGATCGATCATGATGATGTCGGCTGCCCGACGCTCCATGAGTTGTCGATACTGGAATTTGCTGACCAGCATCTCGCTGGCGAGAATCGGAATCGTTGTCGATTTTTTGAGTTCGGCGATTGCATCAATATCGTGAGCCAGAACAAAGTCTTCAAGCCAGGCGATTTGGTAGGGCTCTAGAGCGCGAGCGATTTTCTTTGCCGTTGTCAGATCCCAATAGCCGTGTCCCTCAACCATGATGTCGATTTTGTTTCCGACAGCTGCGCGGATGCGACGAATTGGTTCAAGACCCTCTTCGATCTCTGCTGCTGAGATGTGTTGTCCTGTGCCTCGCAGGCTATATCGATCAAATGGCCATATCTTCATCGCCGTATAACCTTCAGAGAGTAATTCTTGCGCTAAGCGCTCTGGTTCATTAACTGCAGCCCATAAATCATCAAGAGGATCTGGTCCATCTCCCTCTCTCGATCCCAACCGTCCATACATTGGCCCGCCGCATGTGTTGTATGTGGGGATGCTTTCGTGTGCAAGTCCGCCTAATAGTTGGTAGATAGGCACTCCCAAAGCTTGACCGAGAATGTCCCAGAGCGCACAATCGAGTGCAGATAAGGCGCGCACCTCAACGCCGCCAGTTCCACCCCAACGCGCAGAGTTGCGTGCATACAGTGTGTGCCAATGGCGTTCAATCTGGAATGGATCTTTGCCTAAAAGAAGAGGCGCTGCCCATTGGTGGATGTATCCGCGAATTGCATCGGTGGCATAGTAAGTGTCGCTGACTCCAATTAAACCCGCGTCCGTGTGGACTTGCACAAAGATAAGGTACGGAAAGCTTTCAACTTGAACCGTGTCAATCTTGGTGATCTTCATTCATTGCCTCCTGTATCGATTGGTCTCTAGCGCTCATGCGAAAACTTCTAATACTCCTAAGGTAATACCTCGAATGGATGTAGAGGTCGTCGTCGGCGTTTATATTCAAAGGTTTCTAAGTCAGAACTTGTATCACCTGGGGTGTTCACCAAAATTACATTTCCTGCGATGGGACGATATGCAGCCTGCGGTGAGATGGTGCCTTTTGCAACAATGACGCGCTTATCTTCCGGCCGTATACCGAGGGATCGAATCTGTTCGAGAGTGATAGGCAGAGCGATTTTTGTAGTCAAAATCAAAATGACGTCGTTAGCCATTTCAAGAACGACCGTCGGACCAGAATCGAAGAATCGATATCCTCCATGGACGGGCGTTGGCTCTTCATACTTACCATTGGAAATTAAAGATATAAATCCGGTAACCGGAACCGGCCGTCCATGACGTTCATCTTTCTTTGCTCCCACTTCTAGACTGACCTTTGCACCTAAACCTGCAGCGATACAGATTTCAACGGCTTGCGGGTCATGCAGAATCATCAGGAATCCATTGGTGTTGGCTTCAAGGGCGGCAGTTAAAAGAAAGGTCGAATCGGCCGGCCCGCCTCCACCGATGTTATCTCCAACATCGAGAAGTACGTTTGGTCGTCCCTCCCTGCATATCTGCATTACAGCTTCGGCTGCAGAGCAGGCATAACCTTGGAACTGCGATTTATGGGACCAGATCTCTTTAGCCATTTCTTCATTTGTTGCCTTCGCTAATTCATAGTTGCCATCGCTAATAGTCAAGCACGACATTCCCATAGCTTCGACATCAGCGTACGGATAGCCTTCGAAAACGCTCACACTGAGAATCTCTTTTTCGTTGAGGACGCGAAGAGCGTAATCCATAATTGCCGACATCGGTTTTTCTAAAGTGGATTGACGCAGAATGTTAATCACCGCAGGGATTTGAGTGAAGGCCATTACGGGTTTGATTTCACCACGAATCGTGGCAAGGATTAGCGATGCGCACTCTTCTGCTCGCTCGCGCGCATCGATGTGAGGATTGGTTTGAAAACCAACAATTACCGTTGCGTTGCGAACGACTTCTGATGTTACGTTTGCGTGCATGTCGAGAGTAACCCCAATTGGGATATTTTCTCCAACGAATTCGCGCACTCGTCGAACTATTTCACCATCGGCATCGGGAAACTCCTCCGATACCGCGGCGCCATGTTGGGCCAAGAACACTGCATCCCATGGTCCACCGTTTTTAAGTAACGTTAACATTTCGCTTGTGAGATTCGAGAAGGCATCTTTTGTTATTGCCGCGGAAGGATTAGCCCATGCCCACATTAATGGAACGATCTCAACATCAAGATTATCTTTGCCAGCTGCCAAGAAGCCTGACAGTGACGTGCGTGCTGTTGCATTTAGTGCAACAATCTCTTCGCCACGCTGAATTCCATCGCTTTCAAACTTTGCTAGGTCAGTCGTGACCGATGAAAAAGTATTAGTCTCGTGACACAGTCCAAGGAGAGCAATTCTTATCACGTTACCGAGCTAACGATTTGGCGAGTTCATCCCAGGCATTTCGCAGCTCGTTTGCTGCCAACTCAACTGCTGCTCGACCGGCTTTCAACTCATTTGGAACGGCCATAAAGCCATGGATCATTCCGGGAAAACGTCGGGATAATGCGTGAACACCTGCAGCACGCAATTTAAAACCATACATCTCGCCGTCATCGCGTACAGGATCGCCGCCCGCGGTGATAATCAGAGCTCTGGGTAGTCCTTCTAAATCAGTGGCTTCACCTGGACATGCATAAGGATCTAAGTTAGAAGTTGTTCCCAAATAATTGGCCCAAAACCAGATGCAGTCGGCGCGCGTTATCCATTTTTCTGTAGCATTTTCGTAATAAGAGAGCGTTTCATATGAGGCACGAAGAGCGGGGTAGATGAGCAGTTGAAGAGCGATCTGCGGACCACCTTCATCACGTATACGAAGGCATACTGCCGCTGAGAGTTGACCACCGGCACTGTCGCCTCCAACTGCGAGTAGTCGGGGATCTCCACCGAATGATTCTGCGTTTTCTACAACCCAATTAATCGCCGCCAACGAATCCTCTAAACCGGCAGGATGGGGATTCTCTGGGGCTAAGCGATAGTCGACTGAAACAACAATGCAATCTGTAGTGCGTGCAAGTCGTCGGCATAACTCATCATGAGAATCAAGATCGCCAAGTGTCCACCCGCCGCCATGTAGATAAATCAAAACCGGCATCACCTTGGTCTGACTTGGTGTGTACTTGCGTACTTTGATTTGCCCGCCTGGACCCTGTATCGATAAGTCATTTACTGCAAACATTGACGTGGGCTCTAGTGCAAAAAGTCGAACACGTTCCTGATAGACCTTACGACCTTCGACCGGTGTAAGAGTGTGCCACTCAGGTATTCCAGCGAGCTTGACTGCCGCAAGAATATCGAGAGCTTCTTGATCAAGAATCACGTTCGAAGTTACGTTATTCATCAATATTCCAACTCCCGTCTAGATCGTGAAAATAGATTTTACACAGTCACTTCCAGATCAAGGAGTAAACGAGTAACGGAAATTGTAAGAATTCCGTTATGCGGAATCTTTCAATTAAAGAGCGAAAACTGCTCTAACACTCGCATTCACGCAGGCTAAACTTGGGCGATAGTTTTGGAGCATCTACCGTGCGGGAGAGAAAATTGGAAGTTCTACGTGTTGCAGTTGCTGGGCTTTTGTATGAGACGAACAGCTTTGCCCCAGGAGTATCAACAAGAGAGAAGTTGTGGCGTTCTGGCTGGGCCGATGGCGATGATGTGTTCACATACGGCCAAGATATCGATTCGATCGCTGGTGCTATGAAGGTTGCAGATGCGGAAGGGGTAATCCTTATTCCAACATCATCGGCCGGCCCGGCTAGCGGTCCAATTTTTGCAACAGGTGAGTACAAATATTTGCGTGAGAGATTGCTCGACGGTTTACGGCCATTGGTTGGCAAAGTTGATGGCGTTTATTTGAGCCTTCATGGCGCAATGGTTTGTCAGGACGAAGATGATGTAGAGGGCGACATCATGCAATCCGTAGTTGAACTTATGGGAGTTCCAGTATCGGCCTCCTTTGATCTGCACTGTCACTTCACAGATAAAATGGGTCGAGCAACGCCCATGATCTCGGTTTATCACACCTGTCCCCATGTCGATATCTTCGAAGCCGGTGAGCGATCCATGTCGCTCTTGGTTCACCGTCTTCGTGGCGGTAATCCGACGCTGTCGTGGGTGCAGATACCTATGCTCGCTTCTTCAGAAGGACAAGACACCACGGTCGAACCGGTGAGATCTATCATTGCTCGTCTTGAAGAGATGATGAAAGAGCCCGCAGTTTTAGATGGCGCGCTAGTTATGACTCAACCGTGGCTGGATGTGCCCGAGCTTGGATGGACGGCATTGGTTGTAACCGATAACGATCCTGAACTTGCAAAGCGTTATGCCGCCGAGTTAGGGAAGATGGCATGGGATGCGCGTTATCGTGTTCTTGCCCCTAAGGTTGAAATCTCTGATGCTATTGCTCGCATCTGCGCAGTGGCACCCGATGAAAAACTCGGACCCTTTGTTATCTCTGATGGCGCAGATAGCGTCTCGGCCGGCTCTGCTGGCGATGGTGTTGAGCTAGTGAGCGCCCTTGCATCGGCCGCTTTACCTGGAGCAGCCTTTGCAGTTATAGCTGATGCTCCAGCTGCTGCGCTTTGTCACAACGCAGGAGTAGGAGCGCGAGTAAAACTACAACTTGGAGGGACAGTATCCCTGCGTTTTTTCACTCCGAAATCCTTCCAGGGAATAATCATCAGCTTGCACGAGACGGGATACCCGTCTATCTATCCACCAAATTCGATCGATCCGGGGCAGGTTGCAGTTCTTAAAATCGATAACGGTTTGCACATAATTATTACGCAACACCCCGTTCCACAACTTGACCTCGAGGTATATCGCCACGTCGGTCTTGATCCACTGAAAGCACATGTAGTCGTGGCTAAATCGGCAGGCGGTTATCGCGCATTTTATGAGCCACTTGCTCGAGAATGCATTGATGTCGCAAGTTCTGGCGCGGCCGATTCTCGACTAGAAGAGATGCCCTTTGAGCGAATAAGCCGACCTCTTTATCCCTTCGATCGAGATATCAATTGGACTCCTATGCCTCAAGTATCAGGGAGCTATTGAACTTTAGACACTAGATTTAAATAATCTCTAAATCAAGATCAAAAGATATTTTTTCATTTACGGGGATGACCGTAGATCTACCGGATTGTGAAGCCCCGGCCAGTGCTTCATTAGGATGACACGATGCAGGCTCAAGTGCAGTCATTTCCGCACGACCATAAAATGGGAATCCAGGTGAAAATCTCTCCTGCCAGAACCAAAGATATGGAAATTTCGCAACATCCCACTTCAGATGCGCGCCAATTTTTCTCTTCTCGTCAAATATTGAAATCCAGCCTTCATTGCCTTCACTTAAGTAAGCCAGACGTGAAAATTTATCTTTAATTGGAATGCGTAAATCTGGTCGACCAATTCCAGATTCACTCCAGAGCATTTCTTGTACCCCATCTTCTTCGTACTCTTCTGGAAAAACCCAACTACTATTCGCGGGCGCCGATACTTCACTCGTTGATGATCCCTGAAAAGCGACGTGCTCCACCATAACGACTTCTTGCGGAGTCAGACTGATGTTTTCAATCTCTGTTTTACAGTGAAGAATAGATTTTGATGGGTGGACAGAGAGTGCTCTCTTAAGATGAAGGGAATTAGATATATTTAACTCCATAATTAAAAATGTGTCGTGTCTCGTTGTTACTTCCCATGGCAAAATAGAAGATGCACCATGGAAGGAATGACGCTCACCGTTGTGTACGCATTCTTCACCAGCATTTGGTGTTAAGAATTGCCAACCACCTCGATAACGCGATATCCAATTTTTATGACTTTCACCCTCAACAAACTCGCGTGGAAGTGGTTGTGGCTCCTGCCATTCATACCAAGCCAACACATTGTTGTTCGGATTGGAATCGCGTCCAATGTGGCGAATCGTGCCACCATTATCAGGGTCAATAAGAATTGTTATATGTTGTGATTCCAGTTTCTCAAGGGATTCCATAGTCAACATTCTAAGTATAAGAAGAAGTGGAGATGGCCAGAAAAGCAATGGCATCCTTACTCGCCAGTAAGTAATCCTGCTCTGCCTCTAGGCTTGGTTCCTCTCACAATGCGGATAATTAGCGAATTTATTAACGGGGAATCACTTCACAGGAATTGTTTATAGGGTCATGATTCCATCACGCCGCTTTTCAGGAAAGCGGGAAAATATGGGGGGATATTTACATGGAGGAAATGGAAACTGAAGCCGGAAAGCTCGGTCGTCGCAAGTTCTTAAAAGTTGCAGCTGCCGGTGGAGCCGTCGTAGTTGCAGGCACAACACTTGCAGCATGTTCATCAGCGAAAAAAGATGATGCAGCAAGTACTGATGCAGCAGCAGGAAGTGCTGCTGCAGTAGGTGGTCCAAATAATAAATCTAAGCTCTCAGAGTTTACAGCTTATGATCCAGCAGCAGCAGCAGGAAGTGCTCCAGCTAATTTGCCAAAGAGCGTCGCATATTTCACACCAGTTGCCAATGAGTACTACAAGCAGATCAGCGACAACATTGCAAATGCTTGTAAAGCTCGTGGACTCGATTACCAGTTCATAGTTTCAGAAACTGACCCAGTCAAGGGTGTTGACCAGATTTCACAAGCACTCCAAAAGGGTGTTGGCGGAGTTATCGTTCAACCAGATGATGCTAAGGGACAGGCAGTTGTATTGCAGAAGGCAATTGATGCAGGCGTTCACGTAACATTCTTTGTTACACCTCCTGCCACTGCACAAACAATGGCTGATCAATATGCATTGGGTTATGACCAAGGTAAGGGTGCTGTTGAGTGGATCAATGCAAACATGGGCGGAAAAGCCAAGGTTTGTAACTTTATCCTCGATCACATCGAAGCACTTATCCCACGTCGCCTCGGAACTGAGGCCGCTCTTAAAGAGGGTGGCGCTGGAATCGAGCTAGTGGAATCCCTAGAGCTTGTTGATATCAACCAGGACGAGGGCTTCAAGTTTGCTAGCACCCTGCTACAAAAGAATCCAGATATCAATGTTTGGATTGGGCCTGATGATACTGTTCTTGGAGTTAATGCTTTCCTTAAGTCTAAGGGAAAGAAGCCAGCTACAGATAAGATTTACGCATCTGGTTTGAACGGTTCCGTTGCTGGTCAAGACGCAGTTTCTAAGGGAACTTTCGTACGCGACACATGGGCCTTCAATGATCCACTAATTTCATTCGGCTATGGTCAATTCATTGCAGACTGGCTAGAGGGCAAGAGCGTTCCTCAGGTCTATCAGGTCACTGCAACTAAGTTGGCTTCAAAGGCAGAAGTTACTGCTTTCAGAGCAGCCACAGCTGATCCATCAGGTTCTTTCGAAGATTACAAGGCTGGAAAGAACACGGCTGCAAAGTTGTGGGGAAATATCTCCTACGACACTAAGGATCAGTACATCCGTAACATCATTACCGGAGGCTAAGTACCAAGATCTAATATCGCCGTTTCTCCAGATCGTATTTCTGTGCGAAGAAGATGAGTCTTACGCAAGAAATCAAAATCTGGGGAGACGGCGTTTAGTTTAACTGACATAAAATCAAACTGAACATTCTCTGCGTGGGGGAGTATATGAAATCTGAAAAATCAATTATTAAGAGAGTGCTTGCAATTGGTACTCGACCAGAGCGAGCCTGGGATCCAACGAATCGAATTGGATTGGGATTTGTATGTATTGCAATGATTCTCGGCAGCGGTCTAATTTTCGATCGCTTCTTCACAGTCAGCAATGCCTTCACAATTATTCTCAATGTCACCGCGCTAGGAATTGCTGCCTTCGGAACTTCGCTACTTCTAATCTCCGGCAACGTAGATTTATCAATCGGAGGAATGTACTCACTAACCGCCGTCTCTGCCGCTCTTGTCGCATTCCATACTCAAAACACGCTCCTCGGTTTTTTGACCGCCATTTGCGTCGGGCTCTTCCTAGGTTTGATCAACGGCAAATTGGTTTTAGCGCTCAAAGTTAACCCTCTGATTGTGACGATTGGTATGGCTACGGTCCTCACCGGCCTTGCTTATGTCATCACAAATGCCAGAACAGTCTTTGATTTCCCAACATCATATTCATGGGTTGGCCGAACAGAAGTCGGACCAATCCCATTGCCAGTTATTATCTTTGCCATCCTCATCATTTTCGGTGGGTATTTTCTTTTGAACTCTGTAGTAGGTCTTCGTCTTTTTGCAACTGGCGGTAATCCAGTAGCTGCCGACCTTGTTGGTATCTCATCCAAAAAGGTAGTTCTGAGCGCTTTTGTTATCAATGGTTTCCTCATTGGCTTAGTAGCTTTTTTAACTACCTCAAGAATTGGAAGCGCGAGCCCATCAATGGGCAATAACTTTGCACTCAATGTACTTACTGCCGCGATTCTCGGAGGCGTCGGATTTGCTGGTGGTACTGGCCACCCATTTGGAATCTTCATTGGGGTAGTAACTATTGGTGTCCTCAATGCTGTTGTGATTTTTGCGGGAGTGCCAGATTTTTGGCAGAGCATTAGTCAAGGAGCGGTACTTATCTTGGCGCTTACTTTCGATCAAATCTCGGCACGGCGACGTAGAAAGGTAAGGGTCTCAGCGGTCAATCTTCCAACAGAGGATGAGATGAAAGATCTTGGCGTAAAGATTGCAGACTCAGAAGCACATGAGGCTCGTCGACTTTCCCGTGATGAATCTCGCGTACCTGCAATCCAAGCAATTGGTTTGGAGAAATCTTTCGGAAGTGTTAATGCGGTAAGAAATGTGACTTTTAAAGTCATGCCAGGAGAAGTTGTGTGCTTGCTCGGAGATAACGGAGCGGGGAAGAGCACCGTTATCAAGATGCTCAGTGGTGCAATCAAACCTGATGGTGGCCGAATGGAGATTAATGGGAAGTCCGTAAATCTGCTTTCTCCACAAGAGGCACGTGCCGTCGGAATTCAGACTACTTATCAAGATTTAGCGCTTTGCCCAAATCTAGGTGCTGCATATAACTTAATTCTCGGAGCAGAGCCTCGTCGTCGCAATTGGGGAGTCTTTTCACTGCGCGATGATAAAAAAGGGCTTGAAATAGCGCAACAGCGCCTTGGTGAGCTTGGTATCAAATTGGATGACTACGACCTTTCCATTGGACTGTTATCAGGCGGACAAAAGCAATCAGTTGCAATTGCCCGCGTTGCGACAAGCGATGTAAAAGTTGTAATTCTTGACGAACCAACTGCGGCCCTAGGCGTTAAACAAACAAGCAATGTTTTAGCCCTCGTTCGAAGGCTTGCAAAGCGCGATGCTGGAATTATTTTTATTAGTCATGATATCGAGACGATTTTCAAGGTCGCCGATCGCGTCGTCGTTCTACGTCTGGGTGAAGTTGTATTTGAAGGAGATGTAGCCGATGTCGATCGTTTGCAGTTATTGCAATTAATGGCCGGTGTAACTTCAATATCATCGAAATAAAGGGGTAATAACTATGTCAGGTTTAGGAATTCTACAACTAGATGGCCTCAACGCTCTTGTCACAGGTGGCGGAAGTGGAATTGGCCGACAAATTGCTTTGGGTTTTGCTGAGGCTGGAGCAAATCTAGTTCTGGTAGGGCGTCGCCTTGCCCCGTTGGAGGAGACAGCTAAGTTGGCGGCAGCATTTGGAGTTAAGAGCATTGTTATAGCTTCAGATATTACAAATGAGGATGATATAAAAAGGATTGAGGTTGAAGCTGGGCGGGTGGATATTCTCCTAAATTGTGCCGGTGCCGCACCCAACGGTTCATGGAAGACCGTTTCTCTCAAGGAGTGGCGCGATGTTTTTGCTATCAACGTTGATGCAATGTTTCGCTTATGCCAAATATTCGCCCCTAAAATGATGGATAACGGTTATGGGCGCATAATTAATATCTCCTCGGTCTATGGATCCATGGGAGGCAACCCTGCTTTATATCCAGGGATGGATTGGGATGTCGCTTCATATTTTGCGAGCAAGCATGCAGTTCATGGCATTACTCATTACTTAGCCCCACGCCTTGCCCCTTTTAATGTTTGCATCAACACTTTGAGCCCAGGTGGATTCAGCGGCTCAGATATGAACGAGGACTCTGGAATGGGGTCGGACGAGATGTTGGAGGCTTTTTATTCTGTAGTTCCTATGCGGCGTTTAGGTGGCTCAAAAGATATTGCCGCCGCTGGAGTTTTCTTGGCATCTCCTGGCGCTTCGTACACAACAGGTCAAGACCTCAAAGTGGATGGTGGCTGGTCAGTCTGGTAATCCTTAACTCTAAAAAACTACTCCGGCTGTTCTAGTGCTCGTTGACAACGTAATGAGTTGAGCCCTGTGTACCTGCAGCGTTTTTCATAATCTCTGCAATCGTCGACATGTCAGCCGAGGAGAGTTGCCAGTCAACAGCCTTAACATTTTCTTCAACCTCTACTGCAGAGCGCATTCCAGCTAGAGCGACGGAGACTTTCTTATTGTGTAGTACCCACGTGAGCGCTAATTGAGCAAGCGTATGGTTGCTTTCCTTAGCAAAACCTCTTAGTAGTTCTGTGACCCGAATGTTCTTTGCAAAGTTCTCTTGTGTTAAGAGTGGAAGTCCGAATACATCGCCTTTTGATCGCCAATCTTCATCTGGAAATTTAGTTGCAGCGGTCCAGGCTCCAGAAAGCAATCCGTGGCATAGGGCACCATAGGTCATGACACCCAGTCCCATATCAACGCACTGGGGCAACATTTCATCTTCAATGCGACGATCAAAAATGTTATATCCAACCTGTTGGGCGTGGAGGGTTCCAAAGTTGCTATATTCGCGGACCTGATCAAGATAAAAATTTGAAACGCCAACAAAGCGAACTTTTCCGCTTTTTTGCAGCGAGTCAAAACCTGCCATGGCATCTGATGGGACGACATTTGGATCAGGAACGTGGATGAGCAAGATATCTAGGTAATCAGTTCGTAGTCGGCTAAGGCTTTTCTCTACGGAGGCGAGAATAGATTCCTTGGAGCTATCAGTAATCCAAGATTTTATATCGTGATCCCAACGAACTGCACACTTAGTTGTAATGATGGATGCATCGCGGTTACCGACGAGTGCTTCACCAAGAACTTCTTCTCCGTGACCGTCCCCGTAGGCAGGTGCGGTATCAAATAGCGTGATTCCAAGATCCATAGCGCGATGGATTGCGTTAATTGCTTCAGATTGATCTACGACACCGTAATCGCCAACTTTTATAGTCCCGCCAATTGGCCACATACCAAAACCAATTTCGGAAACAGTGAGATCGGTTTTTCCAAATTTGCGATATTTCATTTCGCCCTCACGTGTTGGAAATATTGATGAAATGAACTTAACACCCATGTGTTCAAAGGCCTAGTAAATATCGGCTGTAATTATTGAAATATTCCGAATAGCGGATTCTCTGCGTCGATCCAACACGCTTATCGACCTTAGAGTTTCAATTCAAGGCTTATACCTATCCCTGCCTTATTATCGAATCATGTACTTGCCTCATTAACGACTGGGCATGGTCGTATGAGCGAACTTGGGATTTCGGTTAAGTGAATACGAAGGAGCAATGCAATGACTGACAGAGTTGCAATAGTAACCGGCGCCGCTAGGGGCATTGGATTTGCTACAGCGCAAAGGCTTGCAGAGGCTGGACTTAAAATCGCGTTAATCGACCGTTCCCCGTCGGTGGTAGAACAGGCCCAGCGGCTCCAAGATTCTGGGCACACTTCTATCGGGATTATCGGCGACGTAAGTATTGAGAGCTCGGTTGCGGAATTCACTGCTCATGTTCAAAGGGCGTTCGGAGCAATCTCGATCCTCGTCAACAATGCCGGCCTCACTGCGGTACACCGTGATTGGAAGAGTGTGACACCAGAACAATGGGACGAAGTTATGACCGTGAACCTGAAGTCAATGTTTCTTTGTTCGCGTGCGGTGATTTCTGATATGGAGGCACAAAAGTGGGGCCGAATAGTAAATATATCGTCGGTGACCTTCTTAAGCGGCCAACGCAATCTTATTGACTACGTATCAGCTAAAGGTGGTGCTGTTGGCTTTAGCCGCACGCTTGCCCGAGAAGTCGGGCCAGATGGCATAACGGTCAATACCATCACCCCTGGTGCTATCCGCACTGAGGCAGAGATTGAAATGGAACTGGGCGAGGAAAATGTAGCCCACACATCCCTCATGGATGTTCAGGCGATTAAGCGACGAGGCACGGCCGAGGACGTTGCGGCAGCTATTGAATTCCTGTGCAGCGATGATGCTGGATTCATTACCGGCCAAAATTTAGTTGTCGACGGGGGCTGGATGCTCAACTAAGAGAGCATCGGGAAAGTTATAACATTTCGTGAGGTCCGCTATGCGGATTTTTTTGATTATTAGTGGGCTCGAATGATTGAACTGCAGGGTAAACCCAGTTAAAGTTTTAAAGATGAGTAATTCCTCTGTTCTACGTGCACACGTAAATATCTCGGCCATTGCTTAACTATTTCGCAATGTTTTGTTCCAACTATTCACGAAGGAGAAGCACATGAAGAAATCTTTAAAGCTGTCGGGCCTTCTCGCTATGGCGCTGACCGCGGCACTTGTTTCACCCACCTTGGCCAGCGCTGCCACACCAGCGCCGGGCACTGTGGGAAGCACAACTCTTAGGGCATCACACCCACAAAAGCCTACGAGTTGGAACTACCTGCAAGATGGCACAAGTGCTCTTTATGTGCCAATCTATTTGAACATTCTTGAGTCGTTATTCGAAACAACTGCGAGTGGTGATTTGAAGCCATTGCTAGCCAAGCAATTCACTGTTTCGAAGGATGGACTTACTTACAATATTTGGTTGCGCGCAGCGACATTCCATGATGGAACTCCATTCACGTCAGCCGATGTTGTTTACTCACTCCTAAAAAATAAGACAGCGCTAAACGGAATTCTTTCCGCTCCTCTTAGCATGGTCACCAGTGTAACTGCTGTCGGACCAAGCAGAGTGACCGTGAAATTGTCTCGTCCAAGCAATCAGTTCGCTGCTGGGCTCGGAACTCCAGCAACTATGATCGCTCCAAGTGGATACTTTGAGTCAGCAAATGTCGGAAAGAAGATTATTGGAACTGGACCATTCTCATTTGGTGCGTTTCGTCCAGATATTGACTTGACTCTCAATGCTTATCCAAAGTACTGGGGACCAAAGCCTTTCTTTAAGACGGTTATTCACAGTTTCATGTCAGATGAGTCAGCGACAATTGCTGCTCTAAAGACCGGACAACTCGATATTGTCGGCATGCTTCTTGGTGCCGGAGTTGACCAAGTGAAGCCATTTATGAGTGATCCTAAGTACGCGGTTTCTTTCAACCCTGCTACTTCAGCTTCGTATCTCTTCCTTAACCCAAACACTAAAGTCCTTCAGGATATTAAGGTTCGTCAGGCGATCGCATATGCAATCGACCGTCAACCAATTATCACTGCAGCAGTTGGTGGATATGGCAAGCCATCTTGTGTAGTTGTTCCAACGTGGACATCTACATGGAACAGTGATTACTGCCCATACTCATATAACGTAGCTAAGGCCAAGGCCTTGCTTAAGGATGCTGGCTTCCCTAATGGGTTGACACTTGATTTCCCTTACCTGACTCTTGCAGAGTTCCCTGCCTCATATGAGATCCTCAGTGCACAACTTGCTGCGGTCGGGATTACTGTCAAAGGTCGCGGTCTAGATATCGGCACTTGGGTTCAAAAGGTCTGGTCGACTGCGACTCCTGAATACGATATCAATCACATTACAAACAACGCTAGCCTCTTGTCATATGGTTGCAAAGGCACAACGCCACCATACGGCTACAGCATCTTGTGCGATTCAGTATTTGAGTCGTACATAACAAAGAACGACCAGATTGTAAGTCCTGCTAAGTACACCGCGGCAATGAAGGCGATGACAAACCACGTAACAGATGAAGCGTGGATGATCGAGCTCTTCTCAAAGAACGAGCCAGGAATTGCCAATGCCAAGCTAACTGGCCTTGCCAAGTACCGCACGGATTACGAGATGGACTATCGCAATATAAAGTGGGCTACTAAGTAATTAGTAGTTAGTCAACGAGGGAGAACCAACAAGGGAGAGGGACTCTGGTCCCTCTCCCTTGTCTCCATTACTGAAATATAAAATTGAAAGGGCAATTGTGTGATTCGGGTATTCTTTCGCTCTCTCCTTCTTATGGTTGCATCGGCCTTTGCCGGATCCGTGTTTATTTTCATCCTCCTCCGAATGGTTGGAGGAGATATTGCCACCGTCATGCTTGGGACCAGAGCCACACCCGAGGCACTAGCAACTATTCGTAAAGCTTTTGGACTTAATCGCTCTTGGTTAGAGCAGTATGGTTCATGGATAAGTGGTGTATTCAGTGGCAATCTGGGTGAGGCGTACACCGGGCAGTATGTTATTTCTACTGAGATTATTCATCGCCTTGAACCAACTTTAATTCTTACATTTGGCTCGTTGCTAATTGCTATACCGATCGCCCTAGTAATTGGCGTTTACTCAGCCATGAACTTCAAACGCTGGCGTGGCGCAACAGTAGATGGAGTGGCCCAAGTTGGCTTGGCTATCCCTCAATTCTTTTTAGCTTTAGTGCTTGTGCTTGTTTTCGCAATTCACCTAGGTTGGCTCCCAGCAACTGGCTATATTTCGGTATTCACTGATCCTTTGGTAGCGCTTCGTTCAATGGTTTTACCAATTGCGACTCTGAGCTTAGGCATTACGGCCGTGTTTACTCGATTCGTGAGAACTTCAATGATTGAGCAGATGAACGAAGATTACATGCGGACAGCAAAGGCGAAGGGCCATACTGTTCGATCGGCTGCGATTGTTCATGGCTTGCGCAACGCTGCGATTCCTCTAGTCACTACAGGAGCTTTACAAATCGGTGCGCTTATTGCGGGTTCAGTAGTTGTAGAAAACGTGTTCGTCATACCCGGTATCGGGCGACTCCTTTTGACCTCTGTCATGACCCGAGAAGCGATAACGGTGCAGTCTCTTGCATTGGTAATTTTAATGATCATTCTCTCCATGAATCTGCTTATGGATGTTCTTTACGGAGTTTTGGATCCTCGAATTAGACACAAGGAGAGCCGTAAATGAAAGGCACGGATGAAACGCAGAGTGTCCGAAAATTTCGAAGTCGGTCGGCAATGAAGTCTCCACAATTAATTCTAGGAATTGCCTTAACTGGATTCGTAGTCATAATCACTGTCGTCTCATTTTTTTGGACGCCATGGGACCCAATTGCCATTGACGTAGTTCACAGACTGCTTCCACCAAACATGTCACATTGGTTTGGCACTGACCGATTGGGGCGTGATCTCCTCTCGCAAATAATGGTGGGAAGTCAAAACACTCTGTATGTCACGTTAGTTTCCACACTCGTGGGTGTGGTTTTCGGTACATCGCTGGGCCTTGCGGCAGCGGGTTCGGGACGGCGCTGGGGTGCGGTTTTTACTCGAATTTCAGATATCGGAATAGCGCTACCGAGCATTTTGATTGCCCTTGTTCTTGCGACCACACTCGGTCCCGGAAGAGCAAGCGTTATCGTCGCTATTAGTTTTTGGTTCGTACCTGTTACCGCTCGCGTAGTGGTAGGTCCTGCACGACAAGTGCTAGCGCTGGATTTTGTTGAAGCGGCGATGACGCACGGGCGAAGTCGGTTATACATTCTCTTTAGACAAGTCTTGCCGAATATAGCCCCCATTGTGATTGTGCAAACCTCGATGATGTTCGCAGCCGGCATCTTGATCGAAGCTTCGCTCTCATTTCTCGGTGTCGGTGCGCAACCTCCAACAACATCTTGGGGCAAAATCCTGATGGATTCTCAACCGTTAGTGCAGCAGGCTCCTTATTACACGCTTTTGCCAGGAGCATTCGTCGTAATCACGGTCCTTGGTTTCAACCTTCTCGGGGATGGCTTGGCAGTGCTTTTGGATCCACAGCAATCACAAAAAGGGGTTGTCTGATGTTAGAAATTAATAATCTTCGCATCAGCATCGCTGGGAGAACGCTAGTAAAAATTGATCATCTTGCCGCAACGCAAGGTGAGCGATTGGGTCTTGTTGGCGAATCGGGATCGGGTAAGACTCTGACTGTATTGAGCATTCTTGGTTTACTTCCGCCAATGATGGATGTAGAGGGATCGATTATTTTTGCAGGGCAAGAACTTCTCGGAAAGTCAGAGAATGAACTCTCGAAGATCCGTGGACGTGACATTGCGATGGTCTTTCAAGACCCAAGCCGCTCGCTTAACCCAACAATGAAGGTTGGTCGCCAAGTTGGCGAGACGCTTCAATTGCATACTAAATTATCGAAAACAGAAATTTCACAAAAAGTTCTTGACCTTATGCATAGTGTCCAACTTCAGGATCCAGAAAAACTTATTTCTCGTTACCCGCATGAATTATCTGGTGGACAACAGCAGAGAGTGATGATAGCCGCGGCAATCGCATGTAAGCCGAAGTTACTCATTGCCGATGAACCTACCACCGCTCTTGATGTAACAGTTCAGCAGGGAGTTCTTAAATTACTTTTGCAACTCAGTCAAGAGAGCGACATGGCTATGATCTTCGTTAGCCATAACCTCGGAGTAGTTCAGGCGGTAAGTGAGCGAATTGCAGTGATGCATAATGGTGAAATCGTTGAACTCGGTCCAACTGCTCAGATTCTTGATTCCCCTAGCGCTACCTATACGAAGGAGCTCATAGGTGCCAACCCCAGCATCCCGGATGCCCACGAGTTAAATCGCTTGCTGGGTACCCGCTTTCCAACCGGTAAAGGAGTTTAGAGTGCCTCTTGTAACCGCCAAGAACCTTAAGTTCCGTTACGCAAATTCGGGGCCATGGACTATTAATGACGTCTCTTTATCAATCGATGCAGGTACAAGTGTTGGAATTGTTGGCGAGTCGGGCTCCGGAAAATCCACCATTATTCGGCTGCTCAGCGGCTTGCTCACGCCTCAAGAAGGGGAAGTGAGTGTTGATGGAAAGAACCTAGGCGAGTGGTCTAACAAGGATCCTCGCGAATTGCGCCGCTTTGGGCAGTTAGTTTTTCAGAGTCCTCGTCGTTCCTTTGATCCGCGCATGCGTTTAGGCCGTGCTTTGTCAGAGCCAATACGCGCGCTAGAGAAGCGAATCCCTGACTCGGATGAGCTTGGATTGTGGATGTCACGCGTTGGCCTGAGTCCCGAGCTTCTCGATCGATATCCTCATCAACTTTCAGGGGGTCAACTTCAGCGAGTAAGTCTCGCCCGAGCAATGTCGATTGGACCGAAAGTCCTTTACGCTGACGAGCCAACGAGTAGTTTGGACGTCTCTGTTCAGGCTCAGGTCCTCAACCTTCTGATGGAGTTACGAACCGATTTGGGACTCACTCTCGTCTTAGTTTCCCACGACCTCGCTGTGGTGGGTCGCATGTGCGAGCGAATCATTGTGATGAGTCGCGGTTGCGTTGTCGAAGAGGGAACTGCGGTCGACATTCTTACCAATCCGCAGCATGAGTACACGATTGGATTGGTTGAAGCTGCCAAAGCCGTGAGCCTCAAGCACGCTTAGGGAGGCAAAAAGCGTCAAAGTAGTAGCTCTATAGATAGCGTTTGCCCGTGAAGAGTGACGGTGGACTATTTTGGATGAATGACCGGATGGCTAGCGGTCTCGTCGAAATCTCGCATGACCCAGCGGTTTTATCCGATGGTCGCTTTTGGGCGGTATCAACTACTTTTGAAGGCGAATTCACGGCTGCTCGATTTTCCGAGGTAGTTGATGCACCTTTTCCTTCAGT
>SESH01022010.1_pt1 | contig 24926 bp, 17 predicted proteins | sample 3171561 | NCBI WGS metagenome assembly SESH01 (sample SAMN10866947, study PRJNA518727) | freshwater metagenome | biome: subpolar coniferous forest; feature: holomictic lake; material: water; isolation source: holomictic Lake 442 2011 16.5 m and 2014 13 m | place: Canada: near Kenora, Ontario
TTACGAGAACTAGGAACCTGTCGGCAGAAGGCACCGGAACGATCCAAAACCTAAGTCCGACAGGTTCCTAGGGCCACGGCCTCTAATAATCGTTTAACTTTGAATAGTTTTGTCCTGTTTGAGGCGGGCATCCTAACGCGTTATAGTTACGTTTGGGCCTAGCCATCGCATGGCATGTTATTCATAACCTTCTGCTTTTGCCTGCTGTCTTCACCAGAGAGGATGACCGAGTGTGAACAAAAGAGATCCGGCACTACAAACTTACGGCCACACAATCCACCCCCTGCCCAGCCGGGCGCGTCAGGACATCCGGCCGCTGGCATGGCTCTGGCGTGCTGCGGTAGCCTGCCTGCTCCCCGGCGCCTGTGCTCTGGGCGCGCCGATCGCAAACAGTGAATGCATGACCTGCCATGACGATCCTGCGCTTGTGCGGGTCGTGGCAGGTGTTACCAATTCACTGCAGGTGACGGAAAAGACGCTGAAGAAGTCCGTCCACGCGGGCCTCTCCTGTACCGAATGTCATGCAGACATCAAAGAGCTGCCGCATGCCGAAAAGCTAGCCTCCCCGCAGTGCGGCAGCTGCCACGACGAGGTTTTCAAGGAGTATACCTCCAGTATTCATGGCATGAGCCAGCGCGGGGGCGCCTCGGGCGCAGCCAATTGTAAGGACTGCCACGGCTCGCACCAGATCGTACCGGTCAAGCAGGGCGACTCCCCCGTGTTCAAACTCAACCTGCCGGCCACCTGCGCGCGCTGCCACAGCAACCCCAACCTGACGGCGGAATACCGGATCAAATACCCGGATGCAGCCGCGCAATACATGGAGAGCGTCCATGGGCGCGCCCTGCTCAAGCTCGGACTGACCATGGCGCCATCCTGCAATGACTGCCACGGCGTCCACAACATCCGCCGCAGCGTGGACCGCAATTCGCCGATTCACCACACGCACATTGCCGACACCTGCGGCAAATGTCACGCGGGGGTCGAAAAAACCTACCTGAAAAGTGTGCACGGGCAGCTGTTGGCCAAGGGCGACGCCCGCGGCCCGGTCTGCACCGACTGCCATACCGCGCACCAGATCGAAACGCAGGAGGGGAAAAATCGCAAGGCGGAAAGCGACGCGCGCTGCGGCAAATGCCACAAGGACCGCCTGGAAAACTACCTCGAGACCTATCATGGCAAGGCTGTGGCCCTGGGCACCACCCACCAGGCCCCCGAAGTTGCGGCCTGTTACGACTGCCACGGACACCACGATGTGCTGCCGCCCTCCGATCCGGCATCGCGCCTTTCCACGACCAACATCCTGAATACCTGCCAGCAGTGCCACAAAAAAGCCACCAAAAAATTCACCCAGTACGTGCCGCACGCGGACCCCACGGACCGCAAACATTATCCCGTTCTGCACTTGACGTTCGTGTTGATGACCGGCCTGCTGGTGGGAACCTTTGCGTTCTTCGGCCTGCACACAGCCCTCTGGATCTTCCGATCCGGCTATCTCTTCCTGCACGACTCCAAAACCTTCCGGGAAGCCAAGGTCAGCACCCAGGTTGACGATCAATGGTTTGTGCGCTTCGTGCCGCTGGAACGGATGCTGCACATCATGGTTGTCACCAGCTTCCTCCTGCTGGTGATCACCGGCATGCCGCTGAAATTCTACTATACGGACTGGGCCAAGGGGATCTTCCGGATCCTGGGCGGCGCGCCCGTGGCCCGCTCGCTGCACCACTTTGCCGCTGTCATCACGTTCCTCTATTTTGCCCTGCACCTGACCGACCGCGTCCGTGCCTGCTGGCGCGGCCGTCGCAACCTGCTCGACCCCGAGACCGGACGGTTCCGCATTAAACAAATCTTCGTCGTCCTGCTGGGGCCTGACTCGATGGTCCCCAACTGGAACGACTGGCGGGAATTTGTGGCGCACCAGAAGTGGTTTTTCGGCAAAGGCCCACGGCCGCAGTTTGACCGCTGGACGTACTGGGAAAAATTCGACTACCTGGCGGTTTTCTGGGGCGTGGCCATGATCGGTGCCTCCGGCATGATCATGTGGTTCCCGGAGTTCTTCACCCGGTTCATGCCCGGCTGGGTGATCAACATCGCCATGATCATTCACTCCGACGAGGCGCTCCTGGCGGCCGGGTTCATTTTCACCTTCCACTTTTTCAACACGCATTTCCGCATTGAAAAATTCCCAATGGACACCGTGATCTTCTCCGGCCGCATCTCCAAGACCGAGATGCTGCACGAACGGCGGCGCTGGTATGAACGCCTGGAGGCCTCCGGCAAGCTCGACGAGATCCGCGTGCAGGACGAATGGCTGCGCTGGAAGGATATCGCCCGGACTTTCGGCTACATGTTCTTCGGCACCGGCCTGATCCTGCTTGTACTGATCGTGGTGGCCATGACGGCGCGGTTATTGCACTAGCAGCCTGTCGGGATTAGCCTTGTGAAGAAACAAACTCTCTGCCGACCAGGCTGCTAGTTTCTGGAGTTATCTAATGCGCAACTGGAAAATCCTCTTGCTCCTGTCCGTCCTGCTGCCGTGGACTGCCGCGGCGCTGGACAATGAGGACTGCTTCGGCTGTCACGAGGACAAAGCATTGGTCAAGACCAATGCCGCCGGGAAGGCTGTCTCCTTGTTTGTCGACAAAGCCGCATTTACCAATTCCATTCATGCCAAGCACCTCTGCGTGAGCTGCCATGCCGACATCAAGGACGTACCGCATCCGGATGCTTTTGTTGCCAAAGCGGTCTCCTGTGCCGCGTGCCACCGCGTCGAGACGCAGATCTACACCGGGAGCGACCATGGCATCGCCGTTCACAAAGGTGTGCAGGAAGCGGCGTCCTGCAAGGATTGTCATGGCAACAACCACTACCTGCTGAGCTACCGCAACCCGGCCTCCCCCGTATATCGCACCAACCTCCCCAAAACCTGCGAGCGCTGCCATAACAAGACCGAGGAGATGGAAAAGTTCAATCTTCGCCAGCACGGGCCCGGGCTCTCCTACGAGAAAAGCATCCACGGCGTCGCCTTACTGGAAAAAGCCGAACTGAATGCCGCCAACTGCGCAGATTGCCACGGCTCGCATGACCTGCACAAATCCACCAATCCGGCCTCCAAGCTCAACTGGAAGAACGTTCCCGCCACCTGCGGAAAATGTCATGAAAACGTCAACCAGACCTATCTGCGCAGCGTCCACGGCCAGGCCGTCAAATCCGGAGTACGCGATGCGCCGGTTTGCACGGATTGCCATGGCGAACACACCATAGTCTCGGTAAAATCGTCCGGTTCGCGCGTTTCCTCGGGTAATATTCCGGGAACGTGCGGGCAATGTCATGCCTCGCAACGCATCGTGACGCAATACCGGCTGCCGCCGAACGTCTCCGCCACGTATGCGGAGAGCTTTCATGGGCTGGATCTAAAGGGGGGCAGCGCCATGGCGGCCAATTGCGCATCCTGCCATGGCGTGCATGACATTCTCCCCTCTGGCGACACCCGCTCCAGCATCAACCCGCAGAACCTGCCTCGGACTTGCGGCAAGTGTCATCCGGGCATCGGCACCCGGATGAGTGCCGACTTCTTCCGTGTCCATGCTCCACCCGGTGCCGCCGAGGGGAAGCCATGGGTCGTGAATTTCGTCTCCTGGGGCTACATTGCCTTGATTATCCTCGTCATTGGGGGCATGGCTGGATTTGTGGCGCTCGACTACCTGCGCAAGGCCCGTGAACACATCCGGGCTGTGGCGAAAGGTGATGGCGAGCTCCGCATGACGGCTGGCATGCGGCTCCAACACCACGTGCTGGTGGTGCTGTTCGTGCTACTGGCATATACCGGGCTGGTGCATAAGTCCCCGGATGCCTTTTGGAGCTGGCCCTTCCATGCCATGCCCAACGGCAGTCTCATCCGCAGCCAGATACACCACTACTGCGGGTGGGCTTTCACGATCTTTTTCCTGATTCACCTGGTCGCGTTGTTCGGCACCCGGAAGGGCCGCGTGCACGCGAAAGCGCTGTTGCCGGTCTGGTCCGACGCCACAGACGCTCTGGCTGTATTTGCGCACAATATCGGACTGCGCAAGACGCCGCCGCCGCCCAGGCGCTGGAACTACGCGGAGAAGGCCGAGTATTGGGCGCTTGTCTGGGGGTCGGTCGTAATGGCCGTCACCGGCGCGATGCTGATCTTCACCGAGACCGTGTTGCGACTCCTGCCGAAAGTCTGGCACGACGTTGCCCAGGTTATTCACTGGTACGAGGCCGTGCTGGCCATCCTGGCCATTCTGGTCTGGCATCTCTATTGGGTGATCTTCGACCCACACGAGTATCCGATGAACCCGTCATGGCTAACCGGCAAGAAAGCCCCGCATCCGCCGCACACGCCAGAGCCTCCGCACGCGTGATGCAATCGCCGGACGAACCCGGAAAACAATCGGACCTTCGTTGTTGCGGCATCTACCCGCCAGACCGGTAAGGCTATGCCTGCCAAATTATCAGGGTTTTCCCTATGGCATAACACCCATGGCATGAGCGATAATGTCGCATAGAGCAAACCAGCGCAACTGGTCAAACCAACCCGGCCCAAACGGGCGCATCCCCGTTGCGTTGACCTGATCGTGAGCATTGTCCGCATTACGACCGTAGGGACGGCTTTACGCCGTCCATTATCCGACCCTTTGCGAGTAGACGGCATAAAGCCGTCTCTACCCTAGGCAAGTCAACGAAACGGGGATGCGCCGGCCCAAACCCGCGCACAACTGAAGAGTAGAACAACGCAAAAGATTGTGTCACACTAGAGCGTATCCATTTGAAAGGGTGTTTCGCCATGAGAAATTGCTTGCGCACGTATCTTCGCCGTGCTGTTTCGATCAACCGGCAAAATCGTCCCGGCGGCCCGGGCTGTACGCTGGGCACAGCCCGCCTGTTGACCGCCTGGCTACTCGCAGGAGCGTTGTGGCTGCAGCCGGTCCTGGCTGCCGATGCACCGCACAGTACAACCAATTCGATGGACTGCATTTCGTGCCATCTGCCGCACCACACGGCTAGCATGACGCGTTCGAACGTGGTGGGCAACGTCAACCTCTGCCACAGCTGCCATGCACCGGGCGGTAAAGCATCCCGCTATGCCCTGCTCGACAGCGACCAGGCCCTGGCCGGCCCCTGTCTGCCGATCAACGTCACGGCTTCCGGCACCTCCCACCGCTGGGACTCTGGCATCTCCGGGCGAGTGGTTTACATGGGCAACGCCCGGACGAACTCCAGCGGCATGGTGTATCCGGCCGGCGATTATACCGGGCGCACGGCCAAGGCCTATGTCATTACCGTCACCAACAGCGGCCAGGTTGGTACGGCCCGTTTCACCTGGTACGGCACCCAGCCGGGTGGCGGCGGAGCCTCAAACGTGCTGACCAGCGGCAGCCTGATTACGCTGAACCAGGGGGTTTCGATTGCCTTCTCCAACGGCTTAGCCTCTCCGTCGTTCCGCTCCAATGATGTTTGGAATCTGTATGTGCGCGAGGATGTCAGCCAACCAACCAATGCCCTGCTGCAAGGTGTGCTGACCGGCGGGCTGCTGGCCTGCTCGCTCTGCCATGACCAACACAGCCAGACCAACACCCCCTTCGATGCCAATGCGCCCGCTACGCCCGGCGCCTCGGGCCGCCACTTTCAGCGCATCAACAACGACGAGTGTCAGCTGTGCGAAGACTGCCATGCTGCGCGCGCCGTCTCCAACGCGAACGCCGGATCGCATCCGGTCGGCGTGTTGATTCCGAACAGCGGCTACTTTAAGACGCCGTCATTGCTGCCGCTGTCGAAGAGCAGCAAGGTGCGCTGCCTGACTTGCCACGACATCCACAACTCTGCCACGTCGGACGGTAACCTGCTGCGCATCGTCAACCGCAACTCGCTCTGCACCGACTGCCACGCGCTGGCCAACACCAACCTGGGCGTGCACTTCTCGTCCACCACCGGCGTACTCTGGCCAGGCGGCCAGTACGGCACCACCTACCCGGCGGAGACAGACTCCAGCCAGCGCGGCATGTGCGTTCAGTGCCACCAACCGCACGGCTGGCCCACCAACCTCAACTCGAGCGTGGATTTCACCAACCTGCTCGTGGAGGCCACCCGGAACATCTGCATCACCTGCCACGACGGTTCGCCCGCGGCTGCTACAAACAGCGTGATTCAGGATTTCACCAACTTTACGGTCAAGGTCTCGCGCCACGCGGTCGTGGCCGGCGACCCTCTGATCAAGGCCAGCCGTCCCGTGGACTGCACAGACTGCCACAATCCGCACCAGGCCCGGGTTGGTCGCTCGGTCTACACCACCACCGCCACGTCCAACCGCAATGCCGTGGTGAACCCGAACTTCGGCGTCTCCGGTGTGGTGTTCAACTACTCTTCACTCACCAACTTCACCACGCCGACCACCGCCAACTTCACGCTGACTAACAGCGTAACGTACGAGTACCAGATCTGCTTCAAGTGCCACTCTTCTTACTGGTGGGGTATCAACACTCCGCCCGCCGGACTCTCCTCCAACGGCACCACCGCATCTCCAGTGACAACAGACCTCGCGCAGGAATTCAGCCCCAAAAACCGGTCGGGGCATCCGATCCTGACCGGTCTGAACAACTACGCCAACTCGGCGGCCCCGCGAAACATCGCAGCGACCGCCATGAAAGCCCCTTGGAACGTCAACGCAGGAACCCAGACCATGCTCTGCACGGATTGCCACAACACGGACGGGGCGTTGGCGCAGGGGCCGCACGGATCCGCTGCCCAGTTCATGCTGCGGGGGCCAAACTCCACCAACTGGCCGAATATGCTGATCGCCGATATTGGCACGAGCTGGTGCGCCAACTGCCACACCCCCAACACGCTGGTCCACAACAGCAGCGTACACAGTTTGCGGTGTTACGAGTGCCATATCGTGATTCCGCACGGAGGGAAAATGTCACGCTTGATCGCGGACGGTGACAGCACCATGCCGGCGCGCTATGCCTATAACAGTAATACAAACCTGGTCCAGATTAAATGGTTCAACAAGGCCGCACCCGCCTCCTACAACGGCAATAACCAGTGCAATACAAAATGTACGGGCGGCCACACGACGGTGGCATCGGGGGAAAACTGGTAACCGGGTGACGCCGGCCTCGTGACATGCAAGCAAGTACCATCCCGCGACGAAAGTCGTTTCTGCGTTCCCCGACCGTCATCGTGGCCGAGATCTCCGTGATCGCACTGGCTGGGGTGGCCGGCGTGGTGTTCCCGCAGGCCGGCGACGGGGGCCGCGAGCAGGTCGCGCAATTTTGCGCGAGCATGCCTGGGCTGGCAGCCGTGGCACACGCCCTGGCGTTGGACCGCGTCTTCCGAAGCGCCTGGTTCCTATGCGCCGTAGCCATGGCTTTTGCCTCGCTTCTAGTCGTGGTCATCTCGCAGTTCCAACGCCTGTTGCGCTCGCGCACATGGCCTGGATTGGCTTTGCTGGGCGGACCGATCATTCATATCGGCCTGCTGCTGGTGATCGTGGCTGCCACGCTCAAGCTGCTGTTTGGTGCCGAGGCCGTCGTGGATCTGCTGGAGGGGGAAGCCCTACCGCCAACCGCCGCCGCCTGGTCTGTGCAACAACCAGGCGTGTTGGCCGCCCCGATCCGAATGAACAACCCGCTCACGCTGGAGTCGGTAGACGCCCACCGCTATGCAGCCGGTGATCTGCAAAGCCTCGCCGTACGGCTGCGCCTGGCAACCGCAGATCCAAAGGCGCCTTCTTCCGTGGCAGAAATTCCAGTTAACCAATGCATCAAATCATCCGGCGTGCGCCTGTTTGTCGGGTCTGACTACGGTCCGGCCGCACTGATCGAATGGCGTGGCACCGACAGCGCGCTGGCGCGCACAGCCGTTATGCTGAAACACGCACGCGGACAGCAGTTCGAGGGGGAACTGGCCGGACCGGATGGCGCACGCGCCTACCTGCGCACAAGCGTAAGCCCGAACGGCAATCACCCGGCCGGCATCGAGGTCCGCGTCATGAAAAACGCCACACTCCGGTATGCCGGCATCGCACAAATTGGCGAGACGATCGCGCTTCCCTCCGGCGAATCGCTGGCCTTGCGCGGCACACCGTTCTGGGTACGCCTGCATGCCAACCGTGACCCGGGGCTGTGGCTGGTGTATCTCGGGTTCGCCCTTGTGTTTGCTGGCATGACGCTCCGGTTTGCCCTGCTTCCCCTGCCGCAAACGCAAGCATCCCGGCTCGCGGTGCCGCTCCGCCAGCGCCAGCCTAACGACCTGCACCTGCCACAACCAGCCGCACTGCTTTTCCTGGCATGCGTCGTGTTGCTGAGCGGCTGCAACGAAGCCCCGCTTTCGCAGGCGCGAAAACTTGTTGAACGCTATAACACAACGGTTTCCGAGGCGTATCGGCGGGGCGACGTGAAGCTCATAGATCCAGTGGTGGGGCCAAAAGAAGGCAAGAAGCTCACCGGGCTGATCGGCGTCCGCCTGGATTTGGGCATCGCGCTCGATTCACACCTGCTATCATTGGACGTGCTGGAAGCCAAACACGTAACCGGAAAGTTGCGCGTGCGGACCCGCGAACGCTGGACGTATTGCGACCGCCGCATTGGCACGGGTGAGCCAATCGGGGAAGCCACAGAGGACAACTACGAGATGCTCTATTTCTTTACACGTGCTGGTCGAGACTGGCTGGTGGATCGGATCGAATTCGCCACGCCACCGCAACTCGGACGTCAGCCCTCGACCTGGGCAGTTGCCAATGACCGTACGCCCAGGTGTGGCGCAGCGCCGGCACCCGCTTCGTCGGGAGGTGTGCCATGAGCCCGTTCGCTTGGGAAACAACCCTGCACTGGAGCGCCGTCGCGCTGTACTTGGCTGGCTTGGTCGGCATGGCTTACGCGCTGATATTTGTTCATCCTGAAAAGCGTGCAACGGCCTTGTGGCTAACAGCCGCAGGTCTGCTGCCGCACGCGGCGGCACTGGTGTTGCGCTACCTGCAGGTTGGGCATGGCCCGTACATGATGAAGTATGAGGTGCTGTCGTCCAACGCCTGGATTGCGGTTGCCCTGCTGCTCCTGTTCCTGTGGCGCCGGCCCGGCTGGTCGGCGCTGGCGCTGGTTGTGCTGCCGGTATCGATCCTGATGCTGGGGTTTGGCCTGTTCACTAATCCGGAGGCGCGTGACCTGCCACCGACGCTGCGCTCCATGTGGCTGGTCTTCCATGTGCTGTTCAACAAACTGGCCGTGGGAGCGTTCCTGCTTTCGGCGGCCGCAGCCGTGATTCTGCTCTGTCGTCTGGCCGGGCGTTCGAGCCGCTTCCTGGACCGGATGCCGGATGCGGTAACCGTGGAAGCCTGCACCGTGCGCTTCATTGGCTTTGGCATGGTCTTCTGGACCACCACGATCGGTGCAGGTGCGATCTGGGCCAACCAGTCCTGGGGGCGCTACTGGGGGTGGGATCCGATCGAGACCTGGTCACTGGTCACCTGGCTCAGCTATGCGATCCTGCTGCACGCGCGGCTCTTCTTCCGGCTGAAGCCCCGAACCCTGGCCTGGGGGACGATTGCCTGCTTCCTCCTGTCGATCCTGACCATCCTGATCTTCCCGTTCGTGTTCCCCTCCATGCACTCCGCTTATTTCCAGTAACTTATGAGTAAACAACGCCCAGAAATCATGCTCGTGACGCCACCCTACCACTCGGGGGTCGTGGAGTCCGCCGGCTCCTGGCTGCCACTGGGGCTGCTCTATGTGGGCGGCGCGCTGCAGCGCGGTGGCTATGGCGTGGCCCTGTATGACGCCATGACCCGTTTCGACACGCTGGAGCAGGTGCGAGCGACCCTGCGCCGGGAAAAGCCGGATGCGGTGTTTGTCTCCTGCATCACGGCGACGGTGGTGGACGGCATGGAGGTCTGCCGCGTGGCCAAGGAAGAGCGGCCGGAGACGCTCACGGTGCTGGGCAACACGCACCCGACGTTCATGTACGAGGATATCCTGACGAATCACCCGGAGGTGGACGTCATTGTGCGCGGCGAGGGCGAAGTGACGTCCGTGGAGCTGATGGACGCCTGGAAAGTTGGCGCCGATCTTAACCGCGTGGCAGGCATCGCCTTCCGCGACAACGGACGCATTGTGGCAACTCCGGAGCGCCCGTTCTGCGGCGATCTGGACGTATTCAACCCCTCGTGGGATCTGGTGCCGTGGAAGGAATACAGCTACCGCCCCAAGCCCGGCTCGACGCTGGCGGTGGTCTCTTCGTCACGCGGGTGCAAACAGCACTGCTCCTTCTGCTCGCAGCGGCTCTTCTGGCAAGAGTCATGGCGGGCGCTCTCAGCCACGCGCTTCGTGGACGAACTCGAGATGCTGCGAACCAAGTACGGCGTGGACGTCGTCATGCTCGCCGACGAGATCCCCACATTCGACGAGCCGCGCTGGCGGCAGATCCTGGACCTGCTGATCGAGCGCGACCTGGGCACCTCCCTGCTGCTCGAGACCCGCGTGGACGACATCCTGCGCGACGCCGACCTGCTTCCACGCTACCGCCAGGCTGGCATTGAGCACATCTACGTGGGCGTGGAGTCCGTCAACCAGCGCACGCTCGATGTTTTCAAGAAGGATTTCAAGGTCGAGCAGGGACGCCGGGCGATCGAGTTGATCAACCAGAACAACATCGTCTCCGAGACCTCCTTTGTCATGGGCATGCCCGATGAGACCGTGGAAGACATGCAGCGGACCGTCGAGCTGGCCAAGTTCTTCGACCCGGACATGGCGTTCTTCCTGGCCATCACCCCCTGGCCCTACGCCGACCTGTACAAGGACGTGAAAGAGCACATCGCCACGCACGATTACCGCAAGTACAACCTGGTGGAACCCGTGATCAAGCCCGTCAGCATGACCCTGGACGAGGTTCGCACACAGCTTTTCCGCGGTTTTCGCGAGTTCTACATGGGCAAGATGCAGCGGATCCACACCATGCCCCCCTGGAAGCAGGAGTTCATGAAAACGCTCATGAAGCTTCTAATGGAGCATTCCTACCTCAAGGATCAGATGAAGGGGATGGAGCATCCGGGGATGAAGAAAGAGGCTGGCAAGGTGACGTAGCTCCTTTGTCGCCCATGTTGCTGCTCCCATTTTCGGATCGATTTTAAATCTTAGAGCAAGTTCAGACAAATAAGACTCTGCGATTACACTCCAATGCTGCATGGTCTTTTCCTGAAGCAGCCGAAAATGCTCACCACGAAGGCCACGAAGAGCACGAAGTTCAACAAATCCGACAGTTTCGGTCATTCCCAGCGTCTGATTACGTGAATCTTCGTGTTCTTCGAATCTTCGTGGTGGAAGCCGCCAAAGTGGCGCTTCAGGAAAAGACCATGTCCAATGCTTAGCCAATTGGGTAGCTTTCTGCGGCTACACCATTTCCTTCATTGCGCTAGCACCCTATTTTTTGGGGAGCTGATCAGGGACAAATGTCTCACGCCAGTGTCTCCGAGACTGTCTCCCTGTGTCTCGCGTCTGCAACAAACTGGGTTTTCAGCTGCGGATGAACCTTAACGGGCGAGAAATGCTCGTTTTAGTTTTGTGTAATTGGCTCCATAGCAATGTGTTGCGAATGATATCCAACTAGTCTGTGGATTCGATTTATTGGCCTGATAAATGCGTTTGTTAATAGTGAGAAAGATGGGGTGATGAGTATGCTGTTCGTTGAAAAACGAACAGGTATTGGTTTTGGTAGAACAAAGCATTGAGGAATAGCGCTGTGAATAAAATCACTTGTACATCATGGTACTGCGCGGCTGTTTTGCTGGGCGCGGCTTCGCATGGGTTGGGAGCTTCGGCGCCTACCAGCACGCCACAAGCACCCTATGAGCAGGCAATTTTCCGTTCGCCCGCGCGGATCGCGCTGGATGCAACAGGGACGCTCTTTGTCGCCGATTCCAGGGCTGGGCAGGTGGTCAAGCTCGACAGCAGCGGGTCGGTTCTGTCCGTAAAAACCAATCTGTCGAAACCGCTGGGCGTGGCTGTGGGCAACCAGGGGTTGGTGTATGTCGGCGAAGAGGGCAGCGGCCGCGTGTTAGTATTCAACTCGTCCCTGACCAATACACCGTATGCCCTCGGCACCGGCACTGGCGGCGGCACGAATGAGTTCCTGCTGCCCAACCATATTGCTGTGAATACGAATATCAACAACGGCTGGATTTACGTCGCCGACAGCTTGACCAACCAGATCAAGTGCTACACCAATTCGACGCTGGTGAAAACGATCGGAACCAAAGGCTCGGGTAATGGGCAATTCGACTTCCCGGCTGGCGTGTATGTCAGTCCCGCTCAGGAACTGTTCGTGGTGGACCAGAACAATGACCGCGTGCAGGTCTTTAACAGCACCGGAGCCTTTCTGCGTGTTTTCTCACTGCAGACCACTGCAGACATGATGATGACCAACATCTACGGCCGATCCCAGGGAATCACTGGCGACAACGCCGGGCGCGTTTACATCGCCGACGCGTTCCAGTGCGAAGTCAAGGTGTTCGATACGAATGGCACCTACTTGTCGACCATTGGCAGTTTTGGCGAATGGACTGGCTTGCTCCAATCGCCGGTTTCCGTTGCAATGGGGACAGACCAGCGGCTGTTTGTGGCATCCCTCAACAACAACCGGGTGGAAATTTACAACATTCAGTCAACTGGAGGCGGAGCCACCACGAATGTCACCCTGACTGTGATCTCGGCCCAAGGCGGTGTCACTCCGGGCACGCTAACCACCAACAGCAACACATTGGTTAATGAATGGGTGACCAACTCGCCGGTAACCAGCGGCACCACCCAGTATGTCTGCACGGGCGCAGCTGTGAGCGGCAACAGCTACTCGCAGGTCAACGCGACCAACGTCACGCTGACGCTGACCAACAGCGCTACGCTGACCTGGCAGTGGCAGACCAATTACCAGCTCAGTGTCAGCACGAGCGGCAGCGGCACCGTGAATTCCGCCACGAACTGGTATGTCGCCGGCACGAATGTGACGCTGACAGCCACGCCCTCGGCCAACTGGAACTTCTCCGGATGGAGCGGCAACACGGGGGGTTGCGTAATCGTGGGCAACGTGCTGACCGCAGCCATGACCCAGGCCCGGTCGATCACCGCCACCTTTACCTCGAGCATGGTGAGATTCACCGTCGTGGTGAGTGGCATAAACGGCACAGCCTCGTTCACCGGCGCGGTGCAGGTTGCATCCGGCGCCAGCACTACGATCGTCTACACGGCGAGCGACTGGTACCGCATACAGATGCTGACCACAAATCTCTCGGCTGTGGCTGCGGCCGCCAACGTGAAGGTCTATACTCAGGTCTTGAACAACATCACGGCTGCCATCAGCAACAACGTGTCGTTCTATCAGCCGGCTGCTACCAACATCAACGTCACGTACACGAACGTCACAACCGCCTGGCTCGCCGGTTGGGGTAAGGCTGAAACGAATGCCCTCTACAACAATTCGCCGCTCACATTGCAGAATCAGTATCTGCTGGGCATTGATCCGTATAAGGCCGAGACCAACGATTTCCGGGTGACTGGCATTGCCGTGACTAATCCCACGGTTACTGTGTACGTCAAGCTGAACATCAATTCATCGGCCTGGTCCGGAATCAACGGTGCGCTCAAGCTGTACGGGTATACCAACCTGACCACAGCCGGCAGCGTGATTGGCACAACCAACCTGACGAGTGGTGCAGCCACCTTCCAGTTCACCGACACCAGCAGCAACAAGTTCTACAAGGCAGCGATCGAGTAATCATCGATCAGTTGCTGGTTACACACGAACGCCCCGCGGGTACGCGGGGCGTTTTTTATGCCGTGGTGCAGGCCTCGAGCCTGCGGCGGATGCGCCGCAGTGGCTCAAGCTACCGGTGCGTGGTATGACAGCTGCGGCAGTTGCTGAGCTTCACGGGATCTTTATTCTCGTGCCGCGACGGGGGCCAATATTTCTGATGCAGCATGACATTGTTGCCGCCCGGATGACAGACCGCGCACTGGTTTGGTGCCGCGGAGTCATCATGGCACGACCAGCAGTGCCCTCTGCGCCAGTTGGCGTTGTGCGATTGCGGACGATTCCCCTCATGACACGCCTCGCAGGAATCCTGCCGGTGACAAACCAGGCAGCGACTGCGATCAAAGGACGCCTGTAGGCCGTGGACCTTCTCCCGCCAAAGGTTATTGTGAGAGGCCGGTTTCGTCACCTCGTGGCAAGTCTGGCACGCCTCTGCGCCATGGCACGTGCCGCACGCATTGTCCGGCTGCGTACCCAGCGCACCATGCAGCCGCGTCCAGTTTGTGCGATGATTCGGCGGCGGGGTCTTCGGGTCCATCTCAGCATGGCAGGAAGTGCAAGCCAGCCCCCATTGATGCGCCTGATTGCGAATCTTTACTTTTTCTGCACGCGTCATATCCGGGACATACCCCAGCTTTTTGTCCATGAATGAGCCATGGCAGTCCAGACAGCGGTTGGTCAGGGCGCCGGTATGCACAAAAACCTTCCGGGAGGTGTCAGCTGGCGGAGCGGATTCTGCGGCCGGAGGCAACGCCTTCACGTCATTTGCGGCATGGCATTTCCCACAGGTCTCGGGGCCGATCTTCTGCGTTTCGATCCACTCCTCGTGGCACTCCTTGCAGACGCGATGTGTGGGGCGAGAGAAGCGCCCTTCATCCATTTTTCCGTGGCAGTTTGCGCAGGAGATGCCGTTCTCCTTGACATGCAGGTTGTGGCTGTAGGTAAGTTTGTAGCTGTTATCTTTGTCACATCCGGACAAAAACAACGCCGCCAACAGCAGGGCAGTCGCATGCGACAGAACAAGTTGCTTATGATAGGTCGTGTTCAAAAATTCACCTCGGCCGACGCACGGCCCTGGAATCCCAGCGTGGATGCCGTTTTGTCATCCTCCACCGAGCACTGCAGCCGGAAGATCAGGTTGCGGGTGGCATACCATTTGGCCCGCGTATAGTAAGTCAGCGCGTACGGCGTCGTTGTGCGCACGGTGCCGTTCTCGGTGATCAAGAAGCCGGTGCCTAAAGAATCCAGCCAGGTACCGCCGGAGTTGAAGGCATAGGAGAGATCCGAGTAGGAGTAGGCCGCATAGGCGCAACCCAGCGCGACTTCCCAGGATCTTGGCTTCTGAAAACAAACCTCCCCGTTCAGGCCCAGGTAATTGTCCCCGCTCGCCATATCCAAGTACTGGGCGGAAAGGGACGTCCCAAAGCTGCGGGTAGGGGCATACGACAAGGTCACGTCATAATCCAGATCACTGCGATTGCTGTACTTGGGATCGCCGCCATCCGTGAGCCGGGCGGAAATGCCGGGCGAGATCGTCCAGGATGGGCTCAGCACCTGCGAAGCTCTGGCATAGAGATACGTGTACGGTTGCGCCGTGCCAAGCTGCTGTACAAGCGGAGCGTACGCAACGGTCTCGGCATCGTACGCGCCCCAGCGACTACCGCCGACAAACAGGGTTGTGTCACCTTGGGGTGTGAAACAGGCGAGATCCAGGCCGGCCATGCGGAAACTATCATTCAAAAAAGAAACCCGCCCGTGCAAGTCCACGCCATCCGTGATGCGCTGCCAACTCTCCAACAGGAAGGTATGGTCGATCAGATGCCCGTTGTCGTCCGAATATTGTATGTAGGTGAAACGTGTCTGATTTCCGTCCCATGGCTTGCCAACGAGAGAAAGGCCGCCCACCAGGCGATTGGCGGCCGACGTGTACCGGTTGGACCCTACCGTGTATAGATTGGTATAGACCGGCACATAGGTGCTGACAAAGGACGCCGGATAGTAGCTGGTGAAATAGCTCGGATAGTAGCTGACCGGCACGCCAAAGAAAACCCGGCCGCCAAAATCGGTGTTTTCAAACAAGATTGCCTGTCCGCCGTCAAACAGCAACCCATCCGCCACGCTCAGATACTGGCGCCCCAGCCGAAGATGCTTCTCGCCTGCCTGATCGTGTATGTCAAGATAGGCTTCCAGCAAGCGCTGCTCCAGCACCCCCCGGGCATCATCCAGACTCCGGAAGGTCCCGTTCGACCGGGAATGGCCGTCGAGATCCTGATGGAGGCGCCCGGATAGATAAAAATCAACGAGCCCGCCCTCCAGATTGCGAGCGCCAATCGAGCCATAGCCGTACGCATCGGAATCGCTGGCGCCATCCAGCGTTCGGAACTCGTAATCCATTCGCAGTTTGCCGTAGTACGACGGCAGCACGGAGGAGGCCAGCGCCACCGTCGTGGTGCGTGCTGCGGCGAGCTCGTCGCCGCGTGCGGCAGCGCATGCCAGGCCCAGCAACCCGCACGCCACCGGCACCCGCCAGCAAGCAAAGATGGAAGATTTTTCGCGCATCACGCCGGGCTGCCTCTCGGGCTAATTGTTAATGACGGGAAATATACAGCGGAAAAAGGATGCGGACAACCCTATTTTCCGCCTCGAAAAGTACGAGCATCAATGTTCCGTTTGGAACGCAGCCAGCCGCAAGGCTACGCCGCGAATAAACGCTCGGGTAACTACTCAGGTATTCAGTATTCCGGAAACGGTTATTCGTTCGGGCATGTCTGGTTTCTTTCGCCGATCCACCAACTAAAACCGCACCCATACCATCTTCCCCCTGTTTGACTTTCCGCCCACCGCCCGCTAAAATAGCAAGCTGTTTAAAGGTATGTTGATCGCTGTAGCTACCGGGGTTGCATTATGAAAAGTAAAACCAATTGCTGGATCACGATTGCAGCGCTGCTGGCCCTGCCACAGTTGAGTGCCGCGCAGGAAAGCAACGCGAAACCCGAGCCGCGTGCGACCCGCACCTTTGTCGGTTCGGCCACCTGCATCAGCTGTCACGCGTACCAGGCAAATAGCTGGAACCACAGCCTGCATGCGCGTTTCATTCGCACCTGGTCGGCGGAACAGCAGAACCCCCTGCTGAACTGGCGCACCGCGCCAGCCGTGCCATTCGACACCAATCAGATTGCCTATGTCATGGGCAACATGTACAAGCTGGTGTTTCTGCGCGCGACCAATCAGGGGCACGAATTCCTCCCGCAGCAGTTCGACATCAAGACCAGGACATGGGAACGCTTTGATCCGGGGCTGTGGATTTCGCTGAACGACAAGCCCAACGTGGAAACAGACAAACCGTGGGAACGGAACTGCGCCGGCTGTCATGTAACCGGGTTTGAGCAGCAGTCGGGCAAGTTTGCCGAGGCGAACATCACCTGCGAAGACTGCCATGGGCCGGGAAGCGCGCACGCCAGGAGCGAGAAGCGCAACGACATTGTCAACCCGGCCGCCCTGCCAGGCGAACGCGCCAATCACATCTGTGCCCGCTGCCACTCGCGGGGCCACGACCTGAAAACCGGCCTGCCGTATCCCGTCGGGTTCGTGGCGGGCGACAATCTGACCAACACGTTTCTGCTTGACCAGCCGATCCCCGGCACGAACACGCCCGGCTTCTGGGGCAACGGGGTGGCGCGCACGCACCACGCGCAGTTCAATGAATTCAAGCAGAGCCAGTTGTTCAACGGTAACATCAAGTGCTTTGACTGCCACCAGGTTCACCGCTACCGCGAGAATGCGCCATCCGAAGATACGCGCCTCATGGCCAACACCGAGCGGTTCCTGCTCAAGAAGAGAGCCCAGAATATCTGCATCACCTGCCACGACAACCGCAGCGTCAGCTATAGCGCAGAAACCCCGGGCGGCAAGCTGCTCGATGCGCACACACACCACCCGGCTCTGATCTCGCGCGAGGGAGTCGAAGGCGCCACGGCTCGCACGGCCGGCAAGCCAGCCAGGGGATTGACGACACCCATGCTCTGCCAGGAATGCCACATGATCAAGCGCTCAAATGCCAATAACGGCTACGACACGGCGTCCCACATCTTCCCGCTGCCAACTCCCGGCGACACCACCCGGTACGGCGTGCCCAACACCTGCAATAGCTGCCACACGAACGAAAGCGTCGCCTGGGCGGAGAAACAGATCGCCGACTGGCGGAAAAAACGCCAGCCTGCACCGCCTCCAGCCAAAGCCCCGTAACGCTCTAGCAGCCTGTCGGACTTAGCTCTCTGGAATCACAAACCTTCTGCCGACAGCCTGCTAGTCATGGGGCAAGCGTACGCCAAGCATCGGATTCCAGTATAAGACGCAAACAATTGACAAACAGAATGGCATTCTGGTCGTTTTCTGAGGAATCGCAACCCGCTATCCGCGGGTTGCCAACTAGGAGACTGTCGGCAAGAGGCTTCAGAGCGATCCAAGGTCTAAGTCCGACAGTCTCCTAGGGCGCCTTGGCGACAGCTTTCGTCTCGACCGCCTCGAGTTCCAGCACGAGTTCAACCTCATCGCCCAGCAGTGTCATGCCGTTGGGCAGGGAGGCGTTATAGGCGACGCCGAAATCCTTGCGGTTGATTGTGGCTGTCGCGTGGAACCCGGCCCGCGTGGCGCCCTTGGAATCAGCGCCCTGCCCCGTGAGTTTCCCCCGGAAGGTTACTTCCTTTGTGACGCCGCGGATCGTCAGCCTGCCAATCACGCTGCCCGCTTCTTTGACGTCTCCCGTTGCGGAACGCGTGCTGACAAACGTGGCTGCGGGAAAATGTTCCGCATCGAAAAAGTCAGGGGTCTTCAGGTGCTTCTCGCGATCCGCATTGGCCGTGTCGATGCTGGCAATCGCCACGGACGCGGCGACTTTCAGGGTCGACGGATCTGCCGGGTCTCCGGAAAGCGTTCCTTCAAACTTGTTGAATCGCCCCACAAAAGTGGAATAGAGATGCCGGATGCGAAACTGCACACTGGAGTGGACCGGATCAATCTGGAAGGTTTGCTCTTCCGCCAGGCCCGGCATTGCCGCCAGGATACCCGCCAGCATCGCCGCCATGATGAGATTGCGCATGATTTGCCCCTTTATTGGATTGCCCAAAACAGACTGACAGTACATGCGGCAGCGGGTGCGCAGCCCCCGCTGTACTTGCGGGCCAACGGTATCGTACAGCGGGGCTGCGCACCCGCTGCCTTGGCCACGTCAAGAGCAGAGCTTCAAAACGCTCACGCGCCGGCGGTTCTATTTCGCGACTATGGCCGCGTCTTCCAGGAGCACGTCATACTTATAGCCGGAGCCGAAGTCCTTATCCGTGACCAACATGCCGCTGAGGGTGACGATCATACCGGTCCGCACTTCATTGGTTGTCGTGGCCGAGAGGTCATTCATGCCTTCCCGTCCGGTGCCATCGCGCAGATGCAGGAAGCTCCTGCCCATGATATTGTGAACCGCCTTCACAACCTTGGCCCGCACCACAACCTGCTTGCCCGTCAGGGCGTCTTTACCGGCCCAGATCTCGGCCACGGTCTTCCCGCCAGCTGGCGTCTGGATGGGCTCTATCACGGTGTTGGTCGCCTTTCCGGCGCCGCCCGCCATCATCGCACCATGTCCAGCGGGCATATCCGGCATGCTGCCGCCTGCCATCCGCGCGCCATGTCCCACGGGCATCACCGGCTTGCTGCCCGCAAGCGTAATGGCATCCACAAAGAACAGTTCGTCGAAATTCTTCTTCAGCGACGGGCTGAAGAAATTCTTGTTAGGCATGCCGCCAGTGAACGAGACACGGTCGCCCACCTTGACCGCCACCTTCGGTCCTGCCGCCCAGATCTTCTGCGTGCCGGTATCGACCTGCACGTAGGTGTAACGGCTGGCATTCGTCACCTCAAGCACCGTGCCCGCAATCGACTGAACCGAGGATTCCGCCACGGCTTCCGGTGCGGCGCCATGCGGCTCGGCGCCGGCGGCAAAACTCACACGGCCCAGCGCCAGAACCGCTGCGCCCACTAAAACAAGATTGCTCTTCATTTTCATTCGTACGTCCTTATCGCACTATTTTGATCCGTAACTGTGCAGCCCTTCCATCAGCAGGTTGACGCCCACATAGGTAGTCAGCACAGAGACAAAGCCGATGATCGAGATCCACGCCGCGCGACGTCCGCGCCAGCCACGCATGAATTTGCAATGCAGAAACACCGCATAGATCAACCACGTAATCAGCGACCAGACTTCCTTCGGGTCCCAGGTCCAGTAGCTTCCCCAGGCCGAATTGGCCCAGACCGCGCCCGTGATAATGCCCAGCGTCAGGAAAATAAAGCCGAACGAAACCGTCCTCGCCAGCACCGACTCCAGCGTCTCCTGCGTGGCGGAAACGGGCGTGCTGCCAGTCCGGTATATCATCAGAAAACCCACACTGGCCAGGAATGACACGGCAAAGCCGCCATATCCCAGAAAACAGGTAAAGACATGAAAGGACAGCCAATTGCTCTGCAAGGCCGGGACCAGCGGCTGAATCTCAAAGCCAAATGTGCTGGCATAGGCCAGCACCAGCGCCGACATCAGCGCGGAAGGCGCCGCCAGGACCGGCAAGTTGATCTTGATACGCAGCAGGAGATAGATCGCCGCCACGGCCCAGGCAAACAGAACCAGCGACTCGAACATGTTGCTGAACGGCGGGCGCCCCGCCGCTTCCCAGCGCGCCAGAATATAGGCGGTCTGCACGCCCACGCCCGCGCTCATGCAAATTGTCGCCAGCTTGTCAAAAAGCCTGTGCTTGCTGATCAGGCCGACAATCGACAGCACCAGCGCCACGGCATATACAGCCAAACCAATATCGAACAACCACCTCATGACACGACTCCATCCCGGGGTTTCCCGGGCTCGGCCATCGGGGCCACCCAGAAGACCATGGTCAGTCCGACCATCATTAGCACAAATCCGATATACACAATCATCACCCCCGGATCACGCACGACCTGAAGCGACGTCCATTTGAGATCCTTGGGATTGTATCCGGACTGATAGAACGTATACCCGCCGTAGGAGAGCGGCGCATTGACCGCAATGGTCTTCTCGCACACAGTCTTTCCATCTGCCAGAATTTGCAGCCTGCTCTTGTAGGCCTTGATGGCGCCGGAACGACTGGCCGCCGGTTCCGCCCCGTTAACCTCATAACGCAGGTGCAGCGGGTCAGTGGGGTTCTCCGCGCCGGCATGCTCGCCAAAATCCGGGAACCGCGCAAAGATCCAGTTGGTACGGTACTGTCCGGCATGGATGACCTCCACCGAAACGGCCGGATTGTTCGGCTCATCCGACCGTGTCCCGCCTTCCAGGCTGACGGTGTCGATATAGAAGTCCGGAAAGTAGCGCCGGATCGTGACGCGGCAGGTATCTGCGTCTGCGGTGCCGCCGGGAGCCGTCACTTCGTAAGCCACCCCCACAACCGCGGGAAAGGCCTTCATCAACCCTTTTTCGGGCCAGGCCACCAGCAAACGCTCGGCCGGCGGCTGCTGCTTCCGGTCCGACTCACCATACAACTCCAGTGTGAAATCCGCCAGCCGCACAGCAAAAGGCAGCTGGGTCATCCCGTGACTGCCGACAAACTGGTCAATCGTTTCCCCTTCCCGGAACTCGACATAGCCCTTCTCGCCCCAGACGGCGCGAATCACGCCGCCGACCAGCACCAGCAGCAGACTGATATGCGTGAACAACGATCCGCACACCCGGATCCGCTTCGCGCCAACCGCACCCCGCAAGGCCTGAAAACGGCGGAACGTGCACACCAGCAGGCTGGCTGCCAGCACACACAGCAGCACCACAAACCAGCGGGAAAAAAACACGTGCGTCAGGCCCAGCGCGTCCAAAATCTCCATCCGGCGCTGCGCCTCCGGGTATCGCTCCAGAAACTTGCCCACCTGATAGCCCTGCGGAATTAACGTGCCGGCCACGCAGGCGGCAGTAATCAGCAGCACCACGCCCAGCGCAAACCGCAACGATCCCAGCAGCCGGAACACCGCAAACGGAAAGCCCGCGGCTGAAAACGGCGTTCGCTCTGTCTTGTCGGTATTGTTCAAGGCTCAACCTGCGTTCTGCGAGTTTGAAGCGTTATAAAACACGCCCCCTGCGCCAGACGTGGTGGCAGGGGGCGTGTGAAAACCTAAGCCGGGTCAGACAAACTATTTCTTCGCGTTCGGATTCGGGTGCTTGATCTTTTCCACGGCCTGTTCTACGTCAAAGCCAACCTTTTTGCCATCCTTGGTCGTGTAGCGATCCGCCTTCCACGAGGGCGATTTGTCATTGTGACACTTCTCGCAGTTCTTCGTGGCAGGGGAGACCAGGCCGGCGGCCACCGCTTGTGCGTGGTCAACCATCACCGCCTTGGCTTTGTAGTTCTTGCCTGCGCCGTGGCACGATTCACACGTCACGCCATCCTCAGCCGCAACCTTGGCCGTGGCGCCTTCCTCGGCCTTCACCTGCAGCTCCTCAGTGAAGTTGTAAGCCGTGGCATGGCACTTCAGACACTTGCCGCTCTTCTGCGGGTCGGCGACGCCAACCTTGGCACCTGCGGCCTTGGCTTCCTCGGACGCGAGCATAGAATATGCCTTGGCATGGGCACTGGCCGTCCACTTGCCAAACTGGTCGCCTGTGTCGGCTTTCTTATGGCACATCGCGCAGGATTTCACGCCGACCAGCAGCGCCGCGTCGTCCGCCGCCGTTGCCACGCCGCATGCCAGACCTGCCAATACCGCCGACACCATGAGAGACGAGCTGATCATCTTGCGCATACAAACTCCCTCGATAAGTAATCATCCAGTCGCTTGTCGGACAATTCCGTCCACCCGGACGAAGCTCTGCCAAGCTATCAAACAAACACTTAATAATTTAGTAAGTTTGCGGGCCTAAAGCAAGACTGCGTTTAAGGAATATGATCCTTTCTGTGTTGCTGTGACCTGCCCGGCTGGCATCCCGCACGCCCTGTACAAGCGCTGCCATGGTCTTTTCCTGAAGCGCCACTTTGGCGGCTGCCACCACGAAGATTCGAAGAACACGAAGATTCCCGACCGCTTCAGGAAAAGACCAAGCAAGCGCTGCCGGAATGAACGCTTGCGATCCGGCACACTTTCGTGTTTCATCCTTGTCAGCGGGATTGGCCCGCAGGCCGGTCCGAACGGGAATCATCGCGTGAATATATGAAGAAAACCATGGCTCCGCAGGCCACGCCCCTGCTTTCGACAGCGCAACGCCGGTATCTGTATTTCACAGCTGCCACAACCGGTGGGGCCATCATGATCATCGAGATTCTGGGCGCCAAGATGCTCGCGCCATACGTGGGCACATCGCACTTTGTCTGGACCGCACAGATCACCGTCACGCTGGTTGCTCTGGCGGCAGGCTATTATGCGGGCGGACGGTGGATGGACCGTTCGCCGGGAATGCCGGCACTCTACCTGGCCATTCTCCTGGCCGCCAGCTACCTCTGCGGCGCCGTCCTGCTGGTGGAGCGGGTCGCCTGCGCCGCCCTCTCGCTCCGGCTGGCCTTGGGATCGCTGCTGGCGTCGGCCTTTCTCTTCTTTGTGCCACTCGCCCTGCTAGCCACGACCGGCCCCTTTCTGGTACAAAAACTGACCTCCTCCTTGCAGCATGTTGGCGGCAGCGTAGGTCGGCTCACGGCCGTCAGCACGCTGGGGAGCGTGGCCGGCACAACCCTGATCGGCTACGTGCTCATCCCCCTGCTCCCCAATTCGCTGACCATGCTGTTAACGGCCGGCGCGCTGATCCTGTTGGCCGCTGGCTATTTCCTGACCTGGGGCTTTCGCCCCGGAACAGCTTGCGCCGCGCTGCTGGCCCTGGCAATCAGCCTGGCATGCGGGTGGAGTACGATGTCAAAAACGTGGGTCTCGAACTCCGCCTCGACCGAGCTTTATCGCGGCAATTCCAATTTCGGCCAACTGCAGGTGCTCCAATCCCGGCAGATGCCGTACCGGATCTTTCTCAACGATTACCTGGTGCAAGGCGCCTACGACACTCAGGCGCAGAAAAGCGTCGTGGCGTTCACACACCTGCTGCACGACCTCTCCCGCGCCTATTCCACAAACCTGCAGGATGTGCTGTGCATCGGCCTGGGCGTGGGCATTGTGCCCATGCAGTTCACCCGGGAAGGCGCCCGGGTGGAGGTTGTGGAAATTAACCCCGCGATCGTATCCATGGCCCGGCAGTATTTCGATTTCCAGCCCGAGCGCATGCGCATCACACTGGGCGATGGCCGGCAGTATGTAGCGGCCTGCAGCCAGCGCTATGACGCGATCATTCTCGACGCCTTTCTGGGCGAAACCTCGCCCTTTCACCTGATGACGCGCGAATCCTTCCTTGCCATGCGCCGCATCCTGCGGCCCAATGGCATACTGGTCATCAACGCCTTTGGCAATTTTGCTGCAGGCCGTGATTTTCAGATCGCCTCCCTCCAGAAAACCCTCGAGCAAGTCTTTCCGCAGGTGCGCCTGCATGCGGACAGCCCGGATGCCGCCCGGGCGGTAAATGTTTTCCTGGTAGCTTCTGCCGGCGAACTGGCCATCCGGCAACAACCGGTGTTTGACCACATCCCCGCGATCTGCCGGGGACAAGTGGAGTCCGCGTTCGCGCGGATCGTCACCGCCGACACCGCCCATGGCATCGTCCTGACCGACGATTACAACCCGGTGGACTACTACGATGCCGCCAACCGGGAACAGATGCGCCGCGATCTGGTGGCCCTGACGCGTGGACTGTAGCCTCTTTGCGCGGCACGGTTTATTTCTGAACCGGCTTCAGAAAAAGACCATGCAAGCTTGCCTTTCGGCCAAGGGTTTGGTTCAATCTGTTCCGTTAGTTCGTACGCTTTGTTTCGTCTGCTTGGTCCATGCAAAACAGGAATCGCTATGAAAACCAGTCGCCCCTCGTATGCCGTCATTTTCAGGATCCTGACCTATCTTTGCATCGCGGGCCTGCTATTCTTATTCTGGAAACAACAGAATGATCTTGCCGCGGTGAAAGCACAGTATGGGCAGCTGCAGGAGGAAAAGGATCAACTGCAGCAGGATCTGGC
>SESH01038174.1_pt1 | contig 24919 bp, 18 predicted proteins | sample 3171561 | NCBI WGS metagenome assembly SESH01 (sample SAMN10866947, study PRJNA518727) | freshwater metagenome | biome: subpolar coniferous forest; feature: holomictic lake; material: water; isolation source: holomictic Lake 442 2011 16.5 m and 2014 13 m | place: Canada: near Kenora, Ontario
CTAAGGTTGAAAACCTGGCCCTCGTTCGTGCTGTCCTCTTTGCTGGACGTTTGCGCATAATCGCCGCACAGTATTGTTTCCATGGCCGACGGGGACAGAATGATGATCGACCTCCAGCCGCTCGCGCCTCGTGACTTCGAGGCATGGCTGCCGCTGTGGCAGGGCTACCTCACCTTCTATAACGCGCAGGTTCCCGAGCCCGTCACGAGGCTGACTTTCGAGCGGCTAACCGGCGGCTCGGAGCCGATGGGTGCGTTCATCGCCCGGGATGAGGGCGGCGTCGCGCTCGGCATCGTCCATTGGATCTTGCACCGTTCCTGCTGGACTGCCGGCGACTACTGCTACTTGCAGGACCTGTTCGTCATGCCTAGTCGGCGCAACGGTGGCATTGGTAGAAAACTGATCGCTGCCGTCTATGCGGAGGCTGCGCGCCATGACTGCTCGCGCGTCTACTGGCTGACGCACGAAACCAATCACGACGCGATGAAGCTCTACGACCAAGTCGCGGATCGGTCGGGGTTTCTGCAGTACCGCAAAGTCTTGTAACAGCCCGGTGCCGACTTCGCCTCCCGTCGCGCTGTCCGATCGCTCACTGCGTCGCGACGAGGTGGTTGCGGCGCTGCGAGCGGTGTTGCCAGTGGACGCCCTGCTCGCTTCGCCCGAGGAACTCACGCCCTACGAATGCGACGGTCTGTCGGCGTTGCGGCAGGTGCCCCTCGCCGTTGCGCTGCCGCACACCGAAGATCAGGTGGCGGCCGTGTTGCGCTGTTGTCGGCGCCTCGCGGTTCCGGTGGTGGCGCGTGGCGCCGGTACCGGCTTGTCGGGCGGCGCGCTGCCGCACGGCGACGGCATCGTTCTGTCGCTCGCGCGTCTTAACGGCATCCTCGCGCTCGACCCTGAGGCAGGCACCGCCTGCGTTCAGCCCGGCGTACGAAACCTCGCGATCTCCGAGGCGGCCGCGCCCTTCGGCTTGTACTACGCGCCCGATCCGTCGTCGCAGATTGCCTGCACGATTGGCGGGAACGTTGCGGAGAACTCCGGTGGCGTGCATTGCCTGAAGTATGGATTGACCCTGCACAACGTGCTCGCGGTGCGCGGCTACACGATGGATGGCGAGGAAATCATCTGCGGGGGTGCGGCCCCGGAAGGCCCAGGCCTCGACCTGTTCCCAGTCGTGATCGGTTCGGAGGGGCTGCTGCTGGTCATCGTCGAGATCACTGTGCGCCTGCTGCCGCGGCCGGCGAGCGCGCGCGTGGTGATGGCATCTTTCGACGATGTCGGCCGGGCCTGCGATTCAGTGACCGCAATCATCGCCGCTGGCATCATCCCGGCCGGACTTGAAATGATGGATCGTGGCGCGACCGCTGCGGTTGAGCCGTTCTGTCGCGCCGGCTACGATCTGACGGCCGCCGCGATCCTGCTGATCGAGTCCGACGGCACGCCCATCGAGGTCGAGGACGAGATCCAGCGGGTGTCCGCGATCGTCCGCGGCGCTGGCGCGATCGCCGTGGCGGTGTCGGGCTCCGAGGCGGAACGGCTGCGGTTCTGGTCGGGTCGCAAGAACGCCTTTCCCGCAGCGGGGCGGATCTCACCTGACTACTACTGCATGGACGGCACCATCCCGCGCAAGCACCTCGCCCGTGTACTCGACGAAATCCGTGGCCTAGAGCAGCGCTACGGATTGCGCTGCATCAACGTGTTTCATGCCGGCGATGGCAATCTCCATCCGCTGATCCTGTTTGACGCCAATGCCCCTGGCGAGTGGGACCGGGCCGAGCAGTTCGGCACCGACATCCTCGAGCTGTGCGTGGCGCTGGGCGGCACGATCACCGGCGAGCACGGCGTCGGCGCCGAAAAGATCGGCAGCATGTGCTCGCAGTTCACGGACGGCGAGCGGGCGGCGTTCGCGGCAGTAAAGGCGGCGTTCGATCCGGCGGGGCTGCTCAATCCGGCCAAGCTGATCCCGACGCTGCACCGCTGCGCTGAGTACGGCCGCCAGCGGGTGCATGCAGGGCAGTTGCCGTTTCCTGAGCTGGAGCGGTTTTGAGCGCGCCTGCTGACGCCGCTCTTAGCCAGTTGCGTGAACAGGTTCTCGCGGCGGTCGCGAGCGGCACGCCGCTGTGTATTCGTGGCGGCGGCACCAAGGATTTTCTGGGTGAGGCGCGCGTTGGTGAAGTGCTTGATTTGCGCGGCGTTGCCGGGGTAGTGGATTACGATCCCTCCGAACTTGTGATCACCGCGCGTGCAGGTACGCCGCTTGCGGTCATCGAGGCGCTGCTTGCCGAGCGTGGCCAGCACCTCGCCTTCGAGCCGCCGTCGTTCGGCGCCGACTCGACGATCGGCGGCGTCGTCGCCGCGGGCCTTGCCGGTCCGCGGCGTGGGAGCGTAGGCGGCGTGCGCGATTTTGTCCTTGGAGCGCATCTGCTGGCGGTCAACGGCGAAGTGCTCCGCTTCGGTGGCCGGGTCATGAAGAACGTGGCGGGCTTTGATCTTTCGCGCCTGTTCTGCGGCTCGTTGGGTGTCCTCGGGCCTCTGGTCGAGCTGTCGTTGAAGGTGTTGCCGCTGCCGGCGGTCGAGTGCACGCTTGAGTTCGAGTTATCGGCGGCCGCCGCGGTCGTTGCGTTCAACCGCTGGTCACGGCTGCCGTTGCCGCTGTCTGCGACCTCGTGGTTTGACGGGCGTGCGCGTGTGCGGCTGTCCGGTGTGGCGCCGGCGCTCGAGGCGGCCTGCGTGTCGCTAGGTGGCCGCGTGATGTCTGGCGACGAGTCTCGCTGCTGGTGGCACGATCTGCGCCACTATCGGCTTGCATTCCACGCCAACCGCGCGCCGCTGTGGCGCTTGTCGTTGCCCGCAACCGCCGCGCCGCTGGCGCTGTCCGGCAGTGGGCTGATCGAGTGGGCCGGTGCGCTGCGCTGGCTTCGTACCGATGAGGAGCCTGCGCGGGTCCGGGCGGTAGTCGCTGCGGTGGGTGGTTCGGCCGCCTGCTGGTACGCACCAGCCGGCCAGCCGATGTTCGATGTATTGCCGCCGGCGGCATGGGCTTTGCAGCGGCGGTTGAAGGCTGCCTTCGATCCGCAGGCGCTGTTCAGCCGCGGCCGTCTTGTTGTCGGGCTCTGAAGGCGCCATGGAGACGCATCTCGCCGACCATATTCGCGACAGTGACGTGGGGCGCGAGGCCGAGGCGATCCTGCGCGCCTGCGTGCACTGTGGGTTCTGCGGTGCGACCTGCCCGACCTATCAGCTACTCGGTGATGAGCTGGACAGCCCGCGCGGCCGCATCTACCAGATCAAGGAAGTGCTCGAGGGGAAACGGCCGACACGTGTTACGCAGGTTCACCTCGATCGTTGCCTGACCTGCCTGTCTTGCGAGACGACCTGTCCCTCGGGCGTGCGTTTTGGCCGGCTGCTGGAGATCGGGCGCAGCGTGGTCGACCAGAGCGTTGCGCGGCCGCTCTTGGAACGATTCGTGCGTGCGACGGTACGCGCGACGGTGTCGCGTCGTGTCTTGTTTGGCGGTCTGCTGCGTGTGGCACGGGCGTTGCGGCAACTGCTGCCGGCGCGGATACAGGTCAAGTTCGCGGTGCGTCGTTCGGCAGGTTCGATCCCCTCATCGGGTCACGCGCGCCGGGTGATCTTGCTGACCAGCTGTACGCAGGGGGCGTTGCTGCCGGCGGTGGATTACGCCGCTGCCCGTGTGCTTGATCGCCTCGGCGTTGCTGTGGTCGTTGATCCGACCGCAGGCTGCTGTGGCGCCCTGCGAGCGCATCTGTCGGATCTGGAGGGCGCGCGTGTGGCGGCCCGGCGCAACGTCGACGCGTGGTGGCCGCAGCTGGAGGCGGGCGTTGAGGCGCTGGTGATGACCGCGTCCGGTTGCGGCCTACAAGTGCGCGACTATGGCCGCTTGCTGGCAGCAGAACCCGCCTACGCCGAGCGCGCGGCGCGGCTAAGTGCGCTGACGCTGGATCTGTCGGTGTGGCTGGCGCGCGAGTGGTCGCGTCTGCCGCTGCCGGTCGTGGCAATGCCGCCGGTCACCGTTGCATTTCATGCGCCGTGCAGCCTGCAGCACGGACAGCAGATCAATGGTGTCGTCGAGCCGTTGCTCGTAGCCCTCGGGGCGCGGCTTGTGACGGTGCGCGAGGCGCATCTTTGCTGCGGCTCGGCTGGCAGTTACTCATTGCTGCAGCCGACCCTGTCGGCTGCACTGCGCAAGCGGAAGATCTCGGCGCTTACCGCCGGTGCCCCGGAGGTCATCCTGTCGGCGAACGTCGGCTGTCTGGCGCATCTGGAACCAGCTACTGCGATTCCGGTCCGCCACTGGATCGAGTGGCTCGATGAGCGGCTGAGTCAGGCGCTGAACTAGCCTGTGTCATCAGGCGGGAGCCGCCTCCCAGTGAGCGAACGTTGCCGCTTGGCCATGCAGGCGGCCGTCTGCGTCGAGCAGGTTCCACACGCAGGCGGCGCGAATCAGGAAACGACGACCGGAACTGGCGATGCGGATGCCGCTGTAGTCATCCGTATAGCCGCGGTTGGCGACAGTCTCCAGCAGCTTCTGTCGCGCTTCGCGCGCAACAGGTTCCGCTGAGTAGCGCGAGGGCAGGCCGACGAGCCCGGCCCAGGGGTGCTCGAAAAGGCGCTGCGCGGTGAGGTTCGCGTAGTTAAAGCAGGGGTCGCCCTGCGTGTCATGGCTCAACAGCACGAACGGCGCCGAGTAGAGGCGTTGCGCGCGTGCCGCGGCGGGTTCGTCTGGTAACGGCCCCAGCAGCGCGCGTCCGGTCAGTCGCGCGTAACTGCCAAGGATCAGCTCGGCGTGCGCCAGCTGCCAGGCGTTCGCAACCGCTGGTTCGGCGATGGGGTGTGGAGCGTCGCTCGTGTTCACGGCGCCGGTGCGCGGACAAGAACTCCGTTCTTCATGACCAGCATGGGTTGGCGCGTCGCGCCGATGTCGCGCGTGGGGTCGCCGTGCACGGCGATGAGATCGGCCGCGAGGCCCGCCCGGATTCGGCCCCGTTCGCCGCCCAGCCCGAGGATGTCGGCGTCGACGCGAGTTGCGGCAAGCAAGGCCTCGGTCGGCGACATGCCTAGTTCCACCATGGCTACCAGTTCGCGGGCGTTGTCGCCGTGCGGATAGACGCCCACGTCCGAGCCGGCGCCGATCGTCACGCCGATGGTGCGAGCGAGGCGAAACGCGCGGTTTGACGCAACGATGGCCGCGGTCGGCGGCGAGACTCCCGGCACGTAGTGGTCGAAGTAGACGGCCTTCGAGCGCATCTCCGACAGCGTCGGGAGGTAGGCGATGCCCCGTGCCTTCATCAACTTGAACGTTGCTTCGGTGCCGCCGTAGCCGTGCTCGATCGTGTCGACGCCGGCCAGCGCGGCGCGGCGCATTCCTTCGTCAGAATAGGCGTGAGCGGCCACGCGGCGCCCCAGGTCATGGGCGGTTTCGACCAGCACGCGCAATTCCGCCTCCGAGAACGTCGGCCGCGTACTGCCGTCGGTGCCGATGTCGAAGTCCGCATATACCTTGATCCAGTCGGCACCGGCCGCGACCTGGTGGCGAACCGCGCTGGCGACCTGCTCGAGGCCCGAGGCCTCCTCGGCGCCCTGTGGCAGCTCGTCGATGGCGTAGCTGCGACGCATTGGGCCATAGGCGCCGGTGGCGACGATAGCGCGGGTGACGACCCGCAGCGTCGGGCCGGGGATCAATCCCGAGTCGATGGCTTCGCGAAGGCGGACGTCCGCGTTGCCTGCGCCCTCCGTGCCCAGATCGCGCACTGTGGTGTAGCCCGCTTCCAGCGTCGTGCGCGCCTGCACCGAGGCGCGCAGCACCCGCGTCGCGAGCGACTCGCGCAGTACCTGATCGTCCCAGAGCGCCTGGTCGTACGGATGCAGGAAGAGGTGGGCATGTGCGTCTATGAGGCCGGGAAGCAGCGTGGCGTCGGCCAGCCGTAACGTGCGCGTTCCGGGAGGTGCCTGCAGCTGCGGGCCAACGGCCGCGATCTTGCCGTCCTGCACCAGCACGGACCAGCCGGCGTGTACCTCGCCATCCTCGGCGGTGAAGACGCGGTCCGGCTGCAGCAATAGCCCATCGGCGTGCGCCAGGCTCGAGCAGGTGATGAGCGCGATCAGCAGGGCGATTGGCATTGGACGCACGGCAGGTACCTCGGCAGGGGATGGCCGGTCGCCGAAGGTTGGCCACAACCGGCACGGATGCGAACGCTAGAGTACCCGAGCGCCGGCACGGGGAACGGCTGGGTTGTCTGTCTGGGGGGCCGCCGCTAGTGTGATCGTCCTGGGCGCTGCTGCGCCGAGGTAGGGAGTGTTGCCATGATCGAGCCGATCACCGGCCGTTGCTTCTGCGGTGCGATCCGCTACGAATGCGGGCCGGCGCTGTATCCGCCAACCCTCTGCCACTGCCAGTCATGCCGGCGGGTGTCCGGGGCCCACGCGCTCGGTTGGCTGACCGTCGCCGCCGGGGCGCTGCGCTATACGTGCGGCCAGCCGGTGGAGTTTGAATCCTCGCCCGGCCGTCATCGTGGCTTCTGCGCCGCTTGCGGCAGCCCGATCAGCTACCGCAGCGATGTGCGGCCCGGCGAGGTGGACCTCACGCTAGGCACGCTTGAGGCGCCGGGTCGCATGGCGCCGGCCGACCATATCTGGATGGAGGACGCGCCGGACTGGGATAAGCCCGGCGACGGCCTGCCGCGCTATCCGCGCGGCAGGCAGGACTGACAGCGCGTACTTACGAGTTCTGCAGCGAGAACGGCGTGAAGTCGGTGTCGCGGTCGTAGTAGTCCTCTTTTTCGGTGCGCTTGAGGAAGCCGACGACCCAGTAGGTCAGTGGCGTTGCGGCGACCTCCCAGAGCACCTTGATCACGTATTGCGTCAGGGTGATGGCCACGATGTGCCTGGTCTCCCAGGTGCCGTAGAAGGCGATCGTGTAGAAGAGCGCCGAGTCGGCCAGTTCGCCGCACATGGTTGAGCCGATCGCGCGGCTCCACAGCCAGCGTCCGTCGGTCAGGATCTTCATCTTTGCAAGCACGTAGCTGTTGACGAACGAACCGCACCAGAACGCAGTGATCGAGCCGAGCACGATCCGCGGCGTGGAGCCAAAGATGGTCTCGACCGCGGCCTGGTTGTGCCACCACGAGGCGGCTGGCAGGGCGATGATGGTCGTGGTCATCAGCGCCGCGAACAGCAGCGCGCCGAAGCCCGCCCACACGACGCGCCGATCCCGCCCGTAGCCGTAGACCTCGGTGAGGACGTCGCCAAAGAAGTAGGAAATCGGGAAGAACAACACTCCGGCGCCGTAGTCGATCGTGCCGAAGACCGGCAGGTTGATGGTCGCAACCTTCGCCGGGCCGATGAGGTTGGCGCACAGCAGGATGCAGACGTAGGCCGCCATGCAGAAGTCGTAATACTTGTAAGTGCGATCGGCGGTTGTCTTCATGGATTCCCGAGAGTCTCCGTGGCCTTGGACCCGCAAACGGGCCTTCCAAATAAAAGAGGCGCCGAGCCTTGCGACTACGGCGCCACTGACATGGAACTGGTGTGTTGAGCCTGATGCGCGCCTAGCGGCCTACGTAGGTCTCCATCTTCAGGCCGGTTCCGCCGCTCGAGACGTGAGCGACGACGGCTGTCCGCCGGTGGATCTTGGTCACTGAGCCGAGGTTGACCGCAAAGGCCAGCTCCACGATGGAGCCCTTCTGCAGGCCCAGGTTCTCGGTCTCTACAAACACGCCGTTGGCGCTCAGGTCGCGGGCGCGGCATAGCTTGCCGCGCCGGCCAGGAATCTGGACGTAGACAGTGGTGCGCGCCCGATGGCGCGAGTGCAACCGCCGCTCCATTTTTTGTGCCCGTCCCCGATTCGTTATTCGACGTGTCAGCGAAAACGAGTATGCCTCAGCTATTGGAGGCACAGAATGTCGCGAGGTCTCAAAATGAAAAAAACGCAGTGCAGCAGTCACGCCACAGCGCCCATTCTTGGTTATTTTCTTTAATTAATTCAATTACTTAAAAATTAATTAAAAAACACCAGAGGCGCCGGCCGGTCACTCGCACCGTCTTGACAGGGGCCGTTATTGAGCCTAACGGGCCCCGGCCGGCTCAGCGGTGACCGACAGTGGGCTTCAAGTTGTTCGGAATGTCCTCGATGAAGGCCGCCAGTGGTGCGTCAGCGCGTTTCCACAGCGTGTAGGTCTGCCGCACGCCATCCACCATGACGTCAAGCGACGGCGGCGGCGAGGCGGCGAAGGCGCGCAGATCCGCAGGCGTGGTCAGGAACCAGCTGTCACCGAGGTAGCCTGCCGGCGGCTGCAGGACCGGTTCACCGGCGCCGATGCTGCGCGGCTCATGGGTGGTGAGCGGGTACTCGCGTGTCGCGGTCGTGAGTTGTAGTTCGAGTTTGTCCGGCAGTGGCGGCAGGCTCAGGCCCGCGCGCTTGCGGTCGATCGTGCTCCAGGAAATCAGCGCCCAGAAATGCCTGCGGCTGCCCATATTGTTGAGTTCTACCGCGCCTACGTACAGGTAGTCGCGCATGTTTGCCGCCAGCTCCGGCACGTCGCGGGCGTAGACGAAGGGTTCGGCCACGACCCGGATCGTCATCGCCGTTTGCGGATCGAGATATTCCTGCACGGGCGGGCCGTCGGAGGTCGTGGTGCAGGCGCCGAGCAGCAGCGGCAGCGTGGCTAGGGCGCCTAGGGCGAATCTTGAGGTACGTGACATAATGCGTTTCCTGGGTCGCGGGCGCCGTCCCTGTGGCTCACACTCCGGAGCCCAAGGGTGACGGATTGCACGATGCCCGACTTCGCTGCCGACGGCTAGATGGGCGAATTTCGGATCCTCGTCACAAAATCCCATCTGTCGCTGCCGGGAGACGGCACCCGACGTTGTTTTTTTCCGGGACCGAAATAAGATCAATCCCGTACGTGCACTATGCTGTCGGTGGCAGGTCCGTTGCCCGGGGTTCCGGGCGCCCATCCGCCGATCGCCTGGTCGTCAGGCTCCGATACCAATACGAAAAGAGCGCTAACAGTGACGCCGAGTCGACCAAAGGGATTTGTTCGTGCCGCCTGGCTGGCATTTGCCGCGACCCTGCTCGGCATCTGTGGCCTGCTCGCGCCGCTCGCCGGCCACGCCGGCACGACGACTTTCGATCATTTTACGACCGGGTTCGACCTGATCGGGCAACACAAGAGCGTGCCTTGCGAGAGCTGCCACGTCGGCGGCATCTTCAAGGGGACCCCGAAGGACTGTTTCTCCTGCCATGCCGCCGGTTCGCGCATTGGCGCGACCTCCAAGCCGACCAACCACATCCTGTCGGGCAACGATTGCGCGCAGTGCCATACCCCGTACGGTTGGCGTCCGGTTGCGAAGTTCAACCATATCAACGTGCTGGGGACTTGCAGCAGCTGCCATAACGGCGTGCAGTCGGTCGGCAAGCCCTCCACCCATATTCCAACTACGGCCGAATGCAGCACCTGCCACATCGTGCAGTTGCCGTGGAAGGCCGCTCATTACGATCACGCCGGCATCACCGACAACTGCGTGCGTTGCCACGACAACGTCCATGCGCCGGGCAAGCCGCAGACGCACGTGCCGACCACCAACGCCTGCGAAACCTGCCACGGCCCGACGAATTTCACGACCTTCGCCGGCACGCCGATGAACCATGCCGGCATCGTCGACAACTGTCAGGCCTGCCACGAGACCGGCATGAGCTGGTATGGCGTCCAGATGGTCGACCGGCCGACCGCCGCGCAGGATCCGGGGCACCCGACGGCGACCTCGCCGGGCGGCGCCGACTGCAAGAGCTGCCACGCTGGTTTCAACGTGGGTGATTTCGCCAAGGCCAACAAGCCGCGCAACCACATTCCGTACGCCTCGACCGCGCAATGCTCGTCGTGCCACGTCCTGAATGACCTGTCGATCATGGGGACGCTCGGCGCCATCCACGCCAATGCGCCCAGTTCGACCACCAACTGCCAGGTCTGTCACGGCATGAACTCCGCGCAGTTCGACCTGCCGGCGATTGGTTTCCACATTGTCGGCCTGCCCGGCAACCACATGCCGACGTCGGTATCCTGCGAGGTCTGCCACGCGGGCCCAGGTTCGAGCTTCCCGGGCGTGCCGGTGCAGGATGGCGCCAAGTTCACCAATTCACTGATGAACCACGCCGGCTCCACGACCTGCGCCGGGTGTCATGGCAAGACCGTCACCGGCTTTGTCGGCGTGAACCAGATCATCGTGATGCCGCCGACCTCGCCCATGGGCGTGGGCTCGCACATCCCCTCAAGCGAAGCCTGCGAGACCTGCCACGCGCCTTCGGCACCGGCCGGCTACATCGCGCCGAATGCCACGACGACCCAGAGCACGTCGGGTTTCCTGAATTACCTGCCCAAGACCGGCGAGATCCACGCGGGCATGCGTTCGGGCTGCACTTCCTGCCACGAGGGCGGCAACACCTGGATGGGGATGGACAAGTACCCCATCAACCCGAACGTGTTCATCATCACGACGCAGTACACGGGCTTTCTGACCCGTCCCGCATCGGCCGCTTCGCAGTTCCAGATCCTCGACGCCGCCCATCCGTCGACCGGTGACTGTGTGGCCTGCCATGGCACCAACTTCAACTATTTCGACAGCCAGGTTAAGCCCGACAACCATATCCCGACGTCGCCGACCGCAACCTGTTCGAACTGCCATAACGGCAACCTCGGTGATTTCTCGCAGTTCCCGACGCGCGCGAACATTCACCTTTATGCGCCCAGCCAGACGACCAACTGCGTGCAGTGCCACGGCACGACGCAGGCGGCGAGCTTTGCGATCCCGGCGGTGAATTTCCGGATCACGTCCATGACGCAGACCGCCGCCGGCGGTGCCGTCAAGCACATGCCGACGGCGCAGGCGTGCGAAAGCTGCCACGTGGGACCTGGTTCCAGCGTGACCGGCACGGTGCAGGACAATTCGGTGTTCGCTGGCTCCACGATGAACCACGCGGGCATCACGACCTGTGCCGGCTGCCATGGCTCGGCGATCACGGTCTCGTCGTTCACCGGCATCAGCAAGATCATCGTGATCCCGCCGCGGACGCCGGCAGGTAGCTCGTCGGCACACATCCCCACCAGCGATGCCTGCGAGTCCTGCCACCTGCCGTCGATGCCCTCGACGTCGGTGCCAGCGAACGCGACGGCCACTGCGTCGACCTCGCTGTTCGGCAGTTACCTGCCGCTGACGGCCGAGATTCACGCGGGTCTGACCGCGACATCCGGTTGCCAGAGCTGCCATGAGGGCGGCTACGCCTGGATGGGCATGAGCAAGTACCCGATTTCGCCGTCCACATTCGTTTCCGGGCAGCAGTACATCGGCTTCCAGACCCGCCCGGGCGCGACCGCGAGCACGTTTGTGGTCAAGGATGCGGCGCATCCGTCGAGTGGTGACTGCGGCTCCTGTCACGGCGCTAACTTCAATTACTTCGAAAGCGCGGTTAAGCCGTCGAACCACATTCCGTACGCGACGGCAGCCACCTGCGGCAACTGTCACACGGCCGCGGACTTCTCGGTGATGCCGGCACTGTCGAACATCCACCAGTATGCGCAGAGCACGACCACCAACTGCGTGCAGTGCCACGGCACGACCCAGGCGGCGACCTACGCGATCCCGGCGGCAAACTTCAAGATCACGACGATGATCGCGTTCGCCAATGGCGGCGCCGTGAAGCACGTGCCGACCACGCAGGGCTGCGAGCTGTGCCATGTCGGCGCAGGCTCGAGCGTCGCTGCGACCGTACTCGATACCTCGCTGTTCTCGGGGTCGAAGTTCAGTCACCAGGGCCTGACGACCTGCGTTGCCTGCCACGGCCCTGCCATCAATAGCTCGTCCTTCACTGGCATCAGCAACATCATCGTGATGCCGGCAACCAGCCCGGCGGGCGCGGCGACGTCGCATATCCCGTCCAGCACCGCCTGCGAGGCCTGCCACCTGCCGTCGATGCCGTCGAGCTCGGTGCCGGCGAACTCGGCGATGACCGCGTCGACCTCGCTGTTTGGCAGCTATCTGGCGACGACGATGCAGATTCACTCGGGGCTGAGCGCGAGTTCGACCTGCCAGAACTGTCATGAGGGCGGCTATGCCTGGCTCGGCATGGGAAGGTATCCGATCGCGCCGAGCACCTTCGTGGTCGGGCAGCAGTACACCGGCTTCCAGACCCGCCCGGGCGCGACCGCGAGCACGTTTGTGGTCAAGGATGCGGCGCATCCGTCGAGTGGTGACTGCGGCTCCTGTCACGGCGCCAACTTCAATTACTTCGACAGCTCGGTGAAGCCGTCGAACCACATTCCGTACGCGACGGCGGCCACCTGCGCGAACTGCCATACGGCGGCGGACTTCTCGGTGATGCCGACGCTGTCGAACATCCACCAGTACGCCCAGAGCCGGACCACCAACTGCGTGCAGTGCCACGGCACGACGCAGGCCGCGACCTACGCGATCCCGGCGGCAAACTTCAAGATCACGACCATGATCGCGATCGCCGGTGGTGGCGCGGTCACTCACCTGCCGACGGCGCAGGCCTGTGAGCTTTGCCATGTAGGCGCCGGCTCCAGCGTCGCCACGACGGTACTCGACACCTCGAAGTTCTCCGGCTCGAAGTTCAGTCATTCGGGTGTCACGACCTGCGTGTCATGCCATGGGCCGACGGTCAGCCCGAGCAGCTTTACCGGCATCGCCAAGATCATCGTCGAGCCGCCGACCACGCCGGCCGGAGCTGCGACCTCGCACATCCCGTCCAGTACCGCCTGCGAGACCTGCCACCAGGGCTCGATGCCTTCCGGCCTGATCGCGGCAAGCTCCACTGCGCTCGTGCCCGGCTCGCTGTTCGGCACCACCGGCATTCCGACGACGACGCAGATCCACAGCGGCATCACGACCGGTTGCCAGAACTGCCACGAAGGCGGCTACGCCTGGATGGGCATGAACAAGTACCCGATCAGCCCGGCGACGCTGTCGACCAATTCGGCCACGCAGTACATTGGCTTTCAGACGCGTCCGGGCAAGGCTGCCGGCACGTACATGATCCTTGATGCGGCGCACCCGGTCAGCGGCGACTGCTATACCTGCCACGGCACGAACGTCAATTACTTCAGTGGCCAGGCGCTGCCGACCAACCATATCCCGATCCTGACCGGGGCCGCCTGTTCGACCTGCCACACGACGGCGGGCAACTTCGCGGTCTACACCACCAACATGACCACGCTGCACACGGCGGTGTCGACCACCTGCAGCACCTGCCATGCCGATGGCAAGGGTCCGTTCGCTGGTGCAACCGGCTTCAAGATCGTCATGATGTCGACCAAGGGCCTGCACATCCCGATCACCAACAAGGGCATTGCGGTCGAGTGCTCGGGCTGCCACGTCGTAACGACTTTCAGTGGCACGATCATGAAGCACGCGGCCATCGGCGACACGCCGTCGAGCGCGGCCGGCAACGCCTGTGACGCCTGCCACGAGTTCGGCTACGCGAATCGGTTCTTCGGCATCACGATCAACTGGGTGCGGCCGGATCCCAACCATGAAGGTGGCAAGGATTGCGTGGGCAGTGGCTGCCACGCCAACGGCGCCAACGGTCAGAGCACGAAGTTCAAGAACATGAAGAATGTCGTGCGGCCGCCGGCGGGCACGAAGCCGGGGGTGGCGGGTCCTCGGGCGGTGGCCGGATCCGGGGCGTTGCGCGCTGGAATGGACGCGGCTGACCGACCGGTGCGACGCCTGGGCGGAGCGATCGGCGGGTCCTTGGCTGCGGCCGGCTTCGTCCCCGGCACGCCGGTGGATCACAATGCGCTCGGCGGGCGCTCCTGCCAGACCTGCCACAACGGCGTGCTTGCCACCGGTGTCGGTGCCAGCCATCCGAAGACCACGACTGTTTGTGCTGACTGTCACTCGAGCGTGGCGTGGAGCCCGGTGATGCACATCGATCATGCCGATGTGCTCGGCAGTTGCGTCAGTTGCCACAACGGCAAGGGCGCTGCCGGCAAGCCGGCCAATCACCTGATGTCGGGCGCAGACTGCGATCGCTGCCATACCGCGAGCGCGTGGAAACCCGCAGCGGTTGATCACGTCGGCATCCTCCCCGGTACCTGTGCCACCTGTCACAATGGCCTGCAGGCCGTGACCAAGTCGGCGCGCCATGTGCTGACGATCCTCTCCTGCGATACCTGTCACTACGTGCTGAGCTGGTCGCCAGTGAAGCCACAGCCGGCGCTGGTGCGTCGATCGATACCGCGGCTGCCCATCGTGCCGCGTGGCCGCCAGTCCACGACAGCGTTGCCGCAGTAGTGAGGAACGAAGACGTGGATGTGAATGAGCTGCAAAGCGGCGCCGTCCGTAATGGCTGGCCGACGCTAAGCGTACGGTCTGCCGTTGCTATTGCGCTGTTCGGCGCGCTGTCCTCTCCCGCGGTCGAGGCTGCAGACCGCGTCCTCGACCAGCTCACCGCGGAGTCCGGCTCCGTCGTCGTGCAGTTCAGCTGCCCGATGAGTTATGTGTCCAACTTTCCGCTGCGTACCGGGGACGAGTTGCGCATCGAGCTGCAGCCGTTGCCGGGCTGCGTGCTGGGGTCCGGCATCGGCGAGACGTTGCCGGTGCCCGGCGACAACGCGGCGGGTCTCGTTGACGTTCGCCTGGATCAGTCGCTCGGCAATCGGCGCTCGCTGACGCTGCATTTTGCGCGCACGGTCGACTTCCTGATTCGTCCGCGCCCCGGTCTTACCGGCATCGAGATCGTGCTGTCGCGTCGCGTTGGACGGGCGAGCGTGGAATCGGCCGATGCGCCACCGAAGCCGTCGCGTGCGCCGACTCGCGAGCTGCCGAGCCAGGCTGAGATGGATAAATTGCTCGCAGACGCACGCGGTGCGATGCAGGAGCGTGATTACGACGCAGCGATCCGCCTCTATACCAAGCTGCTCGAGTTCCCTGAGCACGCCGCGCGGCCGCAGGCGCAGGAGTACGTCGGTCTCGCGCGCGAGCGCAAGGGACAGCTGGCGCAGGCCAAGATCGAGTATCAGGAATACCTGCGCCGCTACCCAGACGGTGCTGACGCCGACGCGGTCAAGCAGCGGCTGGCTGCGATTGTGACGCTCGAGGGAGCCACCAAGCCCGGTCGAGGCGCGCCGGACGGTTCGCGCTGGCAGGTGAGTGGTGCTCTCGCGCAGGACCTGCGTCACGACAACAATACGGTCACCGCGAACGGGCTCACCAACAACGGCGTTGGGCAGTCCGCGGTGGATACGGAGGCCGACCTGCAGGTTCGCCGCCGTGGCGACATCTACGACTTCAAGAGTCGCGTATTCGCAGGCTACGTTCACGACATGATCAGTGGCACGGGTGCCTCGGCGAGCCAGGTGCGCCTGCCGCAGGCCTACGTCGAACTCGACAACAAGGTGCACAACTGGGTCGGCCGCATCGGTCGCCAGTCGCAGAGTACCGGCGGGGTTTATGGCAGCTATGACGGCGCCTACGTTGGCTGGCTGGTGCGCCCGGGGCTACGCCTTGGCGTCGCCGCGGGCTCGCCGTTGCAGACTTACGAGGCCAAGTTCCAGCACGATCGCACTTTCGGCAACGTCAGTCTCGAGCTGTTGAGCGTGCTGCCAGGACTCGACCTGACCGGGTTCGTGTTCGAACAGAAGGCTAAGGGCATCCTCGACTCGCGTCAGGTTGGCGCCGAGGCGCGCTACTACCGCAATGGCCGGTCGCTGGTCGGCCAGGTCGACTACGACGTTAGTTTCAAGGAGCTCAACTCCGCGACACTGCTGATGAGCTGGGCGCTGGACAGCCGTTGGGTGTTCACCGGCATCGCCGACCACCGACGCTCGCCGTTCCTCGCCACCTATAACGCGCTGATCGGGCAGCCCACGACGGACCTGAACTCGCTGATTTCAACGTTGGGTATCGACACGGTGCGCCAGTACGCCCGCGACCGCAGCGCCACCAGCGACACGGCGACCCTCGGCGTGCAGAGGCCGCTCGGCGAGCAGTTGCAGTGGGGTGCGGATGTCAGCATGAGCCGTGTTGGCGGCACGCCGGCGTCGGGAGGTGTGGCGGCGACGCCCGCATCCGGGACGGCTGTCGGTCTCTCGACGCAGCTGATCGGCGGTGGCTGGTTGGTCGACGGTGACGTCGATACGGTTGGCCTGAGCTACACCAGCCGTTCCAGTACCAAGGCGATCAGCACCTACATGAGCGCGCGCTATCCGGTAGGCAAGTCGATCCGCATCGGCCCTCGCCTACAGATCAGCCATACCAGTGGCAACGATCCGGCGACGGGCGCCAGCGCCGGCTGGTCAGCCAGTCCGTCGCTGCTCGCCGATTGGCGCCTCAAGCGCGGCATCGTGCAGTTTGAGGCGGGTTACGAGCGGGCGAACCTGGACTCGGCGCTCGCGGCGGGCATCCCGATCGACCCGAACCTGCCACCGACCTCGACGCTTAACCAGCAGACCAAGCGCTATTGGGTTGGTCTGGGCTACAACCTGAGCTTCTAGGGACTGAGGCATCCGTCACCAGCGCGATCGCGCTGGTGGTGGTGCGCCCGACCGGGCGCGCCTGAGCCCTGCAACGAGCTCCAGGCAGGCACCGACCGACGTGTCAGCGGCGGATGCCCGCTCCGCGCCAGTTGATGCTGCTGTGGCAGCGTGCGCAGTCGCGGCCGAAGCCGCCGTGGTGCACGTCGTCGCGCGCGTGGCAGTCGCCACACTCCTTCGACAGCTTCACTTCATCGGCGGGCTTTATGTGGCAGCCGTTGCAGTCGAGCTTGGCATGCGCCCCGAGCAGCGCAAATTTTGTCGCCTTGCCGTGGTCGAACTGCCAGAACTTCCAGCCGTTAGGGTTGTGGCAGGTGGCGCAGGCCTTGCCCAGATTGCCCTTGTGGGCGTCGTCTGTCTTGTGGCACGAGATGCAGTCTCGCGACGTGTTGCGGTACGCGCCGTTGGCGTGGCACTCCTCACAGGCGACGGTCGCATGCAGCCCGACCAGCGGGAAGCGCGTCATGTCGTGATCGAAGCGAACCTTGTCCTTCCAGCCGGTCTCGGTGTGGCACTGCGCGCACTGCGTGCCCATCGAGCCGTGGTGCACGTCGTCGGCCTTGTGGCAGCCACCGCAGTCCTTCGGTAGCTTCGGGCCGCTGATAGGTCCGGTGTGGCAAGTGTGGCAGTCGAGCTTGGCGTGCTTGCCCTTGAGCGGGAAGTGCGCCTTTGCATCGTGGTCGTACTTGGCCTCTTTCCACTTCTGTTCGTTGTGGCAGGACGCGCAGTCGTCGCCAAAACGGCCGCCGTGACGATCGTCAGCGGCGTGGCAGCCGGCGCACTTGTCCGGAATCTTGGTCTTCATGTCGCCGGAGCGGTGGCAGGACTCGCACGCTACCTTGGTGTGCGCGCCGTTCAGCGCAAATTTCCCGATTTTCTCGTGGTCGAAGCTCGCCTGCTTCCACTTCTCGGTGTTGTGGCAGCTGCCGCAGAGCGGCCCCCGGCCGCCCTTGTGGGAGTCGTCACGGGCATGGCATGCCACGCACTCCATCGGCGTGTTCTTGTAGGCCGGGTCGCGGTGGCAGTCGGCACAGGCCGCGCGACTGTGGGCGCCTTTGAGCGCGAAGTGGGTCTTGGAGTGGTCGAACAGCGACTTGGTGAAGCTGGTCGTGTTGTGGCAGTTGCCACATTCCTTGCCCAGTTTGCCTTTGTGGGCATCCTGCTTTTCGTGGCAGCCGAAACAGGTGGTTTGCGCAGCACGCATCGGCTTGCCAGCGACGTGGCAGGCGACGCAGGCGGCGGTCGTGTGGTGGCCGTCGAGCTTGAAGCCCGTGATCGAGTGCTCAAACGACTCGCGGTCGAGGCGGACGATGTCCGCGGCCCGGCCCTTGTGCTCGTTGTGGCAGGCAGTGCAGGCGGTGTTGGCCTTCAGGGCGTGGCCGTGGAAGCCGTGCTTGTCCTTGAGGTCCTTGGCGATGTCCTTGTGGCAATCCAGGCATAGCACGGTCTGCCGGCTCTGGTCGCTGCGGTCATGGCACTTGGTGCACTCCGCTTCGTATTTGGCATGGGCCTTGCTGACCTCGCCCGGCATCAGCAGCTTTTCAAGCTGTCCCGCCGAGACGGTTGCGCTGAAGAGGCCGAGCAGGACGAGCAGTAGCGCCGTGAGACGGTGACGCATCAGTAAATATTGACCGCAATGACGTGCACGATGCCCGCAACGAACAGCATACCGAACAGCGGCAGGTGAAGGATATGCCACAGCGAGAACAGCCTTTCGCAGCTGCGGAACTCGGCGACGCGACGGGAGGCGCCGAGTCTGGCGTCGGAGTAGCGACAGGCAGCCGCCAGCAGCGTCGCACGGTGCTCGGAGATCGCCAACGACGACTTTGCGGCCTCGCGCAGGGTCCGTTTGATGAACGCGCGTACGCGCATGCGCTCCAGATACCACATCACGAATGCCGAGTTAGCCTGGGGCACCAGCGGGATTGTCATGGAAATCAGCTTCTCAGACTGGTCGAGCCGCGCACCGAAGCCCGGCAGCAGCCGGCCGGCGCCGGTTCCCTCGGTCTTCAGGTTCGAGGCCTGGTGATGCAGTTCGTTGAGTGAGGCGCGGCTGCCGTAAAGGCCGAAGTGGATGCGGCTGTACAGGTAGCGACCGATGACGCCACTGCCGGCGACGATGATCATCGACCACAGCGCCACGTTGCTGTTGGTGGCGCCGGTACGGTAGCCGCAGTGGTAGAGGATGCAGATGGGGCCGGCGACGCCCAGCGCCATGTGAAAGCGGAACCACCAGCGTGCCGAGCCGATGAAGGCGAGTCCCGGGATGCGCTTGCGGGCCGGGTAGATCAGCAGCACCAGCATCAGCGATCCGCCGACTATGCCTAGCGTGTAGCCAAGTCCAGTACGCGGGGTGATGTAGTCCCGCAAAGGCACGACCCAGCCCAGGCCGATGACGATGGTCGCCAGCAGTAGCCCGACAGCGGCAGCGCTCATTTTGGGGGCGGGCGACAGGCCCACGGCAGACTCGGCCGTTGTTGCGTTCATCGTGTTGTTCCCTGCTGCGTGGCCAGCGATCGGGTTTCTTCGAGGTTTGCGCTGACGATGCGCGCGTCGTTCGAGTCCTTCGGCAGCTGGTTGAGCAGACGCTGCCACAATCCGATTGCGTTTGCGTACTGCTTCTCCTGCAGGTTGAGGCTGGCCTTCAGCCAGAGCGCCTTCAGGTGGTTGGGATCGATTTCCAGGGCGCGGTCGATGGCCTGCAGGCCGGCCTTGAGATCACCGCCTGCGGCTGCGGCCGAGGCGTCGCCCAGGTCCGCCCACGCGTCAGCGTCGAACGGCGCAGCCTTGGTGATCTTGGCGTACATCTCGCGGGCTTCGGGGAAGCGCTTGCCGCGGCGCAGTTCTTCGGCTTGCTGGTGCATTGCCGCGATCGGGCCGGTGGCGGCGGCAGGCGCGGGCGCCGCATCAGCGGTCGGCGTCGCCGTGGCGGCGGGTTCGGCTGCATCAGCGGTGACCGCTGTGGGTGGTCTGGCCAGCAGGCCGGCGCCGAGGAAAGCCAGGCCCGCGAGCAGCGGCGCGGCCAGCACGGCGGCGAAGGCGGCGCGGTCCTGTTTTAGGCGGCTAAGCCAAAACGAGACAGCGAGTGTCGCAATTAGGCTGGTTACGGCAGCGATGATCGACAAATTCAAAGAAACCTCCGCGCTTGCGGCTTGTTCTTGGGTGCAGACTCCCGCGGCGATGCGAGCAGGTCCCGGCACGCGGGTTAAGTGTAAGTATCGCGGCCATCTTAGCCACTGCCAAGGCTACTGCACGTCTCTAGCTCGCGACATGTGAACTCGGACCGGAACTGCGTCGCGATCTGTAAATCGTCCGTGGCGCCTGACGCTGGATTAAGACACTGTCTTCCTACAGGTTTGGTTGACAGAATGCGCCCCCCGAAGAGAACTGCTCCTGCATGGAATATTTGATCTATACCTTCCCGTTGGGGCTGTACCTTGCCTGGTATCTGGTGCGTCGTCGTGCTGTCGTCAAGACGAGTATTGAGGCGCAGCGTGACGCCCACGACGCGGGCCTGACCGAGCCGACCAGCCTGCATCCGGTGATCGACCCCACCAAGTGCATCGGCTGCGGCTCATGTATCGCCGCCTGTCCCGAACAGGCCCATCACCCGGTGCTTGGGCTTATTGGCGGCAAGGCTGCGTTGGTCAGCCCGACATCCTGCATCGGCCATGGCGCCTGCCGCAGCGCCTGCCCGGTCAGCGCGATCACGCTGGTGTTTGGTTCTGAGCGGCGCGGCGTGGAGCTGCCGCGGGTGACGCCTTGGTTCGAGACCAACGTGCCGGGCGTGTTCATTGCCGGCGAGCTCGGTGGCATGGGCCTGATCCGGAACGCGGTTGAGCAGGGCCGTCAGGCCATGGACCAGATTGCCTCGCGCCGGCCGCGGGGAAAAGACGGGCAGCTCGACGTCGTCATCGTCGGCGCGGGGCCTGCGGGTTTTTCCGCCTCGCTTGGGGCGCTGGAAAAGAAGATGAATTTCATCACGCTGGAGCAGGAATCGCTCGGCGGCTGCGTTTTCCAGTATCCGCGCGGCAAGATCGTGATGACCCAGCCGGCGGTGCTGCCGATCGCCGGCAAGGTCAAGATGACCCTGACCACCAAGGAGCAATTGCTGGAGTTCTGGCTGGACGTGCAGAAGCGTACGGGTCTGGAAATCAGCTGCTATGAGCGCGTAGATGCCGTCGTTCCAGACGGGGATGGCTTCATCGTGCGCACCAACAAGCGGGAACTGCGCGCAGCGACCGTGCTGCTGACGGTTGGTCGGCGCGGCACGCCGCGCAAGCTCGGCGTGCCGGGCGAGGACCAGTCCAAGGTCGTCTATCGGTTGATCGATCCGGAACAGTATTCTGGCCAGCGTGTGCTGGTCGTCGGTGGTGGCGACAGTGCGCTCGAGGCTGCGGCCAGCCTCGCCGAGGCTGGCGCGAGTGCTGCTCTGTCCTATCGCGGCGATGCGTTTCAGCGCGCCAAGCAGCGCAACCGCGAGCGTGTCAAAAACGCCAGCGAAATGGGCAGCCTGCGGTTGTTGCTGAAGTCCGAGATCAGCGAGATCAGCGCCGACCGGGTCACGCTGCAGCATGATGGCAAGGTGTTGGAACTGCCCAACGACGCGATCATCGTCAACGCGGGCGGCATCCTGCCCACCGACTTCCTGAAGAAGATCGGTATCGAAGTAGAGACAAAGTGGGGAACCGCGTGAGCACACTGTTGGCGCTGACCGTTCTGTTGGCCGCCCCGGTCGCCGCTGCTCCCGAACTGGAGCCTGCCCGTGATGCGCTACGCCGTCACCAGTACGAGCGTGCGGCTGACTTGCTGCAGCCACTGGCCGAGACCGGCAATGCTGAGGCGCGCTACCAGCTCGGCCTGATGTACCTGCCGCGCAGCAATGATGTTGGCTTGCCGCCCGATGTCGCGCGCGCTTGTCAGTGGCTCGCGCTCGCCGCTGCAGCCCCGCATGCGAAGGCCGCCCATAGCTTGTCGGCGCAGGTCGAGTCGGGGGTCTGCAAGGACACCGGTCGTACCGCCAACGAATGGACCGCTGTAGCGCTGGCGGCGGGCCACGGCGGTGCGCGCGGTGCGACGGAAGCTGCCCCGTTGCAGCCGATCGAGGACCCGACGACGCTGCTCAAGCGTTTGGCGCGGGATGGCGATCTGCCGCGCCTTGAAGCACTGCTTCTGACCGTCCCCGCTGCTACGGTCGGCAAGGACAAGCGCAGCGCCCTGCACGAGGCCGCTGACGGTCAGCGTGCCGAGGCGGCACGACTGCTGCTTGCCAAGGGCGCTGACGTCAATGCCAGGGATGCCGCAGGCGACACCGCGCTGCTGGTTGCCGCACGCCGTGGTGCGGCACCGGTCATCGAGGTGCTGCTGGACGCCAAGGCAGATACTGCCGTTGCCGACGTTCGCGGTGGTACGGCATTGATGCTGGCGGTTGCGGCCCAGTCGCAGCGCAGTGTTGAGCTGCTGCTCGAACACGGCGCTGACGTCGCGCCGCGCAATGCGCAGGGCCTGTCCGTGCTGGATTTGGCCGAACGGGCCGGCAAGACTCCGGTGGCGACCGCGATCGCCGTGGCGCTGAAGGCGCGTGGCGCCAGTGGCGTCACCCGCCTGAGCGTGGCGCGTGAGAAACGTAGCGACGACCTTTTTGCCGGCTGGACGCCCCTGATGGTGGCGGCCGATCGCGGCGACCTGCCTGCCGTCAAGGCGGCGCTTGCCGCCAACAATGATGCCAATGGCACCGACGGGCACGGCAACAGTGCGCTGGGCGTTGCGGCCCGTGGCGGCTATGTGCCGATTGTCGAGGCCCTGCTGGCAGCTGGCGCCAAGGCCGATGCCCGCAACGAGGAGGGCGATACGCCGCTTGGCGGCGCGGTACGACGCAAGCAGGTGGTGGCGGTCAAAGCGCTGCTCGCCCATGGCGCGGGAGCGAACGTGCCCCAGGCGCGCGGTACGCTGCCGCTGGTGATTGCGGCCGAACTCGGGGCCGCCGATGTGGCCGGCGCGCTGCTTGCCGCGGGCGCCAAGCCCAATACGGTGGATGCGGCCGGGCAGACCGCGCTGATGGCCGCCGCGGAGCATGACGAGGCGATCGTCGTGGCAACCTTGCTGGGCGCCGGTGCAGATGTGAAGTTGCGCGACCTGACCGGCCGTACGGCACTGGCTATGGCAGTCGCCGCAGGCGCCGATCGTGCCGCCGTGGCGCTGATGGCCGCCGGTTCGATCGACGTGGCGGACAGCGCCGGCGTGACGCCGCTGGCGATGGCGGCGCAGCGCGGTGATCTGATGCTGGTCCAGCGGCTGCTGAAGGCCAACGCCCAGCGCGAGGCCAAGAGCAAGACCGGCAATACGCCGCTGCTGCTTGCCGCCGGCGCCGGCCGGGCTGATGTGGTGCGCGAGTTGCTGGATGCCGGGGCGAAGATCGAGGCCCGCAATGAGCTTGGCAACACCTCGCTGCTGGCCGCTGTCGTCGGCCGCCAGGCTGCGACGGCGAAACTGCTGATTGCCCGCGGCGCGGATCAGCGGATACGCAACAGCGCCTCGATGAGCGCTGCGGACCTCGCCCGGCAGGGCGGCGATCCGGCCATCATGGCGCTGTTCAGCAGCGCGAAGTAGCCGTTCAGGTATCGATCAGGCGCAGCATCGCCTCGTCGTAGCGGGCGCCGGCGGCGGCGCCGCGCGGAAACATTTCCTCTAGCGCCATTTGCTCGCAGGCAGTCAGGGTCAGCTGCGCCGCGGCGATGTTTTCCTGCAGGTGCGTCCGCCGCCCTGCGCCGGGGATAGGCACGATGTCGCGGCCCTGGCCCAGCAGCCAGGCGAGCGCGAGTTGAGCGGCCGTGCAGCCGCGCCGCGCGGCTAGCCCCTCCAACTGGCGCACCAGCGCCAGGTTCGCGGCGTAATGATCGCCCTGGAAGCGCGGCAGGGACTGACGGTAATCGCCCTCGGCCGCGTAATCGTCGGCACTGCGCAACTTGCCGGTCAGCAGCCCCCGCCCGAGCGGGGAGAACGGCACGAACGCAACCCCCAGTGCCCTGCAGGCCGGTAGTACCTCGCGTTCGACGCTGCGCTCGAATAGCGAGTACTCCGACTGCAGCGCCGCGATGGGGTGTACGGCGACCGCCCGCCGCAGCGTCATGGCGCTGACCTCGGACAGGCCCAGGTGGCGGACCTTGCCGGCTTGCACGAGCTCGGCCATGGCCCCGACCGTCTCCTCGACTGGCACCGCCGGGTCCAGCCGATGCAGGTAATACAGGTCGATACAGTCGACCCCCAGCCGCCGCAGTGAGCCCTCGCAGGCGCTGCGGGCGTTGTCGGGCGTCCCGTCGAGGCCGGTGATTGCCCCGTCGGCGCCGATCCTGAAGCCGAACTTGGTGGCGACCACCAGCCGCCCGCGCTGCCTGCCGAGCAATGGACGCAACAGTTCCTCGTTGCCGTAGGGCCCGTAGACCTCCGCCGTGTCGAGGAATGTCACCCCGAGTTCCAGTGCGGCCTCCAGCGTGGCCTGCGCTTCGGCCGGATTCCGACTCGCCGCGCTGCCGTAGGTGTCGCTCATGCCCATGCAACCCAGGCCGAGGGCGGAGACGATAGGGCCATTGGCCCCGAGCTGTCGGGTCTGCATTGCGGTACTCTAGACGGTTCAGGCGCCTGAGGCGGAGGGTGTTGGGGGTGCGGGCGGCGGTTTGGACGGTCGACGGGGGGCTAAAACGACCCGTTGGCGGAAAATTTTGCGCCAATTGCTCAGATAGGCGCCCGAAGCGGTTGACACATCTGCACTCGAACACGAAAATACGCGGCTCATTTGCCGGAGGGGTACCCAAGCGGCCAACGGGAGCAGACTGTAAATCTGCCGGCTTATGCCTTCGAAGGTTCGAATCCTTCCCCCTCCACCACGGCACCGGTTTCCGGTGGCCGGCAGGGAGGCGCGAAAGCGGGGCGTGAGCGAGTTGGTTCGGTGATCGGTCGGGCAAGTGAACGGTTTGTTAGGCGGGTGTAGTTCAATGGTAGAACCTCAGCCTTCCAAGCTGATGGCGTGGGTTCGATTCCCATCACCCGCTCCAGCCGTTTGCGCGCTGGCGGGTGATTGGCAGGGGCGGAAAGAATTATTGAAGTCAGGGAGAAATCCCTGACGGGACGCAGAGTTAGGCCCACGTAGCTCAGTCGGTAGAGTGCGTCCTTGGTAAGGACGAGGTCTCCGGTTCGATCCCGGACGTGGGCACCAGATTGAGGTCGGAGCAAGGGCTCCGGCGAGAGAGTTTTGAGTCATAAATCTAGGCCATTCCCGCTGGGCGGGCGTGGTGGTGTAGAGCCGGGGTCAGAAGGCCCTTAGAAGGAGAGCTGCCGTGTCGAAGGAAAAGTTC
>SESH01012380.1_pt1 | contig 24911 bp, 27 predicted proteins | sample 3171561 | NCBI WGS metagenome assembly SESH01 (sample SAMN10866947, study PRJNA518727) | freshwater metagenome | biome: subpolar coniferous forest; feature: holomictic lake; material: water; isolation source: holomictic Lake 442 2011 16.5 m and 2014 13 m | place: Canada: near Kenora, Ontario
GATGTCCTTTGCTTTCACTCTATTTGCTCAAACTAATTATGCGTTTAATCGTATGGACGTATTGTACAGCTATTTTCCGAAACCAAACACACCGTACCCAAAGGAGCGCGAGTGTGCAGCCGTCGCGCGTTCATGGCGGGGCGCGACGCCATCGCCGAACTGGCAAGGACCGACGACGCACTGACATAGAGCCTTGCTTAAGGGCCGGCGCTAAACAGCATCCGGTTGGTTTTCCGGCGCGGCGCGTTGAAATTCAGACAAGGCCAGACATGCAGCTTCAATGCGCCGGATCCGCGGGAAGGCGCCCAACAGCGTGTCAAAGCGCCTGGAATTCGCGATTTGGGGAATAAGGCAACAGTCGGCCATCGTGGGTCTGTTGCCGTGGCAAAACTCACCGGTTTCGGGACTGTTTTCGAGCATCAACTCCAGGGCTGTAAATCCGAGTGTGATCCAGTGCCTGTACCACTTGGCCCTGGCAGCTTCGTCAATCTTCAACTCATGTTCAAGATACTGCAACACACGCAGGTTGTTCAGCGGGTGAATCTCGCAGGCGATGCTCTGCGATAGTGCGCGAACTCTGGCGCGCCCCGCCGACTTGGCGGGCATCAATGGAGGTTCGCGATAGACCTCATCCAGGTACTCAATAATGGCCAGCGACTGGCCCGTAGTCATCGCTCCGTCCACCAGTGTGGGAACCAACTGCGTGGTGTTAAGTCGAGCGTAGTCGACAGAGTGTTGAGCGCCACCGTCACGCAGCAAATGCACCGGGATCGATTCAAAAGGCAGCCCTTTCAAATTCAGTGCAATGCGCACACGGTACGAGGCCGAGCTGCGAAAGTAGGTGTAGAGCTTTATCCCGTCAGGCTGGTTGGTAGTGGTGCTCATGGAGTCGATTGCGACCGTGCGAGGTGTTCAAGGGTGGGCTGGCAACACCGTACCACGACACTCACCGAAGCCGATATGACGAAAGCCCTCGCGCCGGCAATAGCCACGCAAGATGACCGTATCGCCATCTTCAAGAAAAGTTCTCTGTTCGCCGTTGGACAGGGCAACAGGGCGCTTGCCGCCCTGACTGAGCTCCAGCAAAGAGCCAGCTTGGTCCGGTCGCGGTCCTGATAGCGTGCCCGACCCAAAAAGATCTCCGCTGCGCAGGTTGCAGCCATTCACGGTGTGATGTGCCACGAGTTGCGCCACGGTCCAATAGGCGTCTCGGTAGTTGGAATGCATCAAACGCTCACCCGCATGGTTGTTTGCACGCATCTTTGCCGTCTGCAGCCACACTTCGAGCTCGATGCTGATGGCGCCATGTTGCCGGTTCTCGAGGGAGTCGAGGTAGGGCAGTGGCGCAGGGTCATTCTCAGGCCGGTTGAAAGGCTCTCGGAAGGGCGCAAGTGCATCGAGTGTCACCATCCACGGCGACACCGTGCTGGAGAAATTCTTTGAGAGAAAAGGTCCCAAGGGCTGGTATTCCCATGCCTGGATGTCACGCGCACTCCAGTCGTTGAAAAGGGTCAAACCAAAGACATGTTCTTCCGCTTCGGTCAACAGAACAGGCTCACCTGCGGCATTAGGCCGTGCGATGAACGCCCCGATTTCGAGCTCAAAATCAAGCTTGCTGCATGGTTCGAGTTTGGGTTCAACGGCTTCGGGACCTTTGATTTGGCCCCGGGGACGGTGAAAGGTCTGTCCCAGGCCCGCATTGCCGACGCCAATCGACGACGAGCGACCGTGGTAGCCAATTGGCACCCACTTGTAGTTCGGCAACAGTGGGTTGTCGGGGCGAAACTGCCTGCCAACTGTTGTGGCGTGGTGAATGCTGGTGTAGAAGTCGGTGTAGTCCCCGATCTCGCAGGGCAACCCCGTTTCAACCCGCGCCTGGGGTACCAGAGCGGCGCGAAATCGGACCTCGTCTGCACTGCCATGACGTAAGCCCTGCGAGAGTGCCAACCGCAAGGCCTGGCGTGGCTGCTTGTCAAGCCGCATCACGCGGTTCATGTCTTGTGTCTCAAGCAACTTGGCGCGGTTCAGGTCAAGCACCTGGTCACCAATGGCCACGCCAATGCACCAGTCCAAATCTTCCTCGCCCCGAAAGCGACCAAATGGCAGGTTCTGAATGGGGAAATCGGTAGCCGGGTCATTGGCAGACTCGACCCAACTCCGCTGCGCAGGGTCGTGCGTCTGGTCAATCCCAGTGTTCATGCGCGGAACTCACGCTCATGAAGAAAGGCGGCGTGTTTAGGTGCGCGTCTGGTCTTGGACCATTCTTCAAGCATGTCCCACTTCACGACATCGAGCTTCTTGAGCATAGCCTCCTCGTCAGGGTCCGGGCACGCCAGTTCGAGCCGGTGTCCGTTGGGATCGAAGAAGTAGATGGAGTGAAAAGCTCCATGATCGGTGATGCCGAGCACCTCAACACCATTGACTTCAAGGTGGGCTCGAAACTCAAGCAGCGTTGCCCGATTTTTGACTTTGAATGCGATGTGCTGCACCCATTCAGGGGTGTTGGGGTCGCGCCCCATCGGCGACTGAGTCGGCAACTCAAAGAATGCCAGCACATTGCCTTCTCCAGCATCCAAAAAGATGTGCATGTAGGGGTCTGGCGCCTTGGTCGAAGGCACCTGGTCTTCGCTGATCGCCAGCAAGAAATCCATGTTGAGCATTTTCTGGTACCACAGAACCGTCTCTTTGGCGTCCTTGCAGCGGTAGGCAACGTGGTGAATGCGATCGATCTTCATGAGTATCTCCGGTGCACTAGTCTTCTTCCACCGCGAGCACACCACGGCGGACCTGGTCGCGTTCGAGCGATTCAAACAGCGCCTTGAAATTGCCTTCACCAAAACCCTCATCGCCTTTACGCTGGATAAACTCGAAGAATACTGGGCCGAGCTGGGTTTCTGAGAAGATTTGCAGCAGCAGGCGTGGCGTATCCCCTTCAGTGCTGCCGTCGAGCAGGATTCCGCGCTGGCGCAGCTCAAATGCCGGTTGTCCATGACCGGGCAGGCGACCCTCAAGCATCTCGTAATAGGCGGCGTTGGGCGCTGTCATCAGCGGCACGCCGGCCAACGCAAGGCTGTCCACGGTAGCCAGCAAGTCATCGCAGATCAGTGCAATGTGCTGGATGCCCTCGCCATTGAACTTCAGCAGGAACTCTTCGATCTGGCCGCCACCCTGCCTTGACTCCTCATTCAAGGGGATGCGGATCTTGCCATCGGGCGCGGTCATGGCACGAGAGGTCAAGCCGGTGTACTCGCCCTTGATATCGAAGTAACGCATCTCGCGAAAACTGAACAAGCGCTCATAGAATGCGCCCCAATAAGCCATGCGCCCGCGGTAGACGTTGTGGGTCAGGTGATCAATCAACTTCAGGCCGTGCCCTACCGGGCGACGGTCGATACCGTCGATAAAATTGAAGTCTATGTCGTAAATCGACTTGCCGTCTTCAAAACGATCGATCAGGTATAGTGGCGCGCCACCAATGCCTTTGATGGCGGGCAGGTTCAACTCCATCGGACCGGTCGGAATTTCGATCGGTTGCGCGCCCAGTTCCAATGCCCGGTTGTAGGCGTGGTGAGCGTCCTTCACGCGAAACGCCATGCCGCAGGCACAAGGTCCATGCTCTGCGGCAAAGTAGCCCGCAACGCTTCTTGGCTCGCGGTTGACGATGAAATTGATTCCGCCCTGGCGAAACAGTAATACGTCTTTGGAGCGGTGCCGGGCCACCAATGTGAAGCCCATGCGCTCGAAAAGAGGTTCCAGCAAGCCGCCTGTGGGCGACGCAAATTCAACAAACTCGAAACCCATCAAACCCATGGGATTTTCAAACAAATCAGTCATGGCAATATTTCCAAACGACAAACATACATCGTAAATGCAATACGGATCGTGAAAGCGTGCCGCCTAGCCCAGCGCCCTGAATTCAGCGGCATCGGCGCAGCCCAGAGTGCCCGCCGCGCCGGTGATCATCACAGTCCTGCGTCTGGCGCTCATGCCGCTTCTCCCTGACGCCTCGCGATATGGTAGCGGCCGTCACCATGGCCGAGGACTTCATCCGTGCTCAATACATCTCCTGGTTTGAGATCTTTGAGGCCGCGCGCCAATTCGTACAGCGGCGCAAAATCAATCTGCGCGAACTCAAGCAATTCGTCCAGGTTGCGGATGACAAAATATGTTTCTTGAAGATCGTCGATGCGGTACTGCGTGCGCATGACACGTTCCAATCTGAGTCTGATTCTGTTCGGAGACGCGCTGTCCAGGCAAAACAGTGATTCCGTGAATGAGGATGCGATACCCGCGCCATAGAGTCTGAGCCCATTGCGTTGTTCCACCAGGCCAAATTCCACGGTGTACCAATAGACGCGGGCCAGTCTGGGCAACTCGCCGAGTTTCTGCGCCCGCAGGCCCCCGCTACCGTAGGCCTGAATAAAATCGGCGATTGCCGGATTCATGAGCATGGGTACGTGCCCAAAAACGTCGTGAAAAACGTCGGGCTCTTCCAGATAATCCAGATGCTCGGGCTTGCGTATGAAATTTCCGCTCGGGAAACGCCTGTTTGAAAGATGCTCAAAGAAGACATCGTCAGGCACCAGGCCGGGCACCGCAACAATGCGCCACCCGGTTCGCTTCATGAGCACGTCATTCAAGCCTCTGAAGTCGGGGATGGCTTCAGCGCTGATCGGCAAACCTTCCATTCCGGCGATGAACTCATCGCAGGCACGCCCGGCAAGCAGCTTTGCCTGACGTTCATAGAGAATTTTCCAGGTCGCATGCTCGACCGCCGTGTACTGTTCCCATGCCTGTGGAATTGTCCAGTCTGAGCTTCTGGGCCTTTCAGCAGCCCCTGCTGCAAGCCCGTGCTTTTGCACCTCTTCAACAGTTGTCATATTACGCGCCGGCATCGCGGTGACGTGAATAAATTGCATCGGCTTGCTTGGCCCATTCAATGTCCCTGGACGTCAAACCGGCGACGTCATGCGAGGTCAGAGTGACCTCGATCCGATCAAATACATTGAGCCATTCTGGATGATGATCCATCCTCTCGGAAATGAAGGCCATGTGTGTCATGAAAGTGAAAGCTTGAGCGAAGCCTTCAAAAAGAAAGGTTCGGGAGATTGATCCGCGATGCGCGTCTTCAGACCACTGGTCAAGCGAACCCAAAAGCTGCTGGTGTTTCCGAAAATCGATCTTTGACATGTCTGGCGTCTTCGTTATGACTGGTGTTCAATTGGCTATGACCCCGAAAGGGAATTGAATAACACAAGAATTGCGGAGAAAAGACCTTACCGTCGACCCGAGCAACAAACCAATAGCGCGAGGCCGCCGTGCTGACCCTGAGCAGAAGCAGCACAGTTGACCCCCAACTTCGTGGGCCACGTGCATACCAATGTCACGCCGCCGCAGACATTTGGCACCAACAATTCCCAATGGGTAAGCCAGACCAGTATTGGTTGATATTCAGGTAGGGTCAATATTCAAGGAGGCAATGGGCAACTCGTTGACAGGAAATCGGCCATAGCCATCACGTTTGAAGGCTTCTGCAGCCCAATGATGTATGCCTTCAAGCGGCAACACAACGAGTTCCCCCTCAAAGATGCGGCCCTTCAGATTGCGGGGTCGACTTCCTTGGCTTAGTGCGCTTCAGTGCAGCGATACCTGCCGTTCGGGCGGGATGCCTGTCCAGAATCCGGCAGTTTAGAGTCCAGCCTATCCCCATTTTGATGCTGTCCCTATTGAGCTTGCCTCAGTCGGCCCTTTGCTTCACAATGCCTCGGCGCGCCGAAGATCAGCCAACGTTTATGGGCCGGTGCATTGCTCAGAACAAAGGGAGGGCACAATAGACATGAAGAACAAGCGACACGCACGCGGTGGCGACCCGACTCCGTGACAAATCTCATGGACAGCCTGCAAACAAGGCGCAACCTTTGGATAGTGGCAGCCGTTGCTACGAGCTTGTCGGCGACGTGGCTATGGCTGGCCCAACCGAGGTCGCTGCTTCCAACAGGTCCGACCGAGAAGCTTGCGATTGCGGCACTTGCCCTGCCAGGCGCTGGACTTTTCTATGTCGCTCAGGAGAAGGGGTTTTTCCGGGAAAAGGGACTTGATGTCGACCTGCAAAAGCACACCGTAGGCAAACTCGCGCTTGACTCCCTATTCCAAGGTGATGCGGCTTTGGCCATCGCTGGCGACACACCGTTGGTGTTTTCCATTTTGGGTGGCAGCAAACTTGATATTCTTGCTACCGTTTACCGACCCAAAGGAGGCATCTCGATTACGGTGCTGAAGGATCGGGTCCGAAAGCCTGGCGATTTGCGGGGGAAGCGCCTGGGCGTCACCTTCATTTCCAGTGGACAGTTCGTGGCCGACACGTTTTTGCTGGTGAATGGCATCGCGCAAGCTGATGTAAGCCTGATCGACATGAAACAAAGTGACATGGTCGAGGCGCTGGTGGACGGCAAGATCGACGCCGCGTGCCTGTGGCAACCTTATCTGGCGGGCGCACAGACAAGGCTGGGCGACAGGGGAATCACCTTTCCCAATAACGGGCTCTATACGTTCCGCCTAAGTCTGGTGGCAAAACACGGATATGCCGTTCAGCACCGCGATCAGGTGCGCAAGGTTCTTGCCGCTTTAAAGCAGGCGCAAGTTTTCACTGAGGAGAATCCTGCAGACGCCCTGCGCATTATGAGCAAGGCCACTGCGATCACCGAGGCAACTTTCAAGAGCTTTTTTGATCCCGCCGACTATGCAATCGGGCTTGAGCAAGGGCTGTTGATCACGCTGGAAGACCAAACTCGCTGGGCCATCAAACACAATTTTGTCAAGGCTGACAAAATGCCCAATTTTCTTGAGTACATCAACTCCGAAGGACTTGGCGTGGTCAGCCCCGAGTCTGCCAGGATCACTCGCTGAGGCGCTGATGCGAATCCGCAGTCTTGTCAATATTCTGGTGGTCGCCTGCGCGCTCATGCTGATGTTCCTGCTGACCGGACTGGCGACTAATTTCCAGAAGTTCCGACATGCAGTTGCAGACGCAAGCGTCGCTGAAAAAATGCAAGTCGGTGTCAATGATCTGCGTTTCAGCATGTTCGAAACCATGCTTTACGGCATACCGCGAGCCCGGGAACAGTGGCAGATCAAGCACGCACAGATGCATGAGGTTCTCGAGCAGCAATCCCTGGACAATCAGAACCTGCAGTTGTTGTTGAACAAGATTCGCAGCAATCACGCCACGGCCGATGTGCTGTTCAAACGGCTGACCGCGGCATCAGGAGATGACAATCAGTCACTCCTGACCAGCGACGAGAGGGAGGCTTCCACCCGTACAGTGAGCACCCTGCTCTTGGTAACGCAGGAGATGTGGGACGATGCGACTGAGTTTTCCCGGATAAGTCAGGTCAGCATCATGGCGGCCCAGCAGGCCAACGAGGCTTTGATTGTGTTCACCGGTCTGATGATCGTGTCTATCGCAGGCTGGGTCTGGTGGCTTGTGCGCAGACGGGTACTCAGGCCGATCGAAGCTGTTCGCAAGGGTGCGGAGATCTTCGCTGCCGGCAACTTGGCCTTCCGACTGGGGGCCCGCGGCCGCGACGAGATCGCCAAGCTTGCCGAAGCATTCGACCACATGGCACAGCAATTGCAGTCATCCAACGACGAACTTAAACGCCAGAACAGTTTGTTCTCTTCGCTTCTGAAGAACCTCCCGGTTGGCGTTTTTATGGTCGAGTCGCCATCAGGAAAACCTCTGGTGGCAAACGATGCGGCGCTCAAACTCCTTGGACGAGGAATTCTTCCGGACGTCACAAAGCAAAACCTTGCAGAGGTCTACAAGGCGCACAAGTCATTCAGCACAGATCCTTATCCGCCGGAGGAAATGCCCATCCTTTTGGGCATGAAAGGCGAGACGACACGGGTCGATGATATGGTGGTTGAGCGCCCTGACGGCACCCAGACACTGCTGGAGGTCTATGGCTCGCCAGTCACCGACGAACAAGGACGGATTTGGGCAAGTCTTGCGAGCTTTCTTGACATTACCGAACGCAAGCTCGTTGAGGCGGAAATTCTGAAGGTTGGCGAGGAACTACGCCAACTCAACGAAACACTAGAAGCTCGTGTCAAGGACCGTACCGTGCGGCTGGAGGGTGCCAACCTGATGCTGGCCGCGTCAACCCAGGACTTGACGCGCTCCAACCGTGAGCTTGAGCAATTTGCCTACGTCGCCTCGCACGACTTGCAGGAACCTCTACGCATGGTGGTCGGCTTTGTTCAATTGCTGGAAAAGCGGCTCGTCAACCAGCTCGACGACGAGTCCCGTGAGTTCATGGCTTTTGCGGTCGATGGTGCGCTGCGCATGCAAAGACTGATCCAGGACATCCTGGTTTACTCGCGCGTGAGCAGCCGCAGTGCGCCGCGGGCGATGGTTGACAGTGCCGACGCAGTGCAAGAAGCGTTGACTCTGCTGGCTAACAGTATTGAAAAGACCGGTGCCTTGGTGCAAGCAACGAACTTACCGCGCTTGATGGCCGACCACACGCAACTGGTTCAGCTGTTTCAAAACTTGATTGGCAATGCAATCAAGTTTTGCCGACAAGGCACGCCGCAGGTGCGGGTTGATGCTTATCGGCAGGCTGAGCAATGGCGCTTTACTGTGACTGACAACGGCATCGGCATCGGCTCTGAGTACCGTGAACGCATCTTTGGCATATTTCAACGTCTGCACACCCGCGAGGAATACGATGGCACCGGAATCGGTTTGGCCATCTGCAAACGCATTGTGCAACGCCACGGCGGCGAGATCGGTGTCGGTGATGCGCCAGGCGGGGGCTCAATGTTCTGGTTTACGATATCTGAGGAGGCAAACCCATGAGTTCCAACGCCAACGGCACCCGCCTGATTGAAATTTTGATGGTTGAAGACAACCCTGGCGATGTGCGCCTTACGCGCGAGGCCATGAAGGAAGGAAAGATAAGCAATCGCTTGAGTGTCGTCGGTGACGGCGTTGAGGCGCTGGAATTTTTGCGCCGTCAGGGACGCTTTGCAGAGGCGCCGCGCCCGGACTTGATCTTGCTGGACCTGAACCTTCCCCGAAAAGATGGCCGCGAGGTTTTGGCCGAGGTCAAATCCGACCCCGCTCTAAGAACCATACCCGTGGTAGTGCTGACCACTTCGCATGCTGACGAAGATGTAATTCGCGCCTACAACCTGCACGCCAACTGCTACATCACCAAGCCGGTTGATTTCAACCAGTTCATGAAGGTGGTGCAGCAAATCGACGATTTCTGGGTCAACCTTGTGACTTTGCCCAAGCCTTGAAGATATGACTGCGCAAGCGATTCGCCTGCTACTGCTTGAGGACAACGCGGGTGACCGCCGCCTGGTGCAGGCCAAATTGTCAGACGCAGCACCACGCAGGTTTGTCATCACACAGGTTGAACGACTCGCCGATGCGATAGAGCGCCTGAGCAAGGAAACCTTTGACGTAATCCTGTCTGACTTGACCTTGCCTGACAGTGACAGACTGACCACCGTTCATGCGCTTGTCGCCCATTCTCCAACGCTGCCGCTGGTGGTGCTGACCGGATCGAATGACGACTCTATCGGCGATCACGCGATTGTGCAGGGTGCGCAGGATTACCTGCTCAAGAGCGACGCGAGCGGGGCGCTGATCGCGCGCTCACTGCGCTACGCCATGGAGCGCAAGAGATTTGAGTTGGAACTGCGCAAATCCAACGCCGCGCTCGACGCGCAGGTCACGGAGCGCACCGCCGCGTTGGCCAGCAGCCTGGATCAATTGCAGGCAAGTCTGGCCAGTGCCCATGCGCTTGCCGAGACGGCGAGCGATGCCATTGTTACCTCGGATGAAGGCCGAACCATCCTAAGCTGGAACCATGCAGCCGAGACGATGTTTGGCTTTACCGCGGCCCAGGCGTTGGGTCAGAATTTGACCCTGATCATCCCGTTACGCTACCGCGACCCCCATACCGCGGGTATGACCAAGGTTCTGGCTGGCGGTGCCGGCTGCGTCATTGGTAAGACAGTCGAACTGATAGGTTTGAATAAGGCGGGTCTGGAGTTCCCGATGGAGCTGTCGCTCTCGACCTGGAGCGGTCCGCAAGGGAAGATGTTTGCTGCCATCATGCGCGACGTCACGCAACGAAAGCGAGCTGAAGACGCTCTGAGAAAAAGCGAAGAACGCTGGCAATTCGCTATCGAGGGGGCGGGTGACGGCCTTTGGGACTGGAATATTCAAACCGGTGAAGCGTTCTACTCGCTGCGCTACAAGGAGATGCTCGGGTTTGCTGACAATGAGTTCGGTAGCTCATCCGAGGAATGGACCCAACGGATTCACGCCGAGGACGCACCCGGCGTCATTGCCGCTCTGCAGCCCTACCTGGATGGCAAGCCGGGTTCAGCTGTCGTTGAATTTCGCATGTTACGCAAAGACGGTCTATGGCAATGGACGTTGGGCCGAGGAGTGGTTGTCCAACGTGATGCTGATGGCAAGCCATCGCGCATGATTGGCACCAACTCCGACATCACCAAGCGCAAACAGGCAGAAGAAGCGCTGAGGCAAAGCGAGACCCGTTACCGCACTATGTTCGACAATGCGCCCGAGGGAGTTTGGATGATCGGTCCGGATCGGTCCACTGCCGAGGTGAACCAGAGGATGTGCGACCTGGTCGGCTACAAGCGCGAAGAATTGCTCGGACGCAACCCTGTCGAACTTGTGGACGAGGAGAACAGCAGGATCTTTGAGGAAAAGGCGCGCATCGTTCCCAACCATCAAACGCGCACTTACGAGATTGCACTGCGCCACCGCGATGGGCACAATATTCGGACCGAATTCAGAGCCACCAACCTGTTCAACGAGGACGGCTCGGTCATGGGGGTGCTGGCTTTTGTGGTGGACCTCACTGAGCGCAAACAAGCGGAGGGGAAACTCCAACTCGCCGCCAATGTCTTCAGTCACGCTCGTGAGGGCATCATCATCACTGATGTCGAAGGAACCATCATCGATATCAATGAAGCCTTCACCCGCATTACCGGCTATGACCGCGAGGTCGCGTTGGGCCAGAATCCGCGCATCCTCAAGTCCGACCGGCAAGACAGGGTGTTCTATGAAGCCATGTGGCGCGGCCTGACCGAGCAGGGCCACTGGAGTGGCGAGATCTGGAACCGGCGCAAGGATGGCAAGGTGTACGCTGAATTGCTCACCATCAGTTCCGTGCGTGATGCTGGGGGCGTCGTGCGGCAATACGTTGGATTGTTTTCCGACATCACCGCGATCAAGGAACATCAATACCAACTCGAGCACATCGCCCACTTTGATGCGCTGACCAATTTGCCCAACCGCTTGCTGCTGGCGGATCGATTGCAGCAAGCGATGGCGCAGGCGCTGCGCCGTGGCCAGCAACTCGCCGTCGTTTATCTGGACCTCGATGGCTTCAAGACCATCAATGACCAGCACGGCCATCAGATTGGCGACCAGTTTTTGATCGCGCTGGCCCAACGCATGAAACAGGCTTTGCGCGAAGGCGACAGCCTCGCACGGCTTGGTGGCGACGAGTTTGTGGCAGTACTGATTGACCTGGAAGATCAGGCAGCCTGCCGGCCCTTGCTCACCCGGCTGCTGGCGGCCTGCGCCCAGAGCGCTCACGTAGGGGACCTAAGCCTTCAAGCCTCGGCCAGTCTGGGTGTCACCTTCTATCCACAAGCGCGGGACATCGATGCCGATCAATTGCTGCGCCAGGCCGATCAGGCTATGTACCAGGCCAAAGTGGCGGGCAAAAACCGCTACCATTTCTTCGACGCCGAGCAAGACAACAGTGTCCGGGGCTACCACGAAAGCGTGGAACGTATCCGCCTGGCACTCGACAAGCGTGAGTTCGTCCTGCATTACCAGCCCAAAGTAAATATGCGAACTGGCCAGATCATTGGCGCCGAAGCCCTGATCCGCTGGCAGCATCCCGAGAAAGGACAGTTGGCACCTGCCCTATTCTTGCCGCTGATCGAGGATCATGCGCTGGCTGTCTCCATCGGCGAGTGGGTGCTTGACACAGCGCTGACCCAAATGCAGATTTGGCAGGCTGCAGGACTTGAGTTCGGAGTCAGTGTCAATATTGGTGCGCGCCAGCTGCAGCAAAGTGATTTTGTCGAGCGACTGCGCGCCATTTTGGACGTTCATCCAGGAGTCAAGGCAGGAGACCTTGAACTCGAAGTGCTGGAGACCAGCGCACTCATAGACATTGCTCAGGTTTCCCAGGTGATCGAGGCCTGTGCCCAGATCGGAGTGACGTTTGCGCTTGACGACTTTGGAACCGGCTATTCATCACTGACCTATCTCAAACGTCTTCGTGTTGCCATGCTCAAGATCGACCAGAGCTTCGTGCGAGACATGCTCGAGGACAAGGATGACCTGACTATTCTTGAGGGTATCATTGGTCTGGCTGCGTCTTTCAAGCGACAGGTCATTGCCGAAGGAGTCGAGACCGTGGCACATGGCAGCTTGCTGCTGCTGCTGGGCTGTGAGCTGGCTCAAGGCTTTGTCATCGCTCGACCCATGCCAGCCGAACAGTTACCCTTTTGGGCGGCAGAGTGGCAGACCGATCCCGCTTCAGGCGACGAGATGCGCAATCAACAGCCAGGGAAATATTTCGGTCCTTGGACGCGTCGCTGAAAACCACGACCGGTTGATCACGGGAGTGCCAACATATCCGGATGGATGAGGTCTTCAAATCCCCGTGGCTGGGTAGCTCACAGCAAACGCAACTGGCTAAAGACGGGATCGATTGCTGCACTGCCGCCGCAGACTGTACTTCCTCGGCGGTGCGTGATCGTTCGTTAGCTACAATCGCGGCTGTCATTGCTTAGTCTTTCAATGTCTGGTCACTGCTTCGTAGGCGCTGTTTAAGTAAAAATTGTATGTTGCAGCGGCATTGGCATTGAATAGCAGGCAATGACAGGATTGGTGTCCTGGCTTCCCAATGAAATGTTGATTTTGCTTGTTTGCTGTAAGTGCAAGGTTCGACCCCGTCAGCACCCACCACTTCTGGCAAAGGCGAACAATGTGTTCGCCTTTTTGTTTTCTACTGGAGTAGTTCCGCATGTTTGATTTTGTCCGCAAGCACACGAAGATCATGATGTTCCTGATGTTTCTGCTCATCATCCCATCCTTCGTGCTGTTTGGCATTGATGGCTACAACCGTATGCGCGAGAAGGGCGACGCTGTGGCTCGGGTGGGGGGTCACGACATCACCCAGGGTGAATGGGATGCGGCGCACAAGGCCGAAGCCGATCGGCTGCGCGCACAGATGCCCAACCTGGACGCCAAACTGCTGGACTCGCCCGAGGCACGCTATTCGACCCTGGAGCGGTTGGTACGTGAGCGCGTGATGGCGCAGGCCGCTGACCAGTTCAGGCTGACCACCAGCGATGCAAGGCTGGCGCGCGACTTGCAGGAAGACCCGGGCATTGCTTCGCTACGCCGACCTGACGGCAAGCTCGACATGGAGCGCTATCGGCAGATGGCTGCCAGCCAGGGCATGACACCCGAGGGATTTGAAGCGCGTGTGCGCCGCGACCTGTCGGTGCGCCAGGTAGAAGCAGGCCTGACGCAAACCGGTTTTGCCGCCACGGCGGTTGCCGATGTGGCCCTGAACGCCTTTTTCGAACGACGCGAAGTTCAAATTGCAAATTTTTTCAGTACCGAGTTCACTTCCCGAGTGAATCCGACCGAGGCTGAACTGGAGACTTTTTACAAAGCCAACCAAGCCTTGTTTCAGGCCCCGGAGCAGGCCAACATCGAATATGTGGTGCTTGATCTGGAGTCCGTCAAGAAGAGCATCACGATCAACGAGGCTGATCTGAAGTCGTACTACGATCAAAACGCCGCGCGCCTGAGCGGTAATGAGGAGCGTCGTGCCAGCCACATTCTGATCAATGCCGCCAAGGACGCGCCGGCAGCCGAACGCCAGAAGGCCAAGGCGCGTGCGCAGGAATTGCTCTCGGAGTTGCGCAAAGCGCCCGACAGTTTTGCCGACTTGGCAAAGAAGAATTCGCAGGATACTGGTTCTGCTGCGAAGGGCGGGGACCTTGACTTCTTTGCCCGTGGCGCCATGGTCAAGCCGTTTGAGGAAGCGGCCTTTGCCATGAAGAAGGGTGATATCAGCGAACTGGTGGAATCTGATTTTGGCTACCACATCATCAGACTCACCGACATCAAGGCACCCAAGCAGCGCAGCTTTGAAGAACTGCGCGCAAGCATTGAAGCGGACCTGAAGACGCAGCAGGCGCAGCGCAAGTTTGCTGAAACCGCCGAAGCCTTTACCAATGGCGTTTACGAACAGTCCGACAGTTTGAAGCCGGCGGCCGACAAGCTCAAGCTGGAAATCAGGACGGCAGCGAAGCTGTCACGCAAACCTGCTGCAGGTGCCACCGGCCTGCTGGCCAATGCCAAATTCCTGGCAGCGATCTTTGGCCCCGACGCTATCGAGAAAAAGCGTAATACCGAGGCCATTGAAACCGCTCCCAATCAGTTGACTGCGGGGCGCATCACCCAATACCAGGCCGCGAAGACATTGGCTCTGACGGAAGTTCGTGCCAATGTGCGCGAGCGTCTGGTGGCGTCGCGTGCGGCTGAGTTGGCGGCCCAGGAGGGCGCCGCCAGACTGGCCGCCTGGAAGGCCGCCCCGGCCAGCGCCGTGATGCCGGCAGCGCAGGTGCTCTCACGCGATCAGGCGCAGACCACGCCACCACAAATTTTGAACGCCGTATTGCGTGCTGACACTTCCAAGCTTCCGGTCTTTGTTGGCGTCAGCATGGGTGCACAGGGCTACGCCGTGGTAAAGATCAACCAGGTGCTTGCGCGCCCGGCCTCAACCGAGGTAGCCGCCAAGCAGGATCGCGCTCAATACGCCCAGTGGTGGACCGCCGCAGAGTCTCAGGCCTACTACGGCTTGCTCAAGGAGCGCTTCAAGGCCGACATCACGGTGTTGCGCCCACCGCGCGCAGGCAGCTAGCCCGTATAATCAACTCACACGGTGGCTGTAGCTCAGTTGGTAGAGTCCAGGATTGTGATTCCTGTTGTCGTGGGTTCGAGCCCCATCAGCCACCCCAACCCCAAATTCTTTCATGTAAGTCCTTGATTTCCTTATAAATCAAGGGGTTGCAGCCGGATATAAACTCCGGTTGTTACACAGCCTGTTACACAAACCAGTGATACAGGACCATGAAAGCAATCTCAGAAAACCTCTCCGAACGTGGCAAACGCGGCATGAAATATTGCCGCCGTCGCATCCCCACTGCGCTTCTTGAAGCGCACGTACCGTCATAGACCCAGGGCCATGACAGCGCCCGACACCATCAGTTGATGCTGTACCTGTAGCTGGTACCGCTCAGGCAGCCTCCAGGTTTTGGCCAGCCTGGGCGTTACCGTCTAGCGGGCCTAGCTGGGGGTGAGATGGGGGGTCAGGCCGCTACCAGCTCGGGCGCAGCAAGCGCAGCAATTACCGCATTTGGATTGTGCTCAATGACGTTCAGAAGTACCAGTGCAGGACCTTGTGGCGCGCGGTCGCCTCGCTCCCAGTGGCGCAGCGTGGCGGTAGAAAATCCGAAGCGTGCAGCGAACTGCTCTTGCGTCATGCTGATCTTGGCGCGCAGAGCCTTCACGTCTACCGGACGGGGCCGATGGATGCGGGTCTGCGCAGCGCGACCTTCGGCATGCTCAATGGCTTCCAGCAGGCCACGTTTGATGCTGTTGAATGCTGTGCTCATTTTGATTTCCTCTTCCATATTTGAACCAATATCTTGACAAGGCCAGCCAATTCGCTGCGCTCTGCCTTCGACAGGTTGGCCTGATCACCCTTTGCAAACAAGGTCAGCAAGTAGAGCAGCATGGCCTCATCATGAAAATAATAGATAACGCGGACGCCACCACTTTTGCCCTGCCCACCGCGGCCCCACCGAAGTTTTCGTACTCCGCCAGTGCTCTCCATCAGGTCGCCGGCTTTGGGTCGCTCTGCCAGGTAGCGAATGATGTCCATCCGCTCCGGTTCAGTCAGCAACTTGTCTGCTACGCGGATGAACTCGGGCAACTCGGCAACGGTCAGCATGCTCGTCATTGTAATCCAATGGGACGGTTCGGTGGCAACTTCGCGCAAAGTACCGGGTGCGGCCTTGGCATCAAATTTAATCCCGGCCTGGGCCAGAATCCAAGCCTCAATTTTCTCGTGATGCAGCGCCAGCAATTAAGGTGATAGGTTTGTGTAATGCTTTTCAGCAGTTGCGCTTGGTTTGTGCCCCATGATTTGAGCCACCACACCCACCGGCTCCTCTTGCCACTCGGTCAAACTCTTGAATGAACGGCGCAGGCCGTGCGGGGTCCCCTTGATGGACAGTTCTGGTCACCCGTTGTGCCCAAGGGCAGCATGTTGCATTGGCCATCATGGCTGTATCCTGGAGCTATTGACACTGACACTGAGGTAAAGTAAGCGGATGCCGCGCCTGACTCAAGCCCCCAATCTGGTTATGGCCACGCTGTGGGTCGATTGGCTCAAGGCGGAGGGAATCGGGGCGAGTGTGCAGCGCGAATACCTCAGGAGCGCGGCTGGCGAATTGCCACCGGATCAATGTTTGCCAGAAGTATGGATCGATGACCCGAGCCAGGAGGCCAAGGCATTGGAGCTTTTGTATTTCTTGCGGCATGTGCCACAGCGGCGCTGGCGTTGCGCTTGCGGTGAGCGCGTGGTGGGGGGCTTTGAGCAGTGCTGGAACTGCGGCGCGATGATGCCCACACCTGAGAAATAGTTCAAGAGAACAAACCATTTCACCATGACTGCAAAACTGAAGCCTGTAGCCCTCCTTTCTTCAGCAGTCCTGCTTTTCGGCTGTGGTCGCGGTGGTGCTGGTGGCGGCTTCGACACGGCTGCGTATCAGCAGGCCGTTGACGCGGCCCTTGCCAAGGAGGCAGAAGCAAGAGTGCTGGCGGTCGATAGGCCCTGCGATACGATTTTGCAGTGCGGGGTGGTCTTGTTCACTGATCCAAAGAATCAGTGCGCCATACCGGTGTACCAGCCCTATTCGCTGGTGACCGTGACGGCGGCAGCGGCCAAGGTGGCTTCGGATCAGCAACTGGCGCTGGCGGCGCATGCGCGGGAGCTTTCACCACAGCCTTTGGTAGCCTGTCCAGCCTATGCTAGCCTGCCTCCCGTGCTGGCCTGCGTGACGACCAGGTGCATAACGGGGTCCGGGACCCCCTTGTAAGCACGAACTCAATGATGGACTGGCAATGGCGAAGGTTCGCGCAACTCTCCGGTGACGAGTTGTATGCAGTGCTGGCGGCGCGTCAGCAAGTGTTTGTTATCGAGCAGCAATGCCTGTACCCTGACATGGACGGTCTTGACCAGGATGCGCATCACTTGCTTGGCTGGCGCAAACGTGACGGCAAGCCACAGCTTGCTGCCTACCTGCGCTGCCTGGCGCCCGGTGCCAAATACACCGAAATGTCCCTCGGTCGTGTGCTCACCAACTCAGACTGCCGAGGCACGGGCATCGGACGCGAACTGTTGATGAAGGGCATCACACACGCTGAGCGACAGCATCCCAGGCATCGCATTAGGCTAAACGCCCAGGCGTACCTGGAACGCTTCTATGCGGGCTTCGGATTTGCGGCCGTGTCTGCTCCCTACGACGAGGACGGCATCCTGCATATCGACATGTTGCGCTGAGGATCAACTCAGAAAGCTCACGCCGGTGAGTTCTTCAGAGAGGTTCCATAGTCGCTTCGCCGCTGCAAGATCCTTGGAAAAACGGTTTGAACCGACCTTAACGGGGGCTCCGCGCATTTGACGCATCGAACGCGGCCCACAATAATCGCCCCCTTCAATATCGTCCCCCAGGGCCGCATAGAGCGTCGGTAGTGCGCCGCTTGCTGCAGACTGCCCAACCAAGGGAAAGAAAACTGTGAGAAACCTCGGGAAGTGTTGCGCCAGATTGGTCACTGCAACGCCAGGATGCGCAGCGACCGACAAAGTTTGGAGCCCCGCTTTTTGCAGTCGGCGATTCAACTCGTAGGCAAACATCAGGCAAGCCAGTTTGCTTTGGCCGTACGCGCCGCGCTTGCTGTATCCACTCTTGAAGTTGAGATCGTCGAAACGTATTTCGCCCCAATTGTGGGCCAGGCTGCTCAGACTGACTACCCGGGAGTTTGGCGCATTGGCGAGCACAGGTAGTAGCAGACCGGTCAGCGCGAAGTGACCCAGATAGTTGGCTGCCAATTGGCTCTCAAAGCCATCCTCACTCAGGGAGTACGGCGGCATCATGATGCCAGCGTTGTTGATCAGCAGGTCCAGTTTCTTGTGGCTTTTTAAGAAGGTCGTGGCAAATGAGCGAACAGACTTCAGACTACTGAGATCCAAGGTCTGGCACTCGATATGGGCCTTGGGATAGCGTACGAGGATTTGCCTCTGGGCGGCTTTCGCTTTGTCCATATTGCGGCAGGCCAGCACGACCCTGCAACCCTTGCCGGCAAGTGCCAGGGCGGTGTCGTAGCCTAGGCCGATATTGGAACCGGTAACGATAGCTATTCGGCCCTTCTGATCGCGGGCATCATTGATATTCCAAGTCATTGCGTATTACTTTCTGGGTGTCGGTCAGCGCATGGTAGCGTTATCGGGCCTCTGATCTGTGCAAGAACCCGAAACTCCTGCATCACACTCGCGACCTCGCCGTCAACGTTCGCTACCCCGGCTCGGCAACCTCGGTATCGGCTTGCGGTCTGCCAGCATATGTCTTATCCCGAGAATCGGGTGCCGCAGCAGCATCCGTGGCCCGGCCCAGCGCATCACGACCCTGATTCTCTCGCGCATCTGATCGTTGTAGCAGTGCACGACGCACTTGGCACAGTTGGGTTTTGCGTCGCCGAACACACATCGTTGCAGCCGGCGCTGGGCATAGTCAAACAGTTCACTGCACTCAGGGCACAGGGCTCCAGCTACGTGATGCTTACCGTAATACATGCGAATCATCACCTCAATCGTCTTGAGTTCGCGCACACGCTGGACGAACTGCTTGTCGGTGTTGAATTCAATGAATTGATCTGGCATGGAATGTTCAAGTCCTGGGTGTCGCCATGAAAGCAATCGCCAGCGCGGCAGATACCAAGAACCGGTTCACCAGCACCAGCATCGGAGCGAGCACTTCACCGATCACGACACCGTAGGCGACGAACGCGGGCAGTCCGGCACTGAGCACCAGACCCTGGATGGGAGCAATTCCATTGATCAGCTTGGAGATGCCATGAAGCAAAAGCGCACCCGCCACGATCCAGCGCAAAATGACGAACCCGACTGCAGGCTGATGCAAGGCGGATGAGAACTTATTCATGGATCCCTACTCATAAACGAATCATTCGATGATGATGCCCATATGGTAACTTTTCAGACAGACAATCCCCACATTCGTGGCTTTCACGCCCACGTCTATTTCTCTCAATCCAACGTCGATCAGGCTCGCCATTTGTGCGAGACCGCCGTCAAACTGTTTGACGTGAAGATGGGCCGAGTACACGAAAGACCCGTTGGACCCCATCCTGACTGGAGCTGCCAACTTACCTTCAAGCCAGAAACGTTTGGGCAACTGGTTCCCTGGCTGGCTATGAATCGGTCAGGCTTGGTGGTTTTTGTGCATCCGATCAGCGACAACGACTTGCTGGATCACGTCGAGCGCGCGATGTGGATGGGCGCGCTTCGGCCACTAGACTTGAGCATGTTGGACGCTGGGCCGGGCGAATACGATCTTTAGCTGCAAGATTGTTCACCGCGACCCGGATGATTTGAAGACCCGGCCGACCGGAAATTCTGGTCTGCGCCTGGTTTGTGATGCGATCATCAAGAGTTGGGGTTCCGTCGGGGCTGACACATGAGCGTCATCTCAAGATCTGCGCCCATGTTCACGGCGAGCGATCCAAATCGTTGACGCCAGAATGACCAGAGCACCAAGCAAAGTGGTCTGGCTTGGCACGTCGGAAAAGACCAGCCAACCCATCACGGATGCCCAGATCAAATCCAGGAAACGCAAGGACTGGGTGGCCGAGATGTCGGCGGATCGGAAGCCACGGGTAAGGCAATACTGACCGAGCGAACCCAGCACGCCGGCCATGGCAAATCCGAGCCATTGCCAGCTTGTTGGTGGTGACCAGTGCATCAATCCCAATGGCAGACTCAAGGCGGTTACCGAAATGGCTTGCCACAGCACGATGACACCGGGCTTTTCGTAGCGGGTGAGGGTCTTGGTCATCAGGAATGACGCGGCAAAGACGGGGCACGATGCGAGCATGGCCAGGGCATACCAGCCGCCCTGACCCGAGAGTCTGGGGGCGACGACGACCAGAACGCCAGACAAGCCGACAACTGCCGCAACCCAGCGATCAGCGCGCATCTTCTCGCCCAGGAACCAGGAAGCACCCAGCATGATGAATATCGGCCCGGTGAAACCAATGGCCGTCATGTCTGCCAGCCCCAGATGGGGCAGGGCGATAAACCACAGCGTGAGCCCCACGGTATGGACCGCACCGCGCCAGAGTTGCCCGCTCAGACTGACCGGGCGATAGGCCAGCAAGCCCTCGCGCAAGACCAGCGGCAGCAAGGCCACGATGCCAAAAACGTAGCGCAGAAACTGCGATTGAAACGGATCGAGGGACAGGGTGATGGTTCGGACCGTGGCATTAAGACAGGAAAACACCAGACCGCTCAGCGCCACCCACAACATGCCGCGCCAGACGGCTGGCAGGCGCAGCACGCGCATGCGAGCGTGCCGGTGCGCTACCGCAATCCGGCGCGGGATCAGTCTGGATAATGGGGCTCGGGGGTTCAACGACTGTGAACTTCTCAGCCATCAACCTCGGTGCCAGCCCAGGATAGAACCGCACGAAGCAGCGTATCCAATTCCTCGCGTCTCATCGAGGATGTGATCTCATCGTCATACCGAAACTCCACGGCAAACGGATTGAGGCTGCGCAGTTCATCCACCGATACTGGCAAGGCTGTTCCATGGTCTAGCACAGCTTGTCCCAACGCCGCGAGGTCGTGGGTGCGTCGAACCTCAATGTTGTAGCGTGTGCAAGCTGCCTTCAGAGCCTTCTCAACGGCCTGCTGCGCATGAAAACCCAGTGCCGCCATGGTGGCTTTGGGCAGGGGAAGCAGCAGCGCAAAGGTGTCGCCGTCGCGCACAGCCAAGCGCAGCAGGCGGCGCGCCTCTTCAAGCGCTGGTGTCATGAATCAGCTTTCCCTCTTTGGCCGCCCAGTAGGGCAGGGTTCCTGGCACCTGGCTGCGCCGCGCGAACTCTTGACTGGACATAACCAGCACATCGACGCCGACACCGATGGAGCCGATGGCCCGGTGCAACTTCAGGTATTCGTCGGCCTTGTCTGGCACATCGCTTTCGATGACGAGCAGGTCCAAGTCTGAACCCTCATCAGCATCGCCACGCGCATAAGAGCCAAACAACATCACGCTCGCAGGGCTGCTCGCCGCGTTTACGGCGCGACGTGCTGCTTCAAGAATGGTGTGCTGGGCAAGCATAAGTTTTCACTCGTAGACCGCGATTATGAATGTGGCGATTCTATTCCTGACGCAGCAGCACCAGCTAACACCCGAATGCGTGGCAGCCGAGCGACGGTAGATAGCTTGGTGGCGACATTGGCGCGAAATTCGTAGTTGTAAAACGTCATTTTCAGAAATGATTTTCAAAAAAATGGCCAATAGCCGACAAGCCCACCTTATCCCAAGAACCGGGTGCCGCAACAGCATCCGTGGCCCGGCCTGGCACATTACGATCCGGAGAGCTCGCGCACGCGCTCGATAAACTGCTTGTCGGTGGTGAAATCGATAAACTGGTCTGACATTGAAATTTCTCGCACCGGTTGGGGCGTCGGCTTACTTTGCTGCCAGCCCAAAGACTCGTCTTGCCAAAGCCGTAGCGGCGCCGACCGGGTCGGCGCGGATGGCCTTCTCCTGCTCCGCCATCATCAGGAACAGTCCGTCAAGCGCCTTCTGCGTCACATAGTTTTCGATCCTTGCCTGCTTGGCGTCCACCAGGCCCAGCTTCGCGCCCTTGCTGGCAATTTCGTTGTACTTCTCGGCCAGGCCGACCTTGGCGGTTGCTTTGGCGACGATGGGGAGAAATTTCTCGGTGAGCTGGTCGCTGGTGGTTCTGCGGAAATACTCGGTCGCGGCGGTGTCGCTGCCGGCAAGAATTCCTTTTGCGTCCTGCCAGCTCATGTTTTTGACCGCGTTGACCAGCAGCGGTTTAGCCTGCGGTACGGCCTGCTCGGCTGCCCGGTTCATGGCTGTCACCAGTTCTTCGGCCTGCTTTTGCATCCCCAGCAGACGCATCGCGCCTTCGACACGCTTCAGGGCGTCGGGCAGCGGTATCCTGACCTTGTCGTTGCCCAGGAACCCGTTTTCTGCGCCCAGTCTGGAGACGGCATTGGCAGTGCCCTGCGTCAGTGCATCTTTCAGGCCGCTGCCAGCATCGGTATTGCTGAGGCTGCCCAAATCAAGGGCGAGCGCCTGAAAGCTGATGAGCAGTCCGGCAACAAGTCCGGCAATAACACGCATGAGTCGCTCCTTTGCAAAGCAGTATTGAAAGATGCGATTGTGACGCCCTGAATCGCCAAGCACTGTCGTCTGCACGATATCATCAGCTCAAACCCCCACCGGAGCCATCCTCATGCAAATCGATCCCGCACTTCAGTCCAATGCCGACAACTACAAGTTGCTGACCAACCTGGTGGTGCCGCGCCCGATTGCCTGGGTCAGCACGCTCAATCAGACTGGCGTGGTCAATCTGGCGCCTTTCAGTTTTTTCAACGCCCTTGGCAGCGATCCTGTGTACCTGATCATCAGCGTCGGCCGCAACGACAAGGGGGAACCCAAGGACACGGAGAGGAACATTCAGTCCAGCGGCGAGTTTGTCGTGAACATGGTGACAGAGGATTTGTTCGACGCCATGAACATCTCGGCGGCCGACTTTCCCCCTGATCAGAGCGAACTCGAAGCAGCACATCTGCACACCGCGCCCTCGGTGCACATCAAGACGCCGCGTGTTGCGCAAGCGCAAGTGAGTTTTGAGTGCAAACTTTTCAGTGCGCAGCAGCTCGGCGCCAATAGGCTGTTCATCGGTCAAGTCGTGATGTTTCACGTGGCCGATCATCTGATCGAGCCGCGTCTGCGTGTCAAGGGCTTTGCCCCGATCGGCCGCCTGGGCTCACCCTCGGTCTATTGCCGCACGACCGATCAGTTTGATGTGGCGCGCATCACTTACGCGCAGTGGATCGACAAAGCCAGGAACGCTTGACCGCCCAGTCTGCGCCAAGCTGTACCACCTCACAAAATCATCGACCTTGGTTCTTGAACTTTGGTAGCTGTTGAGTTTGGCGTCAGGATCCGGGTAGCCCATCGAGATGCCTAGCATCAGTTTCTTGCTCTGGGGCAAGTCGAGAAAGTCGCGCACCGCGTCCGGGTAGTGCGTGAGTGAGGCCTGCAGGCACGTGCCCAGCCCCTGCGCGTGCGCTGCCAGTGCCAGTGTTTGCGTGAACAGACCCATGTCGAAGATTGACCAGGGGCTCAGGCTGCTGTCCAGAAAAAGAAAGAGTACGCAGGGGGCACCAAAAAAACGGTAGTTCAACAGCCGCAACTCGTTTCTCGCGCAGGCGTCGTCGCGTTCGACTTCGAGCACCCGAAAACGTCGTGCGTTGTGCTCGCTGGCGCGACTTGCCAGTTCAGCCGGCCACTGCGCGGGCACCGGAATCTCGGAACTGCTGGGCACATTGGCGCTGGCCAGGTCGAACAGAATCCGGCTCAAGGCGTCGCGGCGTTCGCCGCTGACCAAGGCTACCTCCCACGGCTGTGTGTTGGTGTAGGAGGGACTGCAACTGGCGAGTTGAAGAATTCTGCGCAAGGTTTCCTCGGCTACCGGGGTTGATTTGAAGCCGCGTACGCTGCGGCGGGTTTCTATGCCTTCTGACAAGTCCACGGTCATGCTCCAGTTTTTTGGGTGAGTTGGCTATCGGCTGCATGCTGTTAATCTTGCAGCATGTCGTCAGCCCATTATTCACAATTGTTTGCGCAGCGCCAATTCATGCGTTTCTGGCTGGCGCGCTTGGCCGGTGTCATGGCCAACCAGATGCTGATGGTAGCGCTCGCATGGCATATGTACGACATCACGTCGAGCGCCTGGGATCTGGGGCTGGTGGGCCTGTTCCAGTTCGTGCCGGCACTGGTAATGACTTTGCCAGCCGGGCATCTGGTCGACCGGCTGCACCGCGGGCGCATCTTTGCCACTTGCATGCTGGCGCAGGCGCTGGTCGCCTTGTTGCTGGTGCTGGCGACGCCGGGCGGCTTTGCCACACGGGAGATGATTTTTGCGCTGTCGGTGGTGCTGGGCATCACGCGCGCTTTTCAGATGCCGGCGCAGCAGGCACTCACGCCTTTGCTGGTGCCGCAGCAATTGCTGCAGAGTGCTATTGCCATGAGTTCCAGCGGCATGCAGGTGGCCATCATTTGCGGACCGGCGCTGGGAGGCCTGCTGTACGTGATGGGTGCGACGGTGGTCTATGCAAGCTGTGCGGTGCTGCTGATTCTTGCGGGCGCTTTGACTTTGCTGGTGCGCTATCAGCACCGGGTCTCGGGCTTGTCCGCTTCCTGGAGTACTTTGCTGGCCGGTGTGGCCTTTGTCTGGCGCCGCAAAGTTCTGCTGGGCGCGACTTCGCTCGACCTGTTTGCCGTGTTGTTGGGGGGCGCTACCGCCTTGCTGCCGATTTATGCGCGCGACATCCTGCACACCGGTCCCGTCGGACTGGGCTTGCTGCGCGCGGCTCCAGCGCTTGGCGCCTTGGCTATGTCCTTGTACTTGATGCGTT
>SESH01048902.1_pt1 | contig 24834 bp, 34 predicted proteins | sample 3171561 | NCBI WGS metagenome assembly SESH01 (sample SAMN10866947, study PRJNA518727) | freshwater metagenome | biome: subpolar coniferous forest; feature: holomictic lake; material: water; isolation source: holomictic Lake 442 2011 16.5 m and 2014 13 m | place: Canada: near Kenora, Ontario
GGATCACTTGACCGTTCCCTGCTAAAAAGCTCTCTCTCTCCCCTCTTTCAATGTTCCTTGAGAGAGCAATCTCGAGACGAGAAAACGCGTTTTTTTGCAAAATCGAGGATTTTCGAGGAAGGTCAGGTCAAGTAACGGGACGAAGAGCTTTTTTCTTGGAGACCGTAGGCGCTGTATTCGCCAGCGAAGCCACCACCGCCATTGGAGACATCCTGGCTTTTTCAGAAGCAGCGGCCTTAGCGACGGAAGCGCTTTTGTTATCAGTCGTTATAGAGGTCTCCGGAATCACTCGCGGAGGATTCGAAGGGTTTTTCTTGGTGACAAGCTCATAGACGATCTCGCCCGGCTTCACAAAACCAAGCTCTTCCCGGATGACTTTCTCGAGATAGGCCACATCGGTCTGAAGAAGATGGCGCTCATCCGCGAGGTTCTTGATCTGAGAGTCGATCTCTTGGATCTTTTGGTTAAGGCGATCGGCTTCCGACTTGAGTTCCCGGTAGCGCGTGATCGACGGCAGATAGATCCAGCACAGGATCAAAATGACCGCAACCGCGATCGCAAGAGCAACAAAAAACTTCTTTAGCATCGAGTAGCGCCGAGCTTCGGGCCCGCATAAATTGCCTTTGACCCCAAAGCCTCTTCGATCCTCAGCAAGCGATTGTATTTGCAAATGCGGTCCGTGCGCGAGGTCGAGCCGGTCTTGATCTGTCCGGTGCTCAGGGCAACCGCAAGGTCCGCGATCGTCGTATCTTCGGTCTCGCCGCTCCGGTGGCTCATGACCGCCGTGTAATTATTTTTCTGCGCCATGCGAACCGCCGCGATGGTTTCCGTCAGGGTGCCGATCTGGTTCACCTTAATCAGAATCGAATTTGCACTCCCTTCCTGAATACCACGCTCAAGACGCTTTGTATTCGTCACAAAAAGATCATCCCCAACGATCTGGATCTTCTTCCCGAGCCTTTCCGTGAGCTTTTTCCAACCATCCCAATCATCCTCCGCGAGGCCGTCTTCGATGGAAAAGATCGGATATTTTTCACAAAGGGCGGCATAGAATTCGATCATTTCGTCCGCTGTCTTCACGGGCTGCTGCTCCGCACAAAGGACATATTTTCCGGGGTTCGGATTACCGCCAAACTTGTCTTTGCCGTAAAAACTGGAACTCGCGGGGTCTAAAGCGATCTTCACGTCTTTTCCCGCCTGATACCCGGCCTTCGCGATCGCTTCCATGATCACGTCCAGGGCTTCATTGTTGGAAGTAAGATTCGGCGCAAATCCGCCCTCATCCCCCACCGAGGTTGAAAGCTTTTTGTCGTGCAGGATCTTTTTAAGATTGTGAAAAACTTCAGCGCCGATACGAAGCGCGTCGGAAAAAGTCGCGGCGCCGAAAGGCATGATCATGAATTCCTGCAGATCGACATTGTTGTCCGCGTGCACACCGCCGTTGATGATATTCATCATGGGAACCGGAAGAAGATTCGCCGATTCGCCGCCGAGGTACTGATAGAGAGGGATCCCTTGAGAGCTTGAGACCGCGCGGGCGCAGGCAAGCGAAACGCCCAGAATGGCATTCGCGCCGAGACGGGATTTGTTCGGGGTCCCGTCCAGGACGATCATAAACCGATCGATATCTTCCTGTTGGGCTGCATCTTTCCCCCTGAGAGCTTTTTGGATCTCCCCATTCACATTATCTACAGCCTTGAGGACGCCTTTCCCGAGGTAACGAGCTTTATCCCCATCCCGAAGCTCCACGGCTTCATGTTCACCGGTCGATGCGCCACTCGGCACTGCCGCACGGCCGACAATCCCGTCCCGGAGTTTTACATCCACTTCAACAGTCGGATTCCCGCGGGAATCCAGGATCTCACGCGCTTTAATTTGATCGATAATGGCTCGTGTCATTTTGAAACTCCTTTGTGGTTGTTCAAGAGAGCTAACAGGGAAAAATCCAATAAATCAGGTCGTGATTATAGCAAATTTTCGGAGGGTGTCCATCCTTGCCTTTGGTTCTCGAATAACGACACACTGATTTTGTTATAATCAATGGTAATCAGCATAGTCCCAACCACCTTTAAGTCTTCACGGGGTCGGGACAAGGGTGGCCCCAATTTCATCACAGATGAAATTGAAAAATGGGGACCCTCGCCGCTACAAGGCCAGACGCCTCTACAAATGGAATGTGTCTTTTTTCCTCTCGAGCGTCCGATGAAATTTGTCTTCGACATCTGCAACCGCGCCTTTGAGCGCCGCAAAGATCTTCGCTACCTGATCAGCGCTGTAAGAGTACTGCGAGGTCGCCAGATTCCCGATCAGACGGATCTTATCCAGCGTCGCCGCGACCCTTTGCTCCGCCAGACGCTTGAACCGCGCTTCTTTTGTTTCATCTGGTATGTTTTTTGCTTCCTCGCTCTCTTCCACGCTAGTCTCCTTTATTGTTCTTTGAGCCTTTCCACTTTGCCCGTCTTGCCATCGTAGAAATTACTTATTTCATGAGTTTCTTCTATCCGTCGCATAAAAAAACAGGAACGCGTTCCGGTCTCTACGCTTCCGCAGGCTGACTGCGAAGTTTTTTAAGCGCGCCATGCCTTTGCTTGGCATCGAGCATTTTGTCTTTAGCACGCTTAGAACGTTTGCGTTTCTGCCGCCGGATCTTAGAGATCCGCCTGGCGTCCTCGCTCTCCCGACCCAGGATCAGCGTTTCCACCTTCTCCGCCAACACCCGCCGAGCCCAGTACCGGTTCATGGCCTGTGTGCGTTCTTGCTGGCATTTGATGACAAGGCCTGTGGGCCCGTGTTTCAGGACAACGCACGTGGATACTTTGTTGACGTTCTGGCCCCCCGGCCCCCCGGAGCGCACGAACGATTCCTCAAGATCCTGCTCTCGAATCCCGAGTCGCTCCATTTGCCTTGCCAGCCCCTGCTGTTTCTTTTCGGACACCGGGTAAACATTCATAGATTTTTCATTCCCCTTTAAAATGCAAAAATGAGCGCAGCCCCTCTGTTTCTGGAAATTTCACTCGTCTTGCGCCAACCCAAAAAAACTGACGCGACAACTTGTTTATGTCATTCCTTTTCCAGACAATACGAGGTTCAAGGCTTGAGGGTAGAGCTCATATTCGAGGCTGTGAATACGAGCCTCCAGGGTTTCCAGCGTGTCGGCGGGCAGCACGCAGACTTTTTTCTGAAGAATGACGGGACCGGTGTCCACGCCGCTATCGACAAAGTGGACGGTCACACCGGTCTCTTTCACCTTCGCGTCCCAAGCCTCTTTGATCGCGTGAGCGCCCGGAAATGCCGGCAGAAGCGCGGGATGGATATTGATAAGCCGACCGTAATATTTTTTTACGAAGCTTTCGGTCAGAACACGCATGAATCCGGCCAGCACGATATAGTCAATCCTGTTGGAATCAATGCATTCGGCAAGAGCTTCGTCAAAAAGCTCCCGGGTCGCGAAATCTCTATGGGAAATAACCACCGCCGGAACGCCAAGTTCCTTCGCGCGATCGAGCGCTTTCACGCCTGGCTTGTTCGAAATGACGATCGTGGCTTCGGCTCGAATCTCCCCCGCTTTGATCCGTCTGATCAGATTGTCAGCATTCGTTCCGGAGCCTGAGACTAGAAATGCTATCCGCTTCATATATGTTCTTCGCACAACGCGCAAGTGCAACGCATGACGTAGTGTGATGACTTTTACGTTGCGCGTTGACCGTTGAGCGTTGAGCTATCTCCTTTTTTGGGTAAAACACTTTTCCGATTCTTGCCTGCCACCAAAACCACCATTTCTCCTTTTCGCGGTTTTTGTGTCATATCCAAAAGAAGCTCCGACAGGTTGCCGCGCAAAACCTCTTCGAACTTTTTTGAGATCTCGCGAGCGACGGCCGCCTCGCGATCTCCAAAAACATCCAGCATGTCCTGAAGCGCCTTCACGACCCGGAAGGGCGATTCAAAAAAAATGAGCGTTTCCTCCCGCTCCGCAAGCGTCTGGAGCTCATGCTTACGTCGCTGCCCTTTATTTGAAAGAAAACCAAGAAAGCTGAAACTGTCTGTCGGAAGGCCACTTAAAACAAGCGCAACCGTAACCGCCGAAGGCCCCGGCAACACTTCCAGGGACAGCCCCTCCGCGAGCACCGCATGCACAATTTGGAACCCCGGGTCAGAGACAAGCGGCATTCCGCCGTCGGAGACAAGCGCCAGATGCTTTCCCTCTTTAAGAAGCGCCACAAGCCCGGCCGTTTTTTGCGCAGAGCTGTGGTCGTGATAACTGAGAAGCGGTTTCGTGATCGCGTAATGCTGGAGAAGCTTCAGCGTCTGGCGCGTATCCTCACAAACGATGATATCCGCTTGCTTCAATGTCTCGAGCGCCCGAAGCGTAATATCGGAAAGATTACCGATCGGGGTTGGGACAAGGGTCAACATGGCCGGTCAACGATTCCGTTCAAGCACATAATCAGCAAGTTGTTCGAGGCTTGTCCTAAAAACGGATGGCGGAAAAGCCTCAAGTTCGAGCTTCGCTAAGGCAACGAACTCTTTCGCTCTGGAAAGAGCATAGTCCAAAGCCCCGCTTTTTTCGAGGGTCTCGCGAAGCATGGAAAAACGTCGGCTCTGGCTGCGGGAATAAAGAATGCGAACGACTTTGTCCCGCTCTCCCGACGCAAGGCAATGGATCACAGGAAGCGTATAGACTCCTTCTTCCAAGTCGGAGCCCAGAGTCTTGCCGAATTTGCTCTCTTCACCTAAAAAATCCAAGGTGTCATCTGTGATCTGAAACGCCATTCCAAAAAACTTCCCAAACCATCCGAGCGCTTCGCATTTTTCAGGGTCCATCCCCCAAATGAACGCACCGGTCTGGAGCGCGCATGCGAGAAGCGATGCTGTTTTTTTGCCGATGATCTCAAGATGAGTTTCTTCCGTCATGTTGATGTTCTTCTTTTCACTGATCTCTTGAATCTCCCCCTCACATATCTCGCCGGCCGTCTTCAAGAAAAGGGGAATGCTCTGGTCATTGCCATAACGAAAGATCGTCACAATGGCACGATCATGAAAAAAATCTCCCGCAAGCACCGCGGCCTGAGGCCCTGATTTGATGTGAAGGGCTGAAACGCCTCGTCTTAAGGGTGCCGAATCGATGATGTCGTCATGAATGAGCGTCGCGGCGTGAAAGATCTCGGTGGCTACGGCGAGATAAAGCTCCGCCGTTTCATTGCGCTCCGAGGGGATCCCCTGTCCGGGTTGAAGAGTCTTTGAAAGACCGGCGCCTAAGAGGACCAGAGCCGGCCGCAGGAGCTTTCCGTTATTTGAAAAAAAATGCTCGACCATCTCTCGCATCTTGAGGATAGGGGTGTCGAGCGTCTCCCGGATTAGCGATGGAACCCCGTTGAGGCCGACATGAACGGGAGTATAGATATCTTTAAGAGTAAGGGTTGTTTTCAGTCCGTTAGAGATTTGTGGCTTCATATTTGAATTCTTTCCGGAGCATCAAAAGATGGCATATCCATGATAAGTATTTCACTACTTCCCGGAAGCGCTTTAAAAGCGCTTCCTATATCTAACGGGCTTCATAAGAGGGCGTATTATACAACAATTCAGACTTGAGACTAGAGACTTCAGACAGGAGCAGAAAACCTGAAAAAAATTCAGTCTGCGGTCTGTGGTCTGCAGTCTGTGGTCGGTTTTTTGGCTTCCAAAGCCGCTGAAAGGCCGATGAATTGCTCGAGGGAAAGGGTTTCACCGCGAACCTTGGAGGAAAAGCCTATCTTTTCGAAAATGCGCTCGAGATCTTCACGCCCATGTTTCGATTTGAAATGGTGAACCAGTAACGATAAAAGGGTTTTGCGCCGCTGGCTAAATGCGACCCGAACGATCTCAAGAAGAAACTTCTCATGGGCTGATGGCGGGTGGGCTCGAAAGGCATACCGTACGACCCGCGAGGTTACCTCCGGCGGCGGGAGAAAACACTTCGGGGAAACATCAAATAGGAACTCCGTCTCTCCGTAGAAACGGCTTGTGACACTCAGCCGTCCATAGTCGTCATCCCCCGCTTGCGCGGTGAGACGTGCGGCTACTTCTTTTTGAAGCATCATCACCGCGATTGAAAAAACTTCCGCGTGTTCGATCAAGTGAAAAAGAATGGGTGTGCTGATGTAGTAAGGAAGATTCCCGATCACCTTCACCTTGGCTGGGGGCTGGCTCCCCTTTCGAAGGGGGGCTGGCTCCGCCGCCGAAAGCGGCGTTCCTTTTTCATTGATCAGCTTTGTCAGATCACATTTCAACACATCCGCGTGGACCAACTTGAAATGATGGGGATGCTCCGGTAAAAGTTCTTGGGTCAGGATTTCGACAAACTTCGGGTCGGTCTCGACCGCAAGCAACGGAAACCCTCGCCTCAAAACCTCCTGAGTCACCGCCCCGAGCCCAGGCCCTATTTCAAAAACACGGTCGCCGGGCTGAAGGTCTAAGGCATCAACGATCTTGCGGATCGTGTTCGGATCCATCAAGAGGTGCTGGCCCAGATGCCCGCGAATACGGAGGCCGTACTTTTTCAGCAGTTCTATCTGCGTGAGCATTTCTCGAGAACAGCTTTCTTGGCGAGCCTGAGCGCCGCGATCATGGACGAGGGATCTGCCTTGCCTTGATAGGCAATATCAAAAGCCGTGCCGTGATCCGGCGAGGTGCGGATATAGGGAAGCCCGAGTGTTACGTTCACTCCATCGTGGAACGCGACAAGCTTGAAGGGTGCGAGCGCCTGATCATGGTACATACCGATCACCGCATCGTATCGGCCATGATAAGCCGCGTGAAAAAGAAGGTCGGCGGAAAACGGCCCCGTGGCGTCAATCCCTTTGCGGCAGGCCGCCCGAACAGCCGGCTCGATAACACGGGCCTCCTCACTCCCGGATTCTTTACCGTGCGGATTCAAAGCGCAAACCGCAATCCTCGGCCTTTTAATCCCCAGACCACGCTTGAGCATTTCCTCGGTTAGCCGGATCTTCTCGAGGATGGATTTCGCAGTAAGCAAACGGCTTACTTTTATAAGAGGCACATGGATCGTCGCAAGCGTAACATTCAATCGCGGGCTTACGAACATCATGGCAAAACGCCGGATTTTAGCTTTCCCGGCGAGGAACTCCGTGTGCCCAATAAATTTTTTATCCACAAGACGGATCGCGGTCTTATTCACGGGCGCGGTCACGATAGCATCCACGATTCCTCGTTTTGCCAAGGAGGCAGCTTCATCAATTGCCAAGAGTGCCAGCCTCCCGTTCTCACGGCACACTTTCCCTATTTTGAATGCCCCACCACCAGGAAGACCGGCTGAAACATCAAGAAAGTAAGTATTCCCGGGCCGAAGGGATCCCGGAAGAACGTCGTGAACGGTTTTAAACGGAAGCCAGAGACCTGTTTTTTGACACAGCGTTTTAAACGCGACCCGCGACCCTATCAAAAGATAAGCTGACCGTTTGGAGGGTTTTTCTTTTTGGAGTGCCTTCACGAGGATCTCGGGGCCGATACCGCCCGGATCGCCCATAGTGAGGGCAATAACGCATGGATTTTGCGCACGTCTTTTCATTATCTAACATCTCCGCGGGAACGGTACCGTTGTATAAAAAAGTAAGGCGTACGGTGTACGGCGAAAAATATTTCGCGTCGCGCCGTACGCCTTACGCCGTACTCGAGAACGCTCGAAAGCGTCCTTACTTAATGGAGATATAAGCTGCCTTCTTAACCTCTTCCATCCAGTCACGAAACCGAACATTGCTTTTCTCCTGGAAGAGATAGCCCCCTATCTGATCTTTCACTTCTTCGAAATACCGGATCTTTTCGGGCTCTCTGGCTTCAACGCGGAAGATGTGATACCCAATAGGCGTCTCAACGACCCCCGAAATCTCCCCGATGGACGCTTTAAAGATCACATCATCCACGGATTCGATCATAGCGCCACGCTCGATCCACTCCCCAAGACCATCCTGCTTGGCATGGCTATCCTCGGAAAAATCTTTCACGATCTGGTCAAAATTCCGGTAGATCCGGATCTTTTGCGCCAAAAGCTCGATCCGTTGTTTTGCTTTTTCGTCCGTCAAACCCTTCTCGCGCGCTTCTTCATTTTTCTTGATCGTAAGCGACTTGACCCGAACGCGCTCCTTGGTCTTGAATTGGTCGGGATTTTTATTGTAGAACACCTCTACTTCGCTGGGCGACACGATCACCTTGGAGCGAATCTCACGATCCTGAAGCTGACGAACCATCGTTTGTTTTTTGAGCCGCTCGCGCAGAGCTTTCATCGTAAGGCCTTCGCGCTCGAGTAGCGCGTCCAAGTCCTCCGGCTTGTCCATCTTAGCCTTGAACGCTTGGAATTCCTTTTCCACATCTTCGTCCTTGACCTCGATCCCCATCAGAACCGCTTCCTGGTACACAAGTTTGTCCTCGATCATCTGGCTCAGGATCTTTTGCCGGACGTCGTTGATCGCCTTCACGAGCTCTTGGCCGCTGTATTCCTTGCTATACTGCTCATAGACCGGCCGGAGAAAGGTGTCCAGTTCAGCCTGAGTAATAACCTCATCATTGACCACCGCCACCACGCGATCGAGCAGTTCTTCCTGCGCCGCATGGACGGACGGAATGGCGAAAAAAAGGAACATGATGGGTAGCAATAAATAACGTTTCATAGTGGGGGCATTATACAACATTTCAGACTTCAGACTACAGACTTCAGACACCAAAAAAGCGCATGCTTTAGTCTGCCGTCTGTGGCCTGTGGTCTGCGGCCTTTGTTTGCTCCTCCACCGCTTTCTTGAGCATCCGGCAATAGAGATCGAATCCGACGGCCTGGATGAAACCGCTTTGCTCGTGCCCGAGCAGGTTCCCGGCGCCACGAATCTCGAGATCCTCCATCGCGATCTTAAAACCCGAACCCAACTGGGTGAATTTCTCGATAGCATGAAGACGCTTTTCTGCGTCCTGTGTCATCACCCAATTCTTCGGGATCAGAAAATACGCGTACGCCTGGCGCTTTTCCTTGAACCGCCCCACGCGCCCGCGCAGCTGATAAAGGTCTGCGAGACCGAAACAATCCGCCCGATCCACGATAAGGGTATTCACGTTTGGAATGTCGATCCCGGATTCCACAATGCAGGTGGAGATCAGACAATCGATCTCCCCTTTCAGGAATGCTTTCATCGCGATCTCAAGGCTCTCGACCGGCATCTGCCCGTGCATAACCCCGAACCGAACTTCCGGCAAAAGTTTTGTCATCCTCTCATGAACCCGTTCGATCGACTGCACGCGGTTATGCACGAAATAAATTTGGCCTTTGCGCGCAAGCTCCCGCTCGACCGCCTGCTTGATAATATTCTCATGATATTCCATAACAAAGGTCTCGACCGGCATCCGGTTCTTGGGCGGTGTATCGATGACAGACATATCGCGCACACCGAGAAGCGCCATGTGAAGCGTCCTCGGGATAGGCGTCGCCGTAAGCGTCAGCACGTCCACTTGCGTGCGCATCTGCTTGAGTTTTTCTTTATGCCGCACGCCGAAGCGCTGCTCCTCATCGATAATGACAAGCCCCAAGTCTTTAAAGCGAATATCCTTGGAAAGTAGACGGTGGGTTCCGATCACGACGTCGGTCGCGCCTTCCTGGAGAGACTTGGCGATCAGCTTTTGTTCTTTCGGAGATTGGAACCTGGAGAGAAGTTCGACTGTGACCGGAAAATTCTTTGCGCGTTCTTTTAGTAAGATGTAATGCTGTTCAGCCAGGATTGTCGTGGGCACGAGAAACGCCACCTGCTTGCCCCCCATCACGGCCTTGAAGGCGGCGCGCATCGCGACCTCAGTCTTGCCATAACCCACGTCGCCGCAAAGAAGTCGATCCATCGGTCCCGTAGATTCCATATCCCGTTTCACTTCTTCGATCGCACGTTTTTGGCCGGGGGTTTCTTCAAAGGGAAATTCTCCTTCGAACTCTTTTTGCCATGGCGTGTCCTTGGGGAAGGGCAGCCCTTGTAAAAGACTGCGCGCGGCCTGAATCTGGAGAAGGTCTCCGGCGACTTTGTGGAGTGCCGTCCGCGTCCGGTGCTTGATCCGCTCCCATTCCTGGGTATTGAGCTTGGTGAGCTTCGGCCCTGTCCCGGAGCCGCCAATGTAACGCTCCACGGGCTCTTCGATGGAAAGATAAAGGATCTCACGCTCGGCGTATTCGATCGCCATGCAGCGGGTGCGCGTTCCCTGCATTTGGATGACCTTGGTGCCAAGGAAACGGCCGATTCCATACTTCAGATGGACGATCAGATCACCGCGCTCAAGGTCTTTAGTGCCAGCCACGGGCTCGAACGTTTCAAGCCGTTCCTCCATGCGCCGGAGTTTCTTCCGGAACATATCGGAAACCTGAATGAGGAATACTTCTTCGAAGGTGGCCGTGCTCTCGCCTGAGGAGAGCGAGAAATCACGGATCTGAACGGGTGTGTCCCCTTGAAACTGAACGCGAACCGGAAGTCGGTAGGTTACGGGGTAAATATCCACGACCCCGCCGCGTACCGCGAATTCCCCGGGCAGGGCAACGTACTCTTTTTTCTGATAGTGGAGCCCGGTGAGAAGCTCCTCGAGCTGCTCGATCCCGATTTCGGCGTTGATCCTGAGCCGTCTGATTTCCATGAGGGAATTATACGCAAAAAGGGCCAGGCCGCGCTGATTCTCTATTAAAAAATAACGGGTAATCAGTGCCGTCCAAGTCATCCTTTATGAGAAGAAAATCAAGACTTGGGCTGTCAATGAATGCCTGGCCCCTTTCAGGCGATTGTCACCTTTATCTACAACACGGGTGAGCTGATTTATTTTTCTCGAAAAGGGACTGCCAAACTAATGGCTATAATCAAAATCACTCCCAAGTCGATAACTCTCGCAACTATCGCATTAGCCAGTATTGAGGCAGGCACTATAAGAGTCAGCAATAGAGTTGCGAATAAAGCATACGGAATACATAAAACCAGCAAAAGAACTCCGTAAATTCTGGCATTCTTACCAGACAAGCGAAGGTTCTTTGTAATTGTGAGTTTTCCTACTATTAACGCGTACAGCCCCGCTATAATCAGTATCAGCATGCCACTCCCCCTCTTTTTTTTCGCGTCAAACTAATGCACATCAAACTCTAACTAATCGCCTACGCCTTATTTATCGACTATACCGAAAGATATAAATATGCGAATTTTATCTCGAAATGCCCGCCAATTCTTCCCACCTAATTGTCACCATCGACACTAACTCGGGATATTCACAGATTGTATAGAGTCCCGTTCTTGTTGAAGCATTTATAGAATACGGGATTTCTCCGCCGTCACATAAACCATGGCGGGCGGATACTTCAGAAGCAGTGAGCGGCAATGGCAGCACGCACAGGGTAATCCTTTGAGAAAGGGCTGTTGCAATTAATTTTTTTGGGGGGGGGACTACTTAAAAATGGAGGCGATTCTCTGAACGCCCCGCCTTGGGAAGCAGGCGTCCTAGTTTATCATAAAAGACTAATGGAGAACTAGGACAGCACTGATCTTCAATAGTGCTTTATGGAGGATCAGGCGAGGCTCGCCATCCTTATTTAAAGATAGAACTAATACGCTGGACGGCCGTTTCGATGTCTTTTTCGGAGGTGGCGTAGCTCATACGGATATGATGAGGACTACCGAAAGGTTCGCACGGAATGACCGCAACATGAACTTCGTCGAGAAGTTTCTTCGCGACCTCCATGCCACTCAGACCTGTCCCTTGAATATCCACGAAAAGATAGAAAGCGCCGTTGGATTTGAAGGGTTTAAAGGACTTCACAACCTTCAACTTCTCGATAAAAAGATCCCGTCGTGTCTGAAACACATCACACATCTTTTGAGCTTCCGCATCCCCCTGATCCAGGGCAACCACGCCGCCGGGCTGCGTAAAAGAGACCGGATTCGAGGTCGAGTGGCTTTGAATGCTCTCGACGGCCTTAGCCAGGGTCTTTTCCGGGAACGCGGCATAGCCCAAGCGCCACCCGGTCATTGCGTAAGCCTTGCTGTGTCCGTTCACGATCACGGTCCGCTTGGCAATCTCAGAATCCAGCGACGCGATCGAACAATGTTTCCGACCGTCAAAAACAAGTTTTTCGTAGATCTCATCGCTTAACACGATCACGTTCGGGAATTTCTTCAAGACCGCACAAAGAGCCAAAAGCTCGTCTTGGGAATAAATAGCTCCGGTCGGATTTGAAGGTGAATTCAGAATAAGGATCTTGGAACGCGGCGTAAGCGCTTTTTCAAGAATCTCAGGCGTGATCTTGAAATTCGTCTTTTCCGTCGACGGCAGGAAAACATTTGTGCCGCCAAGCACCGTCACCATTTCGGGATAACTCAGCCAATAAGGAACAGGGATGAGCACTTCATCGCCTGGATTCAGGAGCGCGAAAAGCACATTAAAAATCACATGTTTCGCGCCACAACCCACCACAATCTGTTCCGGCGTAAAATCAAGCCCCTGATCGCGCTTCAGCTTCCTACAGATGGCCTGACGGAGTTCCACCGTTCCGGGGACGGGCGTGTATTTGGTATTACCCTTTTTGAGGGATTCGATCGTGGCTTCCTTGATAAACGCAGGAGTATCGAAATCCGGCTCTCCGGCGCTCAAGGAGATTACATCGATCCCCTGCGCCTTCATGGCCTTCGCCTTGGCGGCAATCTCAAGTGTGACTGAAGGTTTTACCGCAAGAACTCGACTTGAAAGTTCCATGATTCACCCCGTTAGAGAGAGGGAGCGCTTTTTGAAAGCGCTCCCGGTTAATCTGTTTAAATTCAGTTTAAACACAACATTTCATCTCAAAAAAAAACCCTTCGAAGGTCGACACTCATCTCTAGCGGGGTAAAACTCCGAGAGAGATTAGTTCTCGTCGCCTTTAAGAAATTTTCTGAGCTTGCCTAGGAACCCGCCCTTTTTCTCCGAATCCTTCTTCTCAGTCGTCTTCGGCTCATCGGACTCTTTTTTCACGTCCGCGGCTTTTAGCGATTCCTTTTCCGGTGTTTTTTCAGTCGCCTTATCAGAGGACTTCGCTACCTTCTTTTTCTTGGTCTTTTTGGCAGGAGCCTCGAAAACAGCGGTCCATTCCAAAAGTGCCATCTGAGCCCCGTCTCCGGCACGATACCCCAGCCGAAGCACGCGGGTATAGCCACCCTCGCGACCTTTGAAAAGCGGGGCGATCTGGGTGATCAAAATGCGGGCGATCTCCGGATCCCGGACCTTGGTGATCAGAAGCCGACGGGCGTGAAGGCCGTCGCGCTTCGCGATCGTGATCATTTTATCCGCAAACGCGCTGGTCTCTTTGGCTTTAGCGTGCGTCGTCTCAATGCGTTTTTTCAAGACGAGCGCCCGCACAAGATTCCTGAGCTTCGCGGTGCGATGAGCGGTGACAACTCCTAATGTCCTTCTGCGGCGTTGATGGCGCATGATAGATCCTTATGATTCTGTCTGGGCGAGTGACGCGCCCTTGTTCGGCAAAGAATCCTCGATGTTCATCCCAAGATGAAGATTCATCGTGACCAAGATCGCGTTGATCTCGTTCAGGGATTTCTTTCCGAAGTTTTTATATTTGAGCATCTGTCCTTCCGACTTTTGAATAAGATCGCCGATCGTTTTGATGTTGGCGGCCTCAAGGCAGTTGGCGCTGCGAACAGAAAGCTCCAGCTCGCTGATAGGCTTGTGGATCATATCCAAAAATTCCTTGTCCTCGACCTCTTCTTCTTCCTCTTCTTCCGGCAATTCGCCGTAGTTGACGAAGACATCGAGATGCCGCTGGAGGATATTCGACGCATAAAGAAGCGCCTCTTCCGGTCCCATCGCACCGTTCGTCCAGACCTCAAGAACCAAACGGTCATAATCGGTGACCTGTCCCACGCGGGTGTCTTCCACAGAGAAATTCACCTTCGTCACTGGCGAAAAGGCTGAATCGATGGTTACCACGCCGATGGAAGCATCTTCCTGCTTGTTCTTTTCAGCAGAGACATACCCGCGCCCACGGCCTACTTCCATCTCCATCTTGAACGTATGAGACTTGCTCAAGGTGCAAAGCACGAGCTCAGGGTTGACGATCTCAACGGTCTCGTCCGCCTGGATATCGCCGGCCGTGATCGGGCCTTGCTTCTTGATGTCGATATAGATCTTCTTCGGGCCCTTGCCATGATAACGAAGCACGAGCTTTTTGACGTTCATGACGATCTGAGCGCCGTCCTCGACCACGCCTTCGACCGCAGAAAATTCATGCAACATCCCGTCGATCTTGATACTGGTCACTGCGGCCCCATCGATCGAAGAGATCAACACGCGCCGGAGCGCATTCCCGATCGTTGTCCCGTAGCCACGTTCAAACGGTTCGGCAATAAACTTGCCATAATTGGGCGTCAGCGACCCTTGTTCGACTTCGAGGCGCTTCGGCATTTCAAAAGTCTTCCAACGAATACCCATTGTATTTCCTCCTTATGCGAACCAAGATAAAAAACTTTTTTAGAAAATAACCCGATCTCTACTTTGAATACAACTCGACGATAAGAGCCTCTTCGACAGGCAGCCCCGCGTCCGCTTTCGTGGGAAGCCTTGTGATCGTTCCGATCAATTTCTCGCGGTCAAGCGCGAGCCATTCCGGAGCGCTCAGATCCTTCCACTTCTCGAAACTCGCCTGCAATCTCTTGATTTGCGGTTCTTTTTGCTTCACACTGATCTTATCCCCCACCTTACAAATAAAGGAGGCGATGTCGACCTTCTTGCCGTTCACGGTGATATGCCCGTGTCCGACCATTTGCCGCGCTTCCCTGCGGGAGCCCGAAAAGAGAAGACGAAACACCACATTGTCCAGGCGCCGTTCATGAAGCTGGATCAACATCTCGCCGGTAACGCCCTTCATTTGGACCGCGCGCGCGAAAAACACACGAAACTGACGCTCAGTCACTCCGTAAATCCTCTTCATCTTCTGTTTCTCACGTAACTGAACGCCATAGTCAGAAATTTTCTGGCGAGAGAGTCCGTGTTGACCGGGGGGTTTCGACAAGCGCTTGTCGTGTTTCTCATCGGTCGTACGGCGACCCTTAAGCCCGAGGTTCACGCCCTCGCGACGGTGCAACCGAATTACTGGACCGCGATATCTTCCCATAAATTAAACTCTCCTCTTCTTCGGCGGACGGCAGCCATTATGCGGCACCGGTGTAATATCATGGATCGCGCTGATCACAAGCCCCGCGGCCTGTAGCGCTCGGATCGCTGATTCGCGACCCGCACCGGGACCTTTGATATAAACTTCCACTTCTTTCATCCCGAATTCCATGGCTTTTTTGGCAGCTTTTTCCGAAGCCATCTGCGCCGCGAAGGGCGTGGACTTTTTCGAACCCTTAAAGCCCGCGGAACCCGAGGACTCCCAGCAAACGCAGTTGCCGCCGGCATCCGTGATCGTGATGATGGTATTATTGAAACTTGCCGCGATGTGCGCCACGCCGCGAACGATGTGTTTAATCTTCTTTTTTGCCATAGAATTCCTTTATCTCAGTGGTAAGCTCAGATTATTTAGGCGCGGGTGCCCCTTTTGCAAGGCCCCCCACGGTTTTGCGTTTGCCTTTACGAGTACGCGCATTCGTATGCGTTCTCTGCCCTCGGCAGGGCAGGCCTTTTAAATGCCTCGACCCGCGATAACAACGAATATCCATCAACCGCTTGATATTCATCTGGATCTCACGACGAAGATCCCCTTCCACTTTCGTGGTCCTCTGGATAATAGCCGTAAGGGAGGAAACCTCCGCCTCAGTTAGATCCTTGGCGCGTTTCGCCGGATCAACTTTGGCTTCCAATAAAACTTTCTTTGCAAGCGTCTTCCCAATTCCATACAAATAGGTCAACGCCACATCCACTCTTTTTTCTCTCGGGATATCCACCCCAATGATACGCGGCATACTCTGGGTCCTTTCTTAAAAAATCAATTAGCCTTGGCGCTGCTTGTGTTTCGGATTACTGCAGATCACATACACGTAGCCCTTGCGACGTACGATCTTGCAATTCTCACAGATTCTTCGGACTGAACTTCGCACTTTCATTTTTTCACCTCAGATCACTTATTTAACTCGAAAAGTAATTCTTCCTCGCGTCAGATCGTACGGAGAAAGCTCCATCTTCACTTTGTCTCCCGGGAGGATGCGAATGTAATGCATCCTCATTTTCCCAGAGATATGCGCCAGCACCTTATGCCCATTCTCAAGCTCAACGCGAAACATCGCGTTGGGCAAAGGTTCGATCACGGTCCCTTCTACTTCGATCGCATCTTCTTTCGGCATTGCTTAATGAGCCTCATCGACTGCACCGCGTCTATTTAACTCTAGGGGTTCGTGATACAAGGATTGTGAACCCTAAAAATTTAATCTGACGCAGCACCCGTTAAATTCATAAATCCATTTTCTATAAAAACGATCGTATCTTCGTAATGACTGGCATTTTTACGGTCTTTTGTGACCACCGTCCAGCCGTCCTCAAGAGTCTCCACCGCGTAATGCCCTTCAGTCACCATCGGCTCAATCGCGATGACCAAACCTGGTTCAATCTTTGCGCCGCGCCCAGCTTTTCCATAATTGGGAACCTGCGGATCCTCGTGAAGTTGCCGCCCGATCCCATGTCCCGCATAATCCCGGACCAATTGAAATCCGCGCGCTTCAACGTACTTCTGGATCGCTTCTGAAATATCCCCGATCCGCCAACCCGGCTGATAAGCTGCAAGGGCTGTGTCCAGAGAATCCTTGGCTGCGCTGATCAACGCCTGCTTTTTCGGATCGGCAACACCCACTTGCCAAGTCCTCGCCGCATCCGCGAAAAAGCCACTCCACTTCACCCCGACATCAAAACTGACCAGGTCGCCTTCTTTCAAAGCACGTGCGTCAGGGATCCCATGCACCACGGCCTCATTAACGGAAATGCAAGCTGTCTTCGGAAATCCTCGATAACCTTTGAACGCCGGCTCCCCGCCATTCTCAAGGATCACTTTTTCCGCCGCGCAATCCAAAGCTTCCGTCGTTACGCCCTGAACAATCATGGGCTTCACGACCGAGAATACCTTCTTCAGGATCTTCCCCGCCTCCAAGATCAGTTGAATTTCACGTTTCGATTTCAACTCGATCATGCGCGTCTAGCGAATCTTTTCAAAGAGCTTTTCTAGGACTTTCTGAACCGCCGGAGCATCGCCCTCGGCCGGGACATCATGCAGCAACCCTTTCTCGCCATAGAACTCCACGAGTGGCTTCGTCGACTCGTGATAAACTTTAAGCCGGTTCAGAATCGTCTCCGGCTCATCATCCTTGCGAGTCGTCAACTTTTCCCCATCCACATCGCAAATTCCGTCTTTTTTCGATGGCATATTGCGAACATGATAGATCTTTCCGCACTTAGGACAACCCCGCCGACCCGAAAGTCGGTCCACCAGTACTTTTTCCGATGCCATAAAATTAATCGCAGCCGCCAGCGTGATCTTTTCTTTCGCAAGAAATTTTTCCAAGGCTTCTGCCTGGCCGATCGTTCTCGGATACCCGTCCAAAATAAAACCTTTGGAGCTTTTCAATCCTCGAATCGCATCGAACATCATGTTGTTTACGAGTTCGTCAGAGACCAGCTCTCCGCGTTCCATGACGGCCTTTGCCTGCAACCCGAGCGGCGTACCTTCCTTGACATTCTTTCTCAAAATATCTCCGGCAGCCAACTGAAGAACGCCGTATTTTTCACAAACAACCTTGGCGTGCGTTCCCTTCCCGGCTCCGGGAGGCCCCAAAAAGATCAAATTCATTAACGGCGGCCCTTTAATTTGCCCCGTTTGATGAACCCGTCATAATGTCTCATCACCAACTGTGACTCGACGGACTTCATCACATCCAACACCACACCGACAATGATAAGAAGCCCGGTCCCGCCAAAAAAGCTCGCGATCAAGAACGGAATGTTCAACACATGGGGCGATGAGACAATCTTCGGGAAAAGCGCGATCAAAGCCAAAATCACAGCGCCCGCCGTCGCAATCCTCGTCATCAGGTAATCCAGATATTCCGCCGTGTTCTTCCCCGGCCGGATCCCCGGAACGAAACCACCGTACTTCTGGAGATTGTCGCTCACTTCAATCGGATTAAACGTAATGGCTGTGTAAAAGAACGTGAAAAATACGATGAGGAGCGCGTCTAAGGCCATATATCCACCGCTCCCGTAACTAATCGCCTGAGCAATCCGTGTGAACGCCCCGGCATTCGGGAAAAACCCCGCGATTGTCGCGGGAAACAAAATCACCGACTGGGCAAAAATGATCGGAATAACACCCGCCTGGTTCACCTTGAGCGGCAGGTACGTGCTCTGCCCACCGTAAGTCCTGTGTCCACGAATCTGCTTCGCATACTGGACCGGGATCTTCCGCTGTCCCTGAATGATCAGAATCAGAAATATAACCGCGCCAACGAAAAGCCCGCACATGATCACAAATTTCCACCACGCAAGCTGCTGGCGCGAGGGATCGAAAGGGGAAAGCAATACCCATGTCTGGCGCAAAGCCTCAGGCAAAGAATCAATGATTCCGGCCGTAATAATGATCGACATGCCGTTACCGATGCCGTAATTATCGATCTGCTCGCCGAGCCACATGATGAACGCCGTTCCCGTGGTCATCGTAAGCATACACATCAAACGAAAGCTCCAGCCCGGATCCGGAACGATCACCGACCCGCCAAACGCCGCCGGATTTTCAAGCCAAAGAGCGATAAAGAACGTCTGCAAAATACTCAGGACAATTGTCCCGTAACGCGTGTACTGAATGATCTTCTTTCGGCCTTCCTCGCCTTCTTTCGCGAGTTTTTCCAAAGCCGGGATCACCACGGTCAAAAGCTGTAAAATGATTGATGCCGAAATGTAAGGCATGATCCCCAGGGCGAAGATCGTTGCTTTCTGGAGCGCGCCGCCGGTGAACATCCCCATAAAACCAAGCAGGGAACCGCCTGCCATATGCTGCTGGAAAAATTTGGCTAGAGCAACGCCGTCGATCCCGGGCGTCGGTACGTAGGTCCCAATCCGATAGACGGCGATAATGCCGAGCGTAAAAAGGATCTTCTTACGCAAATCGGGGATTTTTAGGATGTTTCCGAACGCTTGTAGCACCAGAACTCCGTTCTTTTTATTTATTTCTCGAGCAGAACGGCTTGTCCACCCTTAGACTCGATCTTCGTCTTGGCGGAGCCGCTGAAAAGATGGGCCTTCACAGTGACAGCTTTTGTAAGATCGCCCGTGCCAAGAACCTTCAATCCATCATGAAGCTCCTTGATAACGTTCTTGGCGAGCAATAATTCCGGAGTGATCTCTTTATCCTCAAGCTTGGCCAACGTCTGAAGATTCACGATCGCATAAACTTTCTTGAAGGCCTTGCGATTAAACCCACGCTTCGGAAGGCGTCGGTAAAGAGGATTCTGTCCCCCTTCGAATCCCGGATTCAATGCAAACCCGGCACGCGCTCTCTGTCCCTTGTGTCCCTTGGTCGAGGTCTTTCCGTGACCGGAACCGATCCCGCAACCCAAACGTTTCTTACGCTTTTTATAAGGAGTTTTATGCCTCATGACACTTTTTCTCTTTCTGAGTCATAACGAATCTTTCGGTCCACAAGCGCGGTCAATCCATCGATCGTGGCCTTCAGAACGTTAATAGAATTATCACTTCCAAGGCTCTTGGTCAAAATATCCTTAATTCCACAGGCTTCGCACGCCGCGCGAACCGAACCGCCGGCGATGATCCCGGTACCGGCCGAAGCGGGTTTCAACAACACTTTCGCTGCTCCGTAGCGACCGATCACCTCGTGAGGGATCGTCGTGCCTTTCAGCGTGATCTTGATGATGTTCTTGCGCGCCGCGACGAGGGCCTTACGAATCGCGTCCGCGACCTCGTTAGCTTTTCCCTGCGCGTATCCGAGTTGAGCCGTACCACTCCCCACCACCACCAATGCACTGAACGAAAAGCGTTTTCCGCCTTTGACAACCTTGGCACAGCGATTGACCTGAATGACCTTTTCATAAGTCGACGAACCATCCGCCGACATGGAAGGCGTTCGGGAAGACCGCGAGGGAGACTGAGGAGCCCTCGGACCCCCTTTTTGCTGTGTTTTCGGCGCTGCGGCTGTTTTTTCCATGCTTCTTAGATTTCCTTTCGGTGACTACTTTAAAATTGAATGCCGTTCTTACGAATCGCTTCGGCCACAGCCTTCACTCGGCCATGGTAGAGATAACCGCCGCGATCAAACGATATTTTCTGCACGCCTTTTTTCTTAAGCAGCTCGGCGAAAAGCTGGCCCAGCTGTTCAGAGACGTGGGTCTTTCCCTTCTTAGAAGCTGCTTTCGCCACGTCCTTATCCAAGGAGGACAACGAGGCAAGCGTTTTCTGAGAAACGTCATCGATCGCTTGCACGAAAATATTCTTCAGGGAACGGTGTACGACCACCCGCGGCCTTTCGGCTGATCCGATAACCTTCTTACGGACCCGACGATGCCTCTGTATCCTTCCCCATTCTTTATCTTGAACCATAAGTTCTAAACTCCTCTGCACTGCGTTACTATTTATTTTACGGGTCCGCGGTGCTGCGTGTACCCCTAAAACTTAAACTGACACGGCACTGACCGTATTAACTAACCGTTTTACCCTGTTTGCGGCGCACATGTTCGCCAAGGTAGCGGATGCCCTTCCCCTTGTACGGCTCGGGCTTCATGAAACTGCGAATTTCGGCGGCTGTCTGCCCAACGCGTTGTTTGTCTGCACCGGTAATAACTATCGAAGTCGGCTTCGGGCATTTGATATCCACATCCTTACCAAACGGGTAATCGATAGGATGGGTGAAACCGAGCAGCAGGGTTAGCATGCTATCCTTCACGGCGGCCTTCATACCGACACCGACAATCTCAAGCTCCTTGGAATAACCTTCGGTCACGCCAATCACCATGTTCTGGATCAAGCTACGCGTAAGACCATGGAGCGCGCGATCGGTGCGAATATCCGTAGGACGAGTGACCTTAACCTCCGTCCCCTCGACCTTGACGGTGATCCGAGGATGAACACTTAAGACAAGTTCACCCTTAGGCCCCTGGACTTTAAGGGTCGTGCCGTGAACCGCAACTTTGACTTTTTCCGGGATTGTAACTGGCTTTCTTCCGATGCGTGACATAATTCCTTTTTATTTTCCGCTTAAGGGATCTTTACCAAACCGTGCAAAGAAATTCACCGCCGGCTTTGGCCTCACGAGCCTGCCGTCCGGTTAAAACGCCTTTAGGCGTTGAAAGAATCGCCACCCCGAATCCTCCGAGAACCTTCGGGATTTCCTGATAGCCAACATAGCGCCGCAAACCCGGCGTGGAGATGCGCTTCAGCCCCTGGATCGCCGCTTTCTTGCCCCCAGGAAGATATTTCAGATGGATACGTACAAAATTCTTGTTTCCATCATTGAAGGGTTTCACGTTCTCGATGAATCCCTCGCTCTTCAAAAGCTCCGCGATCCGTACCGTAAGCACAGAAGCGGGCGCCGTCAACTTCTCCTTATGCGCCTTTGAAGCATTACGAATCGACGTTAAAAAATCTCCAATAAAATCATAGCGCGACATGAAAACCTTTCCTCCTGATTACCAGCTGGATTTGACCACGCCCGGCAGCATGCCCGTGTTGGCTAATTCCCGGAAACAGATACGACAGATAGAGAATTTCCGGATATATCCACGCGGACGTCCACACCGCTGGCAGCGGTTGTATTTTCTGACCTTGAATTTCGGTTCCAATCTCTGCTTAACAATCAAACAAGTCTTTGCCATTATGAAATTCCTTATTTCCTAAAAGGAAAGCCCAGAAGCTCAAGGAGCCGCTTTCCTTCTTTGCTGTTCTCAGCTGTGGTCACAAACGTGATGTCCATGCCCTGGACCTTCTTCATCTTATCAAACTCCACTTCCGCAAAGATCGTCTGCTCAGTGAGCCCGATCGTAAAATTCCCGCGCTGGTCAAAACTCTTGTCCAAAAATCCACGAAAGTCGCGGATACGCGGCATGGCAAAGTTAAAAAGGCGGTCCATGAACTCATACATCCGACTTCTCCGGAGCGTCACTTTGAGTCCGATCGGAGACCCTTCTCGAAGTTTGAAGGCTGAAATGGACTTTTTTGCACGCGTCACCACCGGCTTTTGCCCGACGATGCGCGAAAGCTCGATCGCGAGCTGGTCCAGGATCTTGATATCTTCCTGGCCTTCTTTCACGCCCATATTAACCACGATCTTTTCCATCCGGGGCGCTTGCATCGGGTTCTTGTAGCCGAACTCTTTCTGGAGCTCCGGCACAACCTCGGTGCGATATTTCTCGAGCAATCTTGGAAGTACGGTCACTTTTTGATTCATGATGTTTATAAAACCTCACCTGACGCTTTGACAATACGGTGCTTGGTCCCGTCCGCGAGGATGGAATATCCTACACGCGAAGGCTTGCCGCTGCGCGGGCAAATAAGTTTAACGTTCGAAATATGGAGTTTCCCCTCCATTTTCGTGATCCCGCCCTTGGGGTTATCTTGGCTCTTCCGCAGATAAACCGTCTGGTAGTTAATCTTTTCGATCAAAAGCCTGCCCTCTTTAGGGAATGTCCGCATCACGCGGCCTTTTTTCCCGCTATCTTTCCCCTTCGTTACAATAACTTCATCGCCTTTACGGATCTTCATAATTTAAACAACCTCCGGCGCAAGCGAGATGATCTTGGAGAAACCACAATCACGGAGCTCACGGGCTACGGGGCCAAAAATACGTGTCCCGCGCGGGTTCTTCTGGTTATCAATCAACACAATGGCATTGGATGAAAATTTCACGGAAGAGCCGTCCTTGCGACGGATCGGGGATTTTGTCCTCACGACCACCGCTCTCACGACCTCTCCTTTTTTGACCGCACCGCTCGGAAGAGCTTCCTTCACGGACGCGGTGATAATGTCGCCCGCCTCAGCGGAACGCTTACTATGACGGCCGATCACACCGATCATGGCTGCCTTTTTCGCGCCGCTGTTATCGGCGATCTCGAGAACGCTTCGCATCTGGATCATGAGGGCAGCACCTTCACGAGACGCCAACGTTTGGTCTTGGAAAGCGGCCGGGTCTCAACGATCTGCACATGATTCCCTTCTTTAGCCTCATTCTTCTCATCATGAGCGAAATACTTAACATGCCGTTTGATGATCTTTTTAAACTTAGCGTGTTTAAAGAGGCGGGTCACAAGCACCGAGATAGTTTTGTTCATCTTCGCGCTGACGACCACGCCCTCACGAATTCGCTTACCTTGTGTTTCAGGTCCTGTCTCGGTCATGACTTTTTCTCGCCTTTCTTCTTTTCGGTGATCACGGTCTTGACGCGCGCGATGTCCCGTTTGGCTTCCTTTAGCGCAGACTGTCTTTCAAGCTTGCCGGTCTTGTGCTGGAACCGGAGCTGCATCAAGCCTTTCTTCAGAACATTTACCTTCTCGTTTAATTCTTCGATGCTGAGTTCTTTTAATTCTGTGACTTTCAACATATTAAACCGTTACCTCGCGTTTCACGAATTTAGTACGAAACGGAATCTTGAAAGCGCAAAGCCTCAACGCAGCGCGTGCCATCTCTTCCGGGACACCCCCCATTTCAAAGAGAATCTTGCCAGGCTTAATGACCGCGACATAGTGTGACGGAGCCGCTTTCCCTTTGCCCATGCGTGTCTCAGCCGGTTTCTTTGAAACCGATTTGTCCGGAAAAACACGCAGCCAAATCTTGCCGCCGCGTTTGACGTGACGTGTCAAAGCGACACGGGCCGCCTCGATCTGAACACCGGTCATCCAATGACATGAAAGCGCCTTAAGACCGAAATCTCCAAACGCTAAACTACTGCCACGCGTGGCAACTCCGCGCATCCAACCGCGCTGCTGCTTGCGAAATTTAACCCTCTTAGGCTGTAGGGGCATCGCTCTTATTCTCCTGCGTCCCGCTAACCGGGGTCGCTTCCGAAGCTGGCTTGACTGTTTCGCCGGCTTCCGTTTTTTGAATCTCTTCGTCCACAACCTTGAATTTTTTCTCAAGCTCTAGCTTCTGAGCTTCCTGCTCCTTTTTCACGAGCACATCCCCCTTATAGATCCAGGTCTTGCAACCGATGGTCCCATAGGTGGTAAAGGCTTCTGCAAAACCGTAATCGATATCGGCACGAAAAGTGCTGAGCGGAACTTTGCCTTCATGATATTTTTCCTCGCGTGCGATTTCCGCGCCCCCGAGGCGTCCCTTGCACTGAACTTTAATGCCCAACGCGCCCTTCTGCATCGCAAGCTGAATGGATTTTTTCATCGCGCGACGGAAGCCAATGCGTTTTTCAAGCTGAAGCACGATATTTTCGGCCACAAGCTGCGCATCGATCTGAGGCATCTTCACTTCCTTAATATCCAGAAACACTTCATTTTTTGTCAGGGCTGCAAGATCTTCCTTGATCTTATCAATCTCTTGACCGCGCCTTCCGATGATCACGCCTGGCTTGGCCGCGAAAATACGGATACGGACCCTGTTCGACGCCCGGTCAATCTCGATAGACGAGATACCGGCGATGGCCAACTTTTTCTTTAGATACGCACGGATCTTGAGATCCTCCATGAGAATCGGACCCGCGTCGCGCTTGGCGAACCAACGCGCTTTCCAGGGCTTGATGTACCCAAGTCTTAAACCGTAAGGATGAACTTTCTGACCCAAAATAACCTCCCTTATGCCTTTGTTCTTTTAAGCCGCCGCAGCGGTCTTCTTCTGGTTCTTCACTTTCGCGTCTTCCGGCGCTCT
>SESH01034408.1_pt1 | contig 24706 bp, 18 predicted proteins | sample 3171561 | NCBI WGS metagenome assembly SESH01 (sample SAMN10866947, study PRJNA518727) | freshwater metagenome | biome: subpolar coniferous forest; feature: holomictic lake; material: water; isolation source: holomictic Lake 442 2011 16.5 m and 2014 13 m | place: Canada: near Kenora, Ontario
CGCGGATCGGCATGTACAACAATCAGACGGGCGTACTCAGCTACCCAATCGCCTACGATAGCCAGCAGCATATCGAACTGCCCGCGATGACCCTCGCCGAGGCCAACGGCCCCAACGGCTGGGTGCTGCGCAACCACCAGCCGCTGCTGATCCACAGCGCCGATGAGGCCCGCGCGCGCAACCTCTATGGCGAGGCGAAAGACCACAGGATCCCCGAGTTGCAGGTGCAGTCGTTTCTGGTGGTGCCAATTATTTTCGGCAGCAAGGTGATCGGCGTGATCAGCCTCCAGAGTTACGAGCCACGGGCCTTCGATGAGAACGGCCTGCGCTTCCTGACCACGGTGGCCAATCAGGCGGCGGTGGCGATCAATAACGCGACCTTGTTTAGCGAGACGCGCCAGAATGCCCAGGAGATGACCACGCTCTTCGAGGTGACCCAAAACCTGTCAGGTACCCTCGACCCCAACGAGACCCAGTTGCTGGTGGCCGACTCGGCCCTGCGCCTGATCGGCGTGGAGATGTGCGCGGTGCTGCGGTTTGATAGCCACGGACAACTCGGCAAGCCGCTGCTCATGCACCGTGGTGTCGTTGTAAATGATCTTCACCTCGGGTTCCGCTTAAGTGGCATGACCGGCCAGTTGCTCCAGCGTGATCAGCCCCTCGCGATCTCTGACCTCGCGGCGTTTGACCGCTCCACCGTCATCAATCCGCAGGTACTTGAGATTGGCATATGCAGCGCCCTTGGCGTGGTGATCGGCGCGCACGACGAGCGGATGGGCGTACTCTGGGTCGGCTCGCGTACTCACATAGACTGGAGCGACCACCAGATCTCGCTGATCTCGATCCTGGCTAACCAGGCCAGCCAGGCGCTCAAGAGCGCCCAACTCTTCCAGTTGGAGCAGCAGCGCCGTCGCCTGGCCGACACCCTGCGCGATGTGGCCCAGTCCTTCACCAGCACCCTGGCCCTGCGCGAGATCCAGACCCTGATCCTCGACCAGTTGGCCCGCGTGGTGCGCTACGACAGCGCCGCCGTGCTGCTGCGCGATGCGGGCTACGGCCACCTTCACATCACCGAGGCACGCGGGATCGCCGGCAGCCAGTTGCTGAATGTCGACTTTGATGTGCAGGAGATCGCGCTGTTTCAGACGATGGCCCTTGAGCGCAAGCCACTGATGCTGGCCAATACGCAGGACGACCCGCGCTTCGCCGTGCTCCGCCAGCTTGGCTGGGATGCCCACTCCTGGATCGGCGCACCGCTGCTGGTTGATAATGAACTCGTCGGCCTGCTCACCGTCGGCACCGATAGCGCCGACGCCTACGATTATGAGGACGTGGAGGTCACCTTCGCCCTGGCCAGCCAGGCCAGCCAGGCCATCCAAAACGCCCGCCTGTTTGATCAGATCAGCAACCTGGCCGCCGACCTAGAGCGGCGGGTCTCCGAGCGTACCGCCGAGCTTGAGCAGGCCACGCGCCAAGTCTCTGAGGAGAAAGATCGGCTGGAGGCGGTACACACGATTACGCTGGAGTTGACCACGCAGCTCGATCTCGACAGCGTCATCCAGCGCGCGCTGGAGCTGATCTCCGAGAACCTGGGCGTCGCCCACGGATCGATTATGTTGCGCGACACCGAGGACGGCGAGTTGATCTGTCGGGCGGTGTTATACGAGCGCGGCGATGTGCATGGGGCGCATATCCCGCTCGCGTTCAGCGGCAGTGAGAGCCTGGCGAGTTGGGTGATGCGCTACCAGGAGTCGGTGAATATCGCCGACGTGCGGATCGACGCGCGCTGGGTGCGCGTGCCCGGCCGCGCCGATGATGTGCGTTCGGTGGCCGGCGTGCCCCTGAAGACCAGCGACGCCGCCCTGGGCGTGCTGATACTCTCAAGCCCAATCGTGGGCTACTTCACCGACTCGCAGATGAGCCTGCTGGGCACGATCACCAGCGTGGTGGCCTCCGCCGTGAGTAACGCCCAGCTCTACAGCTTCATCACCGAACTAGCCACCCGCAATGCGGTGCTGCTTGAGGAGCAGCGCGAGGAGAGTTCGAAGAGCGCGGCGGTGTTTCGCTCGGTGACGGAGGGCGTGATCGTCCTCGACACGGATGGCAACGTCACGCTGTTTAACCCGGCGGCCGAGCAGGTACTCGAAGTGCCGTCTGCGGTGCTGCTGCGCCAGCCGATCCGCACGCTGGCGGAGTATGGCGGGGACGACACCCAGCGCAAGCGGGCGCAGACGATCTACAACGGGCTGATGAATGGGCTCAAGCAGGTGCGCCAGAGCCAGGGAATCTACATCACGTCCCTCGACCTGACCAACCCGAGCCAGGTAATTGCCCTGAACATCGCCCCGGTGATCGGGCCGGGCGACCAGCGCTACGGCGATGTGATGGTGCTGCGTGATATTACCCGCGAGATCGAGGCCGACGAGGCCAAGCGGCAGTTCATCTCCGACGTGAGCCACGAGCTGCGCACACCGCTCACGGCGATCAAGGGCTATGTGGACGTACTCCTGCTGAGTGGCACGCAGTCGTTGAGCGCCGACCAGGTGAGCTACCTGGGCATCATTAAGAACAACACCAATCGCCTGAAATCGCTGATCGAGGACATCCTCGAATTCTCGCGCCCCGACTCCTCGAAGCGGCTGAACTTCGCACAACTCGCCATCCCCGATGTGATCAATGAGGTGGTGCAGGCGCTGCGGCTGGAGTACGAGCGTAAGTCGATGACGGTACTGCTGGACATGCCGGTTGGGCTGCCGCACGTGATGGCCGACCAGAAGCGCATCACGCAGGTCGTGTTCAACCTGTTCTCAAACGCGGTAAAATACACCTTTGAGGGCGGGCGAATTCACGTGCGTGTCTTCCTGAACCGCGCCAACATGATGCAGGTTGATGTCGAGGATACCGGCGTCGGTATGTCGCCTGACCAGCGGAAGAAACTCTTCCGACCGTTCTACCGCGCCGATAACCCGCTCCGCGATGTGGCGGGCGGCACCGGGCTGGGGCTCTCGATCGCCAAGGCGCTGATTGAGCAGCACGGCGGCGAGATGTGGGTGACCAGTGAGATCGGGAGGGGGAGCACCTTCAGCTTCATTATCCCGCTTGAGCAGACTGAGCCGAGCGCCGAAGAGGATGCCTCGTGAGCGCAATCCACCTTGATAACCGACTGGCCCACTACGAAGTCTTCGGACGCGGCCAGCCGATCATATTCCTCCATAGCTGGCTTGGGTCGTGGCGCTATTGGGTGCCCACAATGGATCTGGCCGCAGAGCGCTACCGCGCCTACGCCCTCGACTTCTGGGGGTACGGCGAAAGCGACCGCCGTGGCTCGCAGTTCACGATCTCGAGCTATGTCGATATGCTCAACCGCTTTATGGAGCAGATGGGCATCCCGCAGGCGCACCTCGTGGGCCACGGCATGGGCGGCATGGTGGCCATCCGGGCGGCCCGCGAGAAGCCCGAGCGGTTCACAAAGGTGATGACGGTCTGCGCGCCGTTGTATGGGAGCGTGCTGAGCGGCCACGTGAGGCCGGGCACCTTCTCGAAGCTCCTCGGTCGCGGCCAGGCAACGAATGTCTGGGCCAAGCTGATCCGCTCCATCCCAATCGCCGACCCGGCGGTCCAGAAGGAACTCTACGAGGACACCGAGAGCATCGGAGAGACGGTGCTGTCGAGCGTACAGGAGTCGCTGTTCGATACGGATCTGCGGCCAGCGCTGGCCACCCTCGCGGTGCCGCTGCTGGCGGTGTACGGCGGCAAAGATATGATCGTCACCGACGTACACGCGCAGTTCCTGAATGATCCCAGCGACCGCCCGGTTCAGATGATCACCCTGCCAAAGTCAAACCACTTCCCCTTCCTGGAGCAGTCGAACACCTTCTCGCGCCTGCTGCTCGACTTCCTGGTCTCGCAAGGGTCGCCGGTAGAGATTAAAGAGGAGTGGCGGCGGCGGGTGAACCAGCGCGAATATCTGTGATTACTGGCCCGCTCCTGTACGGGTGGAGGGTGTTTTTCGGGGATGGATACGCCCTCGCCGCGTCCCTCCCACCGGACACCCCACATACCCAAATCACCGCGTATGCCAACCTTTCATGATCCGGCAGCGACATCCGCGCTTCTTACGATGACCTCCCCAGGCATCGTCCGTAAGACCCAGCGCGTGGTTGGCATTGCGCTGTTCTTCCTCCTGATTGTGCTCTTTCTGCCGCTCCAGGCGATCATTTTCTTTGAATTCACCGAGCTTGAGCGCCGCACCGTCACCAGCAATATCGAGCGGGCGATCAACATAATCGACGACGAGCGCCAGCAGTTACTTCAACTGACACGCGATAACGCCTCTTGGAATGACACCTACAGCTTCGCTCAGGGCCAAAACGACGGCTTTATCGAACAGATCTTCAACCAAAGCAGCTTTGAGACCAACCGGCTGAACCTGCTGATTATTCTCGATACGGCAGGGAAGGTGCGCGCCTACAAGACGTATCAGTTCGATGCGGCCAGAGGTACGGCGAATGAGGCCGAGGTGCTGCGCCGCGTCAACGAGTCGGGGCTGCTCAGTCGGATCGGGCCAGATTACGGGGCCACTGAGATCCTTCAGATGCCAGGATTGCCGCTGATCCTCAGCGCACACCCGATCCTGACGAACGACTTTGTTGGCCCGAGTATGGGCACGATGATCATGGGGCGATCCCTCGACACAGCGCGGATCGCACAACTTGGCACGCAGTTGCGGCTAGATCTGCAGGTTCACCGTCTCGATCAGCCGGATCGCTCGGAGGCGATCAACAGCGCTATGCGGGAGATTACCACGGCGGGCGCACCGGTCGTGACGCCACTAACCATGGATAGCGTGGCCGGCTACGGCCTCGTCACGAGTGCCGCCGGGGTGCCGACACTGCTGATCCAGGTGAGCAGCGGTCGCGAGATCGCGTGGATCGGTCGCACCACGGCACTCTACACGCTGATCGCCTTTGTGGCGGCGGGCATGATTGCAATGGTTATGCTGACCAAGCTGCTCAACCAGCTCATACTCGATCGACTAGGGCGGCTGATCGAGGGCGTGAAGGCCATCGGCACCGACAGAGACCTCGGGCATCGGGTGTCCCTCGACGACCATGATGAACTCAGCCTTCTGGCGGACACGATTAACGAGACGCTGCGCGCCCTTGAGCAGGCCGAGTACGAGCGGCGGGAGGCGGAGATGCTGCGCCAGCAGATGTGGGAAGACGTAATCGCGTCGCGCCGTAACTTCCTCGCCACCGTCTCGCATGAACTGCGCACCCCGCTTACGCCGATTCGCGGCTACGCCGACCTGATGCTCCACGGGATCGGCGGGGAGATCACAGCGGATCAGCAACACTTCCTCCAGATGATCCAGCAGAACTCCCGGCGTATGGAGGCGATGGTGAACGATCTGCTGGTCATGGGCCAGCTCGACGCCGGGCGGATCGAGCTGCGCACCGAGTTGCTGGCCGTCGCCCCGGCGATCGCGTCGGTGCTGACGATGTTAGAGCAGCAGATCCAGCAGCAGCAGGTGACGGTGTCGGTTGAGATTCCGTCCGACCTGCCGATGGTGTATGCCGACGCGCATCGGCTCGACCAGATCTTGGCGAACCTGATCGGCAACGCGGTGAAGTACACCCGCGCCGGCGGGCGGGTGCAGATCCGGGCCAGCTACGGCGGCGCGGATCGCGTGGAGGTGGCGATCCACGACACGGGCATCGGCATGAGCACCACCGAGATGGAGCGGCTGTTCACGCCGTTCTACCGCGCCGATAGCGTGATGAGCGCGCAGATCAGCGGTACCGGGCTCGGACTGAGCATCAGCCGCTCGCTGGTGGAACTGCACGGGGGCACGATCAGCGTGCAGAGTACACCCGACGTAGGGAGCGTCTTCCGCTTCACGCTGCCGACGGGTGCCGCCCCAGGTGCCGTAGCGCCCCTGGCTCAGGCCAGCGCCGCCGCCCGGTAGCCAACATCTTGGATGGCCGCGAGGATCGCCGCCAGGCCGAGCGCATCTTCACGCTCGACCCGCAGGGTGCGATCGGCCAGGTTGGCCGTCGCCCGGCGCACCCCCGACAGCGCCCGCACCGCCGTGAGGATCGCCTGCCGGTCGGCCTCGCGGCGCATCCCGTTTATCCACAGAATCTCTAGGGTCATCTGGATTGCCTCTGCGGAGGGCGACGCACCGGCACCCCGCGCACTCCTGCTGCTGCCCGCCGCCATCCGGCGTCGATATGTCGCTCGCAGGTCTTCGTATCCGATTGACGCGCGGCGGCGGCGGAAGGTTGCGGATAGCTATGCCCAAATCGCAGGATCGCGTGCGACCAACCACCTGCCGTATGCCCGCAGTAGGTTTGACGCTCCCCTGCTTTGCTGGTATGATCCGCCCGACACCCATTGCAGTGTAGACAGAGCATAAGGAGCGCGCGATGCCCGAAGCAGGCCCAACCGAGGGGCGCAAGGCGGAGCATATCCGGATTGTGCTAAACGAGGATGTGGCGGCCAAGGGGGTTTCCACGGGCTTTAGCGCCTACCGCCTGCCGCACACGGCCATCCCCGAGCTGGATCTGGCGGAGGTGGACACGCGGACGACCTTCCTGGGCAAGCCGATGCGCGCACCGCTGCTGATCAGCTCGATGACCGGCGGGGCCGACGTGGCCGAGCGGATCAACCTAGCGTTGGCCGAGGCGGCCGAACACTTGGGCCTCGCCATGGGCGTGGGATCGCAGCGGGCCGCCATTGCCGACGCACGGCTGGCCAGCACCTACCAGGTGCGCCGAGTGGCCCCGCGCATGCCTCTGCTGGCCAACCTCGGCGCGGTGCAACTGAACTACGGCTACGGCGTGGACCAGTGCCGGCGCGCGGTGGACATGATCGAGGCCGACGCCTTGATCCTGCACCTCAACCCGCTCCAGGAGGCCGTGCAGCCCGAGGGCAACACCAACTTCAAGGGGCTGCTGGCGAAGATCGCGCAGATCTGCCGGGCGCTTGAGGTGCCGGTGATCGTCAAAGAGGTGGGCAACGGCATCGGCGCGGTCGACGCGCGGCGGCTCTACGAGTGTGGCGTCCAGATCGTCGATGTGGCCGGGGCCGGGGGCACCAGTTGGAGCGAAGTCGAGCGCTTCCGCCAGCCCGGCGAGCATGGCCAGCGCGTGGCCGGAACCTTCGCCAGTTGGGGACTCTCGACGGCTGACTGCGTGCGCCAGGTGCGCGCCGCCCTGCCCCAGGCCACGATCATCGGCTCTGGCGGCATCCGCAGTGGGATGGACGTGGCCAAGGCGATTGCCCTGGGTGCCGATCTGGCCGGCACCGCCAAGCCCGTCCTCGCCGACGCGATTAACGAGCGCGGCACCGAGGCGGTGGTCGAGAGCCTTGAGAGCTTCCTGCGCGAGCTGCGCGTGGCCATGTTCTGTAGCGGCTGCGCCGACCTGCGCGCCTTGCGCGCCCTCCAGATCGGTGCCTAAGGCATGTTTCAAACGCACCTGACCGTTCAGCGACGAGACGATGAGGCGATGACGCGATACTATCGCGTCATCGCCTCATCGCCTCATTGCAGGACTGTCGCCCTAAACCTTTTCTATCTTGGTTGAAGTTACCAGCTTTGCTGGCAATTTTAACCAACATATGATCACTATTGGGAGCCTGCGGCCCCCAGATCCCCCATGCACGTCTCCCAGTTGAGCCTGCGCGACTTCCGCAACTACCAGAAGTTTGACCTCCAGGTGTCGCCGGGGATCAGCCTGCTCTACGGGCCGAACGCCGCAGGCAAGACCAGCGTGCTGGAGGCGCTGTTTTACCTGGCCACCACCCGCTCGCCACGCATCAGCGCCGACCGCGAGCTGGTGCGCTGGGATGCGGTTGGCGAGGCTGGGGTGACGCCGTTCGCCCGAGTGGCCGCCGAGGTACGCCGTAACACTGGCAAGGTGCGCCTAGAGGTGATCGTGCAGCGCCGCGCCGATGAGGACGGCCAGATCACCAACACCTCGCAGAAGCTGGTGCGGATCGATAAGCGCCCCGCCCGCACGATTGACCTGGTGGGCCAGTTGCACGTGGTCCTCTTCACCCCCGCCGACCTGGCCCTGGTGGACGGCCCACCCGCCGAGCGCCGCCGCTACATTGATATCACCCTCTCTCAGCTTGACCCGCACTATGTGCGTACCCTGGCCCAGTACCAGAAGATCGTGCAGCAGCGCAACAGCCTGCTGCGCTCCTGGCGCGAGCGCCGCCGCCCGCCACGCGCCGTGGATGATGAACTGGGCTATTGGGATCAGGAGCTCTCGGCGACCGGCGGCTACCTGCTGGCCGAGCGGCTGCGCGCCGTGGCCGAGCTGAACCTGATCGTCGGCCCGCTCTTCTGCGCGATCAGCGGCGATGCCGCGCCTCTGCTGATCGAGTATCGGCCCAGCTTGCCTTTGGAAGGGCAGCGCGACGCCGGTGGACTCGCGCAGCGCATCGCTCAGGAGTTCAAGGCCAACCGTCGCGACGAACTGGCTCGCGGGCAGACTCTCATCGGCCCCCATCGCGACGATCTGGGCTTCACCGTGGCCGGGATCGACCTGGGGCGCTACGGCTCGCGCGGCCAGCAGCGCAGCGTCACCCTGACCCTCAAGCTGGGCGAGGCCGACCTGATGCGCCAGCGCAGCAGCGAGGCACCCATCCTGCTGCTCGATGATATGCTGAGCGAACTGGACTCCCGGCGGCGCACGCATCTGCTGGAGGCCATCCGCCGACCCGAGCAGCAGACTCTGCTGACCGCCACGGATCTGAGCGACTTTGGGGCGGAGTTCCTCGCGGAGATCACGCGGCTGCGGGTTGAGGGCGGAATGATCTATCCAGGGTAGGGTCATCTTTTTAGGACGACAGTTGTAGTCTCCTCGGCGGGGAGGCCCGGAGGGCAAAGACCCTCCGAAAGAAATGGACATCTGAAGAATGAGAACGTGGAGCCGGTTGCATGAGATTATCCTTTTTCGGCGACATATGCCGCAAGCTCGCGGTACCACGATTTTTCCGCCGATGCCTTGGCCCGACCTGCCTGCGTGACTTTATCTAGGATCGCCTGAGCGACACGTTGGCGCATCTTCAGCGGTGCCTCAAGCTGCTGCCACTCCTGGTAGAACTTATTGATCTCGCTGGTAACACGGCCCACGGGGAGATCGGCGACGCGCGTACATAGGTCGTCCACACTGCGCTGGCTGGGGTCAACCGGCTTCTCCTCCAACTCCATTCGCCCATATCCGCTGCTGGTCTTTGCACCCACCCCCAATTCGCGCAGGGCGTGGCCCAGGATCTCGAAGGTAGCGTCTACCCAGTGTTCCGGGCCACTCAGGGCGATCAGATAACTGCCGGTGGCGCTGAGGAAGGGCACGGGCGTTGGGCTGTCCCAGTCGGCGGGGGAGGTATTCTTGCCTCCGTAGTAGTCGGGGTGATGGACGGTGATGACGTCCGGGTGGAGCGCCTGCTTTGCGAAGCCGCTCTCCGGCACGTACAGCGCATCGAAGAAGCTGATGTACCCGGCGTTGGCGGTGTCGCCGAAGATCACGCGGTAGGCACGCTCAGCGACCCAGGCTTTGCGATCACCCTCGCCCTCCCAATGCCCCCAGTCGGCGATACCCGCCAGCCGATCCCGAACGAAGCGTGCTGCCAAACCCTTGAGTGCGCTACCGGGAATGTAGGGCACGCCGTAGGTGTGGTGCAGGGCCACCGATGTCTCCAGCACGCTCTCGTCACCCAGCCCGACGACCATACGCCCAAACACGTTGGCAGTCCGGTGCTGCGCGCCGAGGTTGGTGAGCGATTGCTTCCAGCGAATGAAGAAGCTCTGGTATATGCTGGAGATCGGGAGTGTCGCAGCTTGACTCATCACCGTCACCAACGGTTTCTCAGCGTTCGCTTCAAGCTTCTCACCACGCCGGATCTGCGTGGTCAGGTAGCGATCAAGCCAGAGACCGGCGTGGCTCGTCTGATCGTGTTTCAGGCTATTGAGCGATTGGCGACGTGATTCAGTCACTGTGTGCATCCTCCTCGCCTTCGCCTGGCTCCACATTCAATACCGACTGTGCGAAACGCTTGTACCAGAGTAGCGCGTCGAGTACCTGTTGGGTTAGGCGCATATATTCGCCAAGCTCTGCGCTGCGCGCTTTTGCTGCCAGTTTGTCACTGCATCCGACTGTTGCTCCCAGGTCGCGAAGCAGTTGGCATTGTGAACCAGATTTGTCGCCACGTGCTTCGACGAATGTTAGCGCCTGGGCGAGACCGGCGGTGCGAATGAGGATCGGCAGCTTGTGGGCCATGCCGCCGTATTTTTTGCGGTTCATCCTCTCGTCGTTTGTGATCGCGCATACTCGATTATAGACATCCTGCGCATATTTCTGCTCACGTGTCTGCATGGCTACACCTCCCTCATGCTGATCCGGCAGAGTCCACGCCCGATGGTGGCTTTGCCGCCAAGTTGCAGCGGCTTCGCGGTGCAAGTGCCGATGATCGTGATGATCTGTCCGGCGTCCATTTTGGTCATGCCATTCGGCATGATCATCAGCGGCCCGGCTAACACCGTCTCGGTGGGCAGCGACTCCTCGTACCATAAGCCACCCTTGGCGACCGTCTTTGTCTGTTCTTCCAGCCGAATCCGTGCGGTGATCTCGGTTGCCGTTGTCAGCAGGAAGTTCAGCACATCATCGTGAACGACACAGAGACGTTCGGCGAGCATGGCTTGCCAGATCGGATCATTGGCGAAGATGTGCGAGGCCAGCCAGTTGGCCCATGCAGTCGTGGTCGGATCGCTCGTCGCCGTTAAGTCAAGATCCTCTAGGTAGACCGAGTCGCCGCTGAGACGCAGCTTTGAGCTATCGGCTACCGTGCACTGTTGCTCACTCACTGGATTGCCAATATCGCCAGGGAGATCCTTCATCGCGGCATCGCGGGCATCGCGGGCGAAACGGCGCAGCACGTAGGGTGAAGTGACCCAGGCGAAGGTGCCAGCCAGCGAGCGGATGGGCAACAGCAGCAGGCGCTGGTCGGCGAAGTGTGCCGCACCGGCGTGCAGATCGCCGTCTTTGGTGTCGGGGCCAAAGATTGAGACACGCTGTGCATCAGGGCAAGCGCCACGCAACGTGCCTTTGAGCGAGGAACCCGGCAGGTAGGGGAGTCCGGTGGCCTTCTCGCGGGCAATCGGCAGGTCAATCACGCCGACGCCCTGGCCGGTGCCGGGGTGCAGTGGCGAGAGGGCGTGGGTGAAGAGCATACGGGTGATCATCAGGGGCTACTCCCTTTCCAGGTAGTCGAGAAAGGCGCGCAGGACATCGGTTGTGCCGTTGAGACGTGAAGTTACACCATCAGCGCACATAATCATCTGCGCCTCTGCGGGGCTAAGATCAGATTGAACGGGCAGTTCACCGCGTGCCGTCTTGATGACAAGCTGCTCAGGAACTCGCGAACCAGCGAGCAAGACGGCTATCCCAAGATAACCATTGGTGCAGGCAAGTGGTCTAAGGATGAGCGGGCTGGCGAATCGCTCTTTACCTGGCACATTAACCGTATTATTGCCACGCGGATCGCCCTCTTGCTGGTCTTTGTGTTTGTACTGAATGATCAGTGGTAACCCAAATGCGGCACGCGGGAATTTGCGAATTGACGAAATAACCTGCTGATGGCGATGTGAACGCTGTCCTGTCAGACGGCGAACCTCATCCTGCTCGGGCCAGCGGTTACGACCAGGACAAGGCCGGCCTTGTTCATCTCGGCCTTGCGGACGCTCCTGCCGGAAATTCTTGAGCGCATTGAGCAGCCGACGCCATATGGTGAGCACATCCTGCTCCGCTCTGATCAGAACCAGATTGTCTAGCTCACGGGTGAGATGTGGGACGTGTAGCGGCCATGTTCCCACAGCTACATACCGGGCAAGGCGCTCACGCAACCAGTTTTCGCAGGGCTGTTGCGCATCGGGCGGCACGTCGGTGATCGTGTTGCCTGCTACTTGGATTAACTTGATGGCTCCAAACCCGCGTCGTGTTCGGGCACCAATGCCACCGAAGGTTTCCCATGCCCAGAGTGCTGCATCTACATCGAGCTTATCCTTCGCGGTATCGGGGAAGGTAATCGAAAGCGTAAACTCGATGTTTTCGTAGACGCTGCCTTTGGCCTCGTTCAGTGGGAATGCACCGTAGCTGTAGGGTGATCGGGGCTCGCCAACGGTAAGTCCGGGTTTGCGCGGATCAGCGATGAAGGCACGTGGTTTAGGTTGATCTTTGTTCCCTCTCACCACTACCTCCACTTTCGATGGCCCGCCGCCCTTGTCGTTGCTCGCCGCGCCCCACAGCGCATCCTCGGCCTTCTTCAGATCCTCGACCGTGGTGTACTGCCCGCCACGGGTGGCCCGCCACCAGAAGCGCAGGTGTCCACGGATGCTGGTGGCGCGGATCACTGTCACCGGGTCGTAGTTCTGTGGCTCGACGCCGCCGCCAAAGAGTGGGGTGATCAGTTTGTAGCTGCGTTCCTGGGTGATGTAGCCCTCGCGTACCTTCGGTGTGACATCTGGCGGTGTGCCGGGGTCATGCCGTCCCATTGTTTTGCTCCTTGAGATCCCACGTCCCCAACACCGCGAGGCCAAAGCCGTCACGCTGGTCTTGCTCATCATCACTGACGCAGTGCATCCATGTGTCTTCAACCCACGTCCGAATGGCGGCGTCATCCCCGCTTAGCTTCAGGAAGTAGACGCTCCCGGCAGGAGTTAGATGGCGCGTAGGCTTGGGCCGCCTCTTCTCGTAGTCCCATCCCGACACCACGTGCGGCCGGCCAACGGCGGCGGCGATGATCTGCGGGGTGACGCCGTGGCGTGGCTGGATCAGCCAGCTTGGATCGTAGCCCTCGCAAAAGCAGGCTGGGGTGAGCAGGATCAGCCGACACTGTTTGTCCTGCACGATGTGCGTACTTAGACCATCGGGTATAGACGGCAGCGGTTGTGTACTTGTGCGCCACATCGCCAGACGCCGCTCACCGCCGAGCGTGTCAACAGCCTGCGGGTGCGGTATTTCGTGATCACTGGCAATGGCCAGGGCCAACCGACGCGCTGCGCTGAGGGCCTGATGGTCTTTCCCGCCACGGGTAAACTCCATCCCGCTGGTCTCGAAGAGCTTGCCCTCCTTAGCCGCGCCCCGGTCTGAGTCGTGTTGAATGTGGATGCGCGACTCGCGGGTTGGCCCGGTGTGGCCCAGATCGTCCGGGATTGGCGACTCGTTGTGCGGGTTGATGAGCCATGCGGCAAAGCGATCCCAGCACCAGAATGCTGGCGCGTCCTTTTTCGGCTTGCGCGGGTCAGCGCTAGGCAACCCTACCGGAACCAAGTCATCGGGCAGGTCGGTATACTCATCGGCCTGGAGTGTCAACGGCACCAGCCTGCGTAGCTCCGATAGATCGTTGTCAGCGTCGAAGAGCAGCGCGTCGGCGGGGGCGGGTGCCAGATAATCCCAGTGATCTTTATTCCACTCAACCAGCAGCGGGCCGCGCACCGCGATCTTTTTGAGATCAGCAAGTTGCGCCTGGGTCTGCGTGAAGATGCCTTGCTCGTCCAAGCCAGCCTGCGTACGCAGGGCACCCGTGGTGGTTGAGGGAAAGGGAAAGGCCAGCGAAACCGCACGTACGCCGGGGTCTGGGCCGAAGGGCCGCCCATCGCGTACAATCAGCGGGTCGCGTGGCTCAATGATCCAGACGGTCATTGGGGTTTCTCCATATGCACGAGATTTCTGGCACCAACGAACATACGGGCAACGATCAGTTCGTCGGCCAGAGCGCGCAAAGCCACAATTGCATCGCCGCCCTGGATACGTTGCGCTTCGTTGGGCTGCTCGCTCGGCTTGCTGCCGCTTGCTGCTGCAATCGCAGCGTCGCCTTGGATACGTTGCGCCAGCAGATCGCGCACGATCTGTGTGATCTGCTGGGTACCGCCCGCTGTGCGTTTGCGCTTCAGGATGCGACCAGCCTCCGCAGCGATCATCTCGGGAAAGGCCGGACTTCGCTGCGCTACGGGCATATTCAGCCGCTCGGCCAGATCACGTAGTTCGTAGGCCGCGCCGTCGGGGATGGCGTCATCGTGGTGCAGCTTGATAAACTTCTCCATCCGTTGATCAAACGTCCCCCACTGCCCGCACACCGTCGCCACGCCGCCGCTGCGCTTGCTGACAATCACCGCCAGGGCGTTCTTGCCAGCAACCTTTTTCGCTGCCTTCTCGGCATCGCGGGACAGGTCAAGCGCATCGCTCAGCGGAGTCAGGTGATGGATGACGGCCAGGCCGACGGAGAGGGTGGGGTGGCGGCCTTCTTTATCAGCAAAGCCCAGCAGGCAAGTTTTGAACCTGTCGGCCAGATCTTTGGCGCACTGGAGCGCGGTATGTAGCGGCAGCAGGGCCAGCACATCGTCGCCGCCGGTGTAGATCGGCGCGCCCTGGCGGTCTTGCACGATTTTCGCTGCATCTGTTGCGAAGCTGTCGAGCTGCCGCGAGATCTCCTGGTGCCGCTCATGCCCCTTCGCAGACTCGTGATCAATCACCGCGCCCATGCCATCCCCGTCGGCGTGCAGGATGGCGTAATACGGGCTGGGACGACCGCCGCAGTCACGCAAGAACCTGCGCAAGTGGTCTTTGGCCCGACTGAGGCTGGTCACATCCGTAACCTCGGCGTCTAACCGTTCCTCAAACAGCATCGCGCCATCGCAGTTGCCGATCAGTGGCTGGCGTGAGTCACCGAGATATTCGATTTCAACCTGCTGATTCTTCAACTCAGCAAGATAGTCGCGCCACACCTGTTGCAGCCCCTTATCATCGTCCTTCGCTCGTAGCCCAGCCAGAAACGGCAGCGCGGCGATGTGCGAGGTGCTGAGGAAGCGATCCTGGCCTTTGACCTGCCCGTGGCGCTTGAGCAGATCGACCGCAGAGAGCCGCTCGGCTTGTCCCGCGCCGTAGTTGTGCCACAGAGCCAAAATCTTCTGCTGCCGCACCGGGTCGCTTTCCCAGCGTGGTGATTTTGGATAGCGATCCTCTGGGATTACACTCTCCATCTGTCCCGTGATCGAAGACTTAGGCTGATCGCTGCCCCAGGTCACTTCACCAAAGGTGTGGGTAGTCTTGCGCGCGGCGAGCAGCGCCTCAAGCCGACGGCGGGCCTTGGCGTAGTCATCGTCCAGCGGCACGGCGGCCCAGACACACTCGACCAGCGCATTGATTTGAGCCAGCGCAAAGCTATCGTTCTTCAGTTCACCTCTAACCTGATCGTGCGCCTTTTGCCAGATCGCGTGCAGCCTCCCGGCCACTGCGTTCTTCACCGCCATACCCACAACCTGCGGATCTTGGGAGATCTTGGCGACGATCTTATTGGCGACATTATCAGCCCGAACCGTCGCCGGAAAGATCAGGCTGCCGCCCTTTTCCTCAACCGCCTGCGCCGCCGCTCTACTTAGTTCACTCAACAACCACGAGCCAAACCAGAGATCGCGGGTGCGGCGGGCACTGGCGATGAACGATTGCACCGGGCCAATGCTGGCCTGAAAAAGATAGAACTCTGCCATAGACTTCGCTCCTGCGTTATGGTTTTGTTCACTATAGCAGCGCGAGAGCGGCAATAAATCAGAGAGCCCTCGGATTTTTTTCCGAGGACTCTCTGATGCCATTCGGGACGACGCTCGCTACACTTTAAGAAATTGCGCGAACTTCTCACGGAGCCAGCTATAGTGGCGCGGCTCCGTATCGGGCAGTTCCCAGGCCATACGACAATGCTGGTAGATCTTGCTCTTATGTGTGTCTACGGTTTTGATGGTGATACACAGGCGCTGGGCCACGGTTTCGAGATCCAGTCCACTGGCAAAGGCGTGCAGCACCTCATGCTCGCGTTTGCTCAGCAGCGCACAGACCTGCTGGCAGCGCAGGTTCTCTGGATCATGCGACGGCTCGCCATTACGACTGGCCAGCCAGCCCAGAGGTTGAAAGGGCACCGGCAACAGCCGCGCTTCTGCACCCTCGGCAATATGCATCACCATGCCATCGCGTGTGTGGCTACGCACCGCATCGGACGAGTAGAGATGCCAGACCCGGTCGGCGCAGGAAAAGTGCTGCTGAGCCACCAGCATGCCCAGATAGCCCAGCAACCGGCGACCACCGCTGAGGCACAGATGGATACAGTAGCCGTGCAGCTTTAGGTCACGAAAGAGGGTGTCGAATGTATCACGGGCGGCATCCAGCATCTCCGGGGTATCGAGATCGGCAACCGGCCTGCTCCACTGGCGCACAATCACCGGACGATAGCGCACGTTGGCATAGCGCGGCGTGGCAAGTTCTTGCTCCAGGCAACGATGCGCCGCCTGGTAGCGTGGGTTGTCCAGTTCCAGATGTACCACCACCAGCGTATCAAGCGGCACCCCGCGCGCCAGCAGGAAGTCGAGGGTCAGCGTGATGATCTGGGGTTGTCCGCCGAGCGTAGCGACAGCGATGTGCGGGGGCTCCGGCAGTGTGGGAAGCGACATTGCGCTAGTGCTCCTGAAAAGCAGCGTATAGACCAGCCAGATCTTCTGCTCACAAGGATACACGAAATGACGATGATTTTTCCGGCGATTTTCATCGGTGGCCCGCCTCATTCGGGCAAGAGTACACTCTTCTACCGACTGAGCCAGGCGCTGCGCCAGATGAAGGTTGAACACTACGGGCTACGGGCCAGCCCCGACGGCGAGGGTGACTGGGCGTACGAGACGGGCGAGTCGCTCGTGCGCGAACTGCGTATGCGCTCAAAAGAAGATTGGACCGCTCAGTTTGCCGCGCAGATGAGCCGAGACATTGATCAGCGCCACTTGCCACTGCTCGTTGATGCGGGCGGACGTATCTCACCGGAGACGGCACAAATTGCGGCGGCTTGCACCCACGGACTATTGATCGCATCGCCTGCTGGCGACCTCGCATCCTGGCGTACCCTGCTCGCCCGGCTCGGTCGGCCACTGCTGGCCGAACTGCGCTCCGATCTTGCGGGGGAGCAGCACGTCACTATTGATGCCGGCGTGCTGCACGGCACACTCAACGGCCTGCGCCAGGGTGCCTTGTCCGACGGCCCGTGCTTTGCGGCCCTGTTGAGCCAGATCCAACAACTCTTCAGCTACCCGCCCGGCCAACTCTTTCAGATCCACTGCTCACTCACCTCCGTTGAACTGATCATCGATCTGACCCAGCCGATACCGCCGCTGCCTGCTCACGTTGGTGCGCAGCGCTGGGTACCGGCAGAGCTACCGACTCTGCTTGATAGTCTGCCATCTGAGCTACCGATGGCGATCTACGGGCGCGGCCCGCTCTGGCTCTCCAGCGCACTCGCAGCCTTCACCCATCCCGACCCGCAGATCTTCAACCCGCGCCACGGCTGGGCGTTCCCGCCAACTATTCAGTTCAGCGACAGACCTGATCTAACCCGGCTGGACTGGACATGTACCGTACAGCCGGATCACACCCGCGTGCGGCTGTGCATCCCGCAGGGCTACCTCGATCTCACAACAAGTCAGAACCTCCCCGCGCCGCTTGTCGCCCGTGACCGGGGCGTGATCCTCGATGGCAAGCTGCCGGGCTGGCTGCTGGCCGGACTGGCCCGCGCCTACCGCGATGTCGCGTGGCTCGCCGTCTACCAGCCGCAGCTCGGCGACATTGTGATCGCGTCGCGCCGCGCCGATGTGCGCGTTGGGGATGTACGACCAGCGTAGCCTAGGGATAGGGGTACAAACGGATACACGTGAATCGTAGCAGACTGAATCTATGTTGCAGGGAGAGATTAGGGCAGAGGTGTGAGGAGGCTAGCGAAAGGAGTCGTGCCTTTAGGCGGCCTTATCTGGCTAAAGCCTCGACTCCACGCAACAACCCCAAGAGGATTGCTATAGTGCAGAATCCAGGCCATCTAGCTCAGTCGGGGCAAACTCAGCATCAATTGCGACAATCTCTCGTCGGACATCTGGGTCGTGCGCCATCAAAGCCAGATTCTCATCGCTGGCGAGGGGCTGCACAGCACGCTGCCGGACAAGCCGGATCAGCCGCTCCATCAGGTCAATCTGGTCGGACAGTGAGAGTAGCTCAATATCAGACTCAATCTGTGCGAGGGTCTGTGTCATATACGCTCCTTAGCAGCGTGAGGGTTGAAGGGCGAAGTATCCTCGGGCGGATCGAATGCCCTTTGGTGAGCTTGGCAACTTACGAGAACCAGTTGTAAGTTTCAGTACGCTCTTCCAGATACTCTGGGCGCGTCGTGCCGCCATCATACCATTTGGATTGGATTGCACGCAAGCAGCGTGGAAAATTTCGACGCTATAATCTTTACAAATACCAGTGTAAGGGATTGAAAAATTTTCCAAACCCCTGCTATGCTTGTCACAAGTTAGTAGCAAGGTAGTGGCATTCGCCAAACGTCATGGCCTACAGATGCGTGAGGAGTTACATGCCAGATAATTTGCGCAGCGCCTTCCAGCACATGTTCAGCATCGAACAGCCGCACAACTTCCAGATTGAAGTTGCCGATCTCCTGCTGAATCAGCGCAAGAGCGTCATCCTTCAGGCTCCGACGGGTAGTGGGAAGACTCGCGCTGCACTCTTTCCTCTGCTTCATGGCTGGCGAAACGATGATGCAGCGTTCTTTCCTCGACAATGCATTTATGCCACACCTATGCGCGTGCTGGCCAATCAGTTTGAGGCGGAATATAGAGATACAGTTGCAACATTCTCAACACGTTTTGGCTTGCTCAAGAAGGTTGCCATCCAAACCGGCGCACGTCCTGATGATCGCCAACTCCAGGCGGATCTGATCTTCACCACCCTTGATCAGGCACTCAGTAGCTTCCTGACGATCCCGTATAGCCTTGGTAATCGCCAGGCCAATTTGAATGCCGGGACGTTGATCGGTAGCTATCTGGTCTTTGATGAATTCCACTTGTTTCCGGTCGATGAGTCGGGCAATGGCGCACTCTCCACGACTCTCCAGATCCTCCAGATGCTGCGCGGTGTCTCCCCGTTCGTGCTGATGACGGCGACCTTCTCTCGCACGATGATGACCCGCCTCGCAGCCTTACTTGATGCTGTGCCGGTCACACTTACGGCAGATGAGATTGTGGCGCTGCCGTCTCAACAGGACAAGCGTCGGAGTTATCGCTTCTGTCCAGAATTACTCAATGCCCACGTAGTGATTGATGATCTGCTCACCCATCGCCGCCGTCGGGTGATCGCGATCTGCAACACGGTGGATCGGGCACAGTCGCTGGCCAGTACGCTCCAGAGTGATCTGCGTATGAAAGGGGTGGCGGTTGAGTTACTGCACAGCCGTTTCTACACCTCTGATCGTGATGTGAAGGAAGATCGCATCCGCCAGGAGTTTGGCGAGGGCCGCGCAGCTAATGCCGACACGCCGATGATACTTGTTGCCACCCAGGTGGTCGAGGTAGGTCTGAATATTACCTGCGATGTTTTGCACACCGAACTGGCCCCGGCGGCGGCAATCATTCAGCGGGCTGGACGCTGTGCCCGCTTTGCCCGTGAGTCGGGTGAGGTGCGGATTTACGAGTTGCCATTGAATGACAAGGGTGAACTTGACTATGCGCCCTATTTCGATGAGGAGCAGCGCCCGATCTGCGAACGCACCCGCTCGGCACTGTTGGCCCAACTTCCGCCTGAGGGTCGGGTGCTGAGCTACCACGATGAACTGGCGATTGTTGACGCTGCGCATAGCGCCTACGATGAGCAACTGCTAACGACCCTCCAGCAGCGCCGCCATGCGCTTGACGAGATGATTGAGCAGGCGTTGCGCACCCAACAACGAAACTTGGCATCCAAGCTGATCCGTGATGTTGATACGCGCACCGTGATTATTCACCCTAACCCGACCGATGTTAGCCTGCCGAATCCTTATTGTTACGACGGGATCGGTTTGCGTCCCGGCCAACTCCTGCGCTGGTACGATGCGGTACGGGAGTATGCATGGGATCAGGGACTCGACTGGATTGCTAAAATCGCGCATATCGAGGAAGCAACCGATGGTGCAGAGGGCGCGGAGCAGCGGCGAAAGATCACAACGCAGTGGCTGACGCTGCCGCCAACGACGAACGATGCGGATATTCGCGCCCACAAGTCGGATTTGTGGAGCGCTGGTTATATCGTTGTCCTTAACCCAGCCCTGGTACAGTACAGCTCTGAACTGGGCATGCTACTGCTGCCGGGCAACGTGCCGACATCTGAGTCGCCAAAGACCGCGACCAAAGGAGGGCGTGGGGACTATGGCCCGATTCAGCATGAGAGCTACGCCGAGCATATTGCTGGCCTCTACAAGTTCTACCTGCATCACCAGCGTGATCGTACGGCGGCAGCACGACGACGCCTAGAGCTACGATTTGGACTAAGTGATGGCGCGCTCGACCGGGCCATCCGCCTAATGTTTGCTGTTCACGATCTGGGCAAGCTCGATGTTGAGTGGCAGCGCTGGGCGCACAGATGGCAGTTGCGAGTGGCCGAGTTGCGGCAACAGCCGGAGATCGCGTTCAAGCCTACGTATATGGCCGCCCACACCGATTTCGACTCGCAGGATGCGCGTGAGCGCAAGGCGCAAAGGAAGATTCTCCCGCCGCGCCCGCACCACGCCACCGAGAGCGCCCGCGCTGGTCGTGACATGGTCGCTGCCGTGTCCGAGGGCAACGACTCGCTGCATACGGCGATTATGAGTGCGATCATCTGCCACCACAGCGCACATCTGCGTACCGACCACGGGAAGTTTACTCCCGCTGAGGGAGCGAAGTCGGCCTTCTACGAAGCCTTGCGCGCCGTTGAACTCTTCGAGGATCAGGCACTGCGCGCCTCGGGGGCGAGGGTCGCCTGGGCGGGATTTAAGCAGGAGGAAGGACTAAGCGAAGATGTGATCAGGGTAGATCGTAATGCCGACGTGCTGCTCTACCTGTTCCTCGTACGTATCCTGCGCCTAGCGGATCAGGGATCGCAGGAAAGCCATTGAGAAGGGAGATATTGATTGACCACAATACTCTACATCCCGGTCACGACAACGCCGATGGCGGCGCTGCTGACGGGGCACGGATTGGCGGCATGGCTCGCTCAGATCGGGAAGGACGTAATCGGCGACACCGTTGATGTCAGGGTCGCTAATCTCGGCCAGGGCGTGACAGTGAGTACGCCGGCATTGCTTCATCCCGAGCAGGTGCAACCTCACCACTATCAGCAGCCAGATCTTACATGGATTCTCACGGCCAAGAATGGGACGGCACCGAAAGGTGTGGTTGTGCTGGACTATGAAGATGAGCGGAAGCACAACACGGCCTACTATGATCGGCTGAAGACCATGCGCAAGGCCGGGATTGACTTACGCAAGCTGCCGCAAGATGAGCGCAATGCGCTGGAGCAGCAGGCACCGCACAACTACTGGCCTGCTGCTGCGATGATCAACCAGATGAGCGCGATCAACGCCTATAACAAGACGGTGGAACGCTGGGCTAGCTGTCACGCGGTCTACCCTGAGCTGGCAGCGATCATCTGGACAATCGGAAGCGGCCAGCCAAGAGCGATTGATCTGGCGATGGAGCAGTGGGAGACGCTGGCGAAGCAACACGGTCTGGAGAAGAATCCACTACTCTCAGCGACCCAAGTGGTCAACCCCGAGCAGGGCAAAGGTGCCAACCGGGCCAAGGCCGACGCGCTGACCATCGGCGGGCAAGAGAACTTCTGGCTGCTAGAGTACTTCAAGTACGCCGGTCTCTTTCGCAGCGCACTGCCGCGCACCGTGCAGGGCCGCAAAGATCGCAAGACTTACGTGCTGGTGCCAGCCGCTGGCGGGATCGAGCTAGAGTGGCATAAAAAGGCGTTCGCCACCTTCCAGAAAGAGTTCTGGGCCAGCAGCGCGATCAAAATGGACATCATGGTTGCTCTGCGCTACACCACATTGATGCTGGAAGATTGGGAGGGAGCCCAGCGTAGTACGGGTCGCCGCCGCCATCCATCGGACTACGTGGAAGGCTTTGCGGTTGCCTCCTACAAAGATCTCGGCAGCGCGGTAGCGGTGATGAACGTCTCGATGATCGGCTTGCCCGACTGGGTTGAGTGGCCCAAGAAGCCAGATGAGGCCCAGCAGATTACGCAATCGGTTGAGGATCACCAGCGAATCATCGGTGCGCTCGACGAGTCGAAGGGCGAGGAAGAGCGACTACTTCGAGATTACCGCGACTTCCTGACCAGCCGTGACCCGGCGCTGCGGGCCTTCTTTTCCTTTACCGCCGGCTATGCCGGCCACGTTATTCGCAAGCTGAGCAAACGGCAGCGGGTGCGCCGCCTGACGCTCGACAACCTGAAGGTAATCATCATGGCCAATGAGTCTGCCCGCCCCAAGAAGCTCAAGCCGATTATTGACAATCTCGGCTTTCAGCACATCGCCAGTGCGATCCGTCAGGCCACCGTACAGCAGCAGTTCTACAAGACCGAGCGCAACGACAACACCTATGATGTACGCTACGGTCTGGCCGACGAGCTACAGCGTCACTCACGCGACAGTCGCGAGTTCCTACGCGCCCTGAGCGAGTTTCTCACCGACTACAGTAAGGAGAATGCACGGGTGATGGAGCGCGCTAAGGGCAAGGGCTATCCCAAGCGCATCCCCATCTCCACCGAGGATATCGTCCATCTCACCGAACTGATCGACGACTACGACGCCCAGACGGTCGCCAGTATGCTGATCGCCTTCGGGTACGCCCGTGATGTGCGTGTTGAGGAGCCATCAGAGCCGGAGATTGGCGCTAGCGTCGGCACATCGGATACGCAGGACGAGCAGAGCAATACCAGCGACGAAGGGCCTTTCTAGGTAGTAGGAGAACTATTTCATGCCATCCCCGATCTACTCACTCTCACTCGCGATCACCGCCACGCTGGACATGCACAACCTCAACAATGAGGGGAGCGAGGGCAACCAACTCCAGACTCGTATGGTCGATGTGATTGGTGCCGACGGCGGACTCTACAGCGTCAATGCAATCAGCGGCGACATGCTGAAGCACATCCAGTCCGAGTATTTCTACAACTTGGCCCGCGAGCGTGGATTGCCACTCTGCACTGGCTGTCGGATGTTCAACCCGAATCGGATCAACGCCGATCAGGCATTTCTGGCTAGATCGAAGGAACAGAAGCTGAGCGATGCGCAGACTCTTGATGAACTGCTGCGGATCTGCACGATGGATGATATTGCTGGCATCCTGATCACTGAGGGTGGGCGCTCGATTCCGCGCAAGAGCGTGGTTGAGTTTGGCTGGGCAATCGGTATCCCCGATGCAACCCGCGAGGGCCACAACCAGAGCTTTTTCCATGTCAAGTACGCGCCCGAGCGCGGCGAGAGCCAGCGCTCACAGGATGCGACAAAGCGGGTTAAGCCAAAGGGCTCTGAGGGCGATGAGGAGCGCACCGGCGGCGCGAATCTCCAGCAGGCGATTTTCCACCGTCCGGCCAATAGCGGCAAGTACGCGATTGTCTGCAATCTGGAACTGGCCCGTGTCGGCTACAACGACATCACCCACCGCTATGCGATCTCACCTGAGGAGCGGGCGCGGCGCAGCGCGGCCCTGCTGGAGAGCGTGCTGCACACGTTCGTGCAGCTCAATGGCGCGATGCGCTCGGCCCAGCTACCGCATCTCGTGGCCCTGGAAGGGGCGCTGGCTTACTCCACGAAGATGCTCCCGGCTCCACTTGTCAGTCCGATCACTGAGGACTATGCGGATCAGATGGCGACGATTGGCAGGCACCTCGGTGGTGGCAACGGCGTGACGGTTGATGCATTCGGGTCGCTTGGGGCTCTGGCGGAGAAGTTTGGCATTCTGATTGGCACGGGCGAGCCGTACCGTATGCCTGAGGCGTAGGAGCGACCCGTATGTGGACTGTCGCACACTATCTACCAGCAGCGCTCTTCTCGCTCAAGCCGGCCACCGCAACCTCATCGGGTGGCAAAACCTTGATCTGTCCGACACCCTTCGCGCTCAAGATGGCACTGCTCGATGCCACCTTGCGCACGCGGGGGGATTTCATGGTTAAGTCGCTCTGGAACGATATTCGCGATCTGCGCTTGATGCTCAGGCTTCCCGCGCAGATCGCGGTGATCAACACTTTCACGAAGATCGTGCGACCGAAGAAGAATGGCCCGAGCGATGATGATGGCACCGGACTGCTCACGCCGTTCGGTAGCACCATTGCCTACCGCGAGTATGTCTCATTCAGTGGTGCCCTCGGCCTAGCCTTCCAATCCGCCTCGGGTGAGGCGTTGCCCGAATCCCTAGCGGAACTGCTCTACCACATCACGTACCTCGGTAAGCGGGGCGGCTTCATGCAACTGCTCGCCCCGCCGGAATCTCAGGAGGATGCTGTACTCGCTGATGCATCGGGATGGGTGATGCTTACTGCCGACCAGGCTAGCTTCAGCTTCGGGGGCACCCTTCAAATTCTCGACGACTGTAGTCCGAAGCTTACCTTTGACCAGGTTGATATCTACAGTGGCAAGCGCATAACTCTGGGCAAGGATCGTATCCTGCGTCATATCGTTTTACCCTACCGGCTTGCCCGCAGCAGCCGGGGGTTTAGCCTCTACGAGCGGATCGTCTGATGCTGGCCGCGTGACCTTCTCCCATCGCAACGCGGTATAGGGTGTGGTATCACACGCACGCTATGGAGATTCCCACCAT
>SESH01075708.1_pt1 | contig 24639 bp, 20 predicted proteins | sample 3171561 | NCBI WGS metagenome assembly SESH01 (sample SAMN10866947, study PRJNA518727) | freshwater metagenome | biome: subpolar coniferous forest; feature: holomictic lake; material: water; isolation source: holomictic Lake 442 2011 16.5 m and 2014 13 m | place: Canada: near Kenora, Ontario
GATACGTCCCTTATGATTCGCACACGTTCCTCCCCGGTCCGCACCAATCCCCAGGCGTCCAGGTTGCTGCGACTGTCGATGTCGTTTGTCGGGGCGCGAGCCCAGTTCGTCATGGCGGTGGCGCTGGTCACGGTGATTCCCGCGTTGATCATGGTCTACCTCCTGATGAGCGGGCGTCTCGGCTTCCAGATACCTTTCCGGGCGCTCGTGCCGGTGATTGTGCTGCCGGTGCCGTTTGTGGCGTTGGGCTACTGGATGCTGGCGAAATATCCGGCGAACGTCATTCGTCTCCGGCAGTATCTTGAGAACATTGTCAACGGGGTTGTTCCTGCCAAAGTCGAGCTGCTGAAGGATGAGGACGATTTGGCTTCCATTGAGATGTTGATGCGGGAGGTGATCAGGCAGACTGAGACGCGTATTCAGACGATCGAGAAGCAGACCGAAGCGTTGCTTGAGGCCGAACGGCAGAGGGTTATGATTCAGAGTCTTGGCGCGGCCTGCCATCACATTGGCCAGCCTGCCACGGTAATCAACTCGTATCTTCAGTTGCTCCAGGGCGTTGAATTGCCGCAGAAAGAGAAGGCAATGCTTGCGGAATGCCGGATTGCTGCCGAGTCGGTCGCCTCAGTGCTGGACCGGCTCCAGTGCCTGACGGTATACCGGACAGAATCGTACGTGCAGCATGGGAACATGGCGCCGGGCGGCGGACAGGCCGAGGGTGATATCGTCAGACTGTAGGCCCTTGCGGCGGTGTTGGTGTGATATGGCGGCAAAGTAGCGGACGAGAAAGAGACGCACCGCGCATTATGTTTTGGGGCCCATTGGCGCCTAGGGTGGGGAGCGGGCGGAACTATGATCAGGCAGCTCGCATAGTTCAGGTGTCGAGTATTTCCCTGATCCTTGTCGCCAGGTCCTTTCTTGAAAACGGCTTCTGAATGAACTGCACGCCCCCCTCCAGGATGCCTTGATGGGCTATAATATCGGCCGTGTACCCTGACATGTAGAGGAGCTTCATTCCTGGCTGAAGAAGCAGCACGGTCTTAGAGAGCTCAAGGCCGTTTGTCTCGGGCATGACAATGTCCGTTACGAGGATGTCGATCTTTTCGCCGCTGTCCTTGGCTATGCGAACGGCCTCGCTGGGCGTGCCGGCGGTCCACACGGTATAGCCCAGGCTTTTCAGTATGGAAGCAGTTACCTCAAGGACGGTCGGCTCGTCTTCCACCAGAAGAATTGTCTCAGGGCCTTTGCTTGGCCGGGCGGCTTTTGCATCGTCTGCGGCCGTGGCGGGATCTCCGGCCGCATCGCGGTGTCGCGGCAGGTGGACTACAAAACTTGTTCCGCGCCCGACTTCGCTTGTGACGTTGATGAAGCCCTTGTTCTGCTTGACCGTTCCATACACCGAGGCCAGTCCCAATCCCGTACCCTTTCCCGGTTCCTTGGTTGTGAAGAAAGGCTCGAAAATGAATGCGAGCGTCTGTTTGTCCATGCCGCAACCGGTGTCGTTGACGCTGATCTGCACGAACTCGCCCGGGAGGAAGCCCGAGTGTGTGGCACAGAATGCCGCGTCAAAGGTGGCCTTTCCGGTCTCAACGGTAATTGTGCCGACGTTCGTGATGGCGTCACGCGCATTAGTGCACAGGTTGACGAGTATCTGGTCGATCTGTGACGGATCCATCTTGACCGGCCATATGGCGGACCCCGGACGCCAGTGGAGGCGGATATTCTCGCCGATCATACGCTGCAGCAGTGAAAGAAGATGGGCCACCGTATCATTCACGTTCAGGACTTTTGGAGTGACCGTTTGCTTTCTTGCGAATGCCAGCAACTGCCGGGTGAGATTGGCGGATCGGTCTGCTGCATCCAGAATTCCCTGCAGGTCGGCTGAGATGGGTGCTTTCGGGTCAGTCGTCGCGAGCGCAGCCTCGGCGCGACCGATGATCACACCGAGCATGTTATTGAAATCGTGCGCAACGCCGCCTGCCAGGCGACCGATCAACTCCATCTTCTGTGCCTGTTGCAGGTGGAGCTCCGAATCCTCCACGAGTTTCTCCATGCGAGCCCGTTCGGTAACATCGCGGAAAACCAGAACCACGCCTACTATCTTGCCGGCATTATCACGGATTGGCGCTCCGTTGCTTTCGACCTGCCGATCGGGCCCGTTTCTTGGAATCAGAATGGTGTGATTTGACAGGCCGACGACGGCATCCCTGGCAAGCACCTGCTCCACCGGATTAACAACCGGCTTGCGGGTCTCCTCGTTTACCACCGTGAACACCTCGGTGAGAGGCCTGGCAGCCGCTTCAGCCTGCTTCCACCCGGTCAGTTGCTCGGCAACGCGGTTGAGCAGCGTAACCCTGCCGTTCACGTCGGTGGTGATTACGCCGTCTCCGATCGAGTTCAGTGTGACCGCGAGTTGCTCCCTCCCTTCGGTCAGGTGCGTATTGGCGGTGTTCAGGTCGGCAGTTCGCTCCGCGACCCGGGCCTCCAGCAGCTCATTGGCATCACGCAGGCGATCGGTCATTGTTGTGATCTCGGCATTGAGGGAGTTGGATACGAGCTGCGACGGGTAGATAAGCAGCAGGAAGAAGATTCCGCCTATCATGGCGATTGTCAGTATGGATGGGATGGCAGCCTTGTCTATGGCATCACGGTTGAGGCCGATATGTATGACGTGGTTATCCACGTCCATGGTGAAGGACAGGTCGTGGAACCTATTTCCTTCCTCATCCCTGAGGTCGGTGAGGACAATCCCGTTGGATTGGCTCGGCAGGCCAAGGAGGCTGGACGGGACGCCGGAGGGGAAGGAGTGCGACACCACTTTGCCGTTGCATTCAATGAATGCGTAACGGATGAACTCGTCCTGCTCCACCGTGTTGACCAGGAGTTTTCGCATCTCAACACGGTCATCCCAGAGCAGCGCTGTCTCGATACGGCGGGAGAGGATCATCATTCCCTTGCGGCAGTATTCCTCCTGCTCTACCCGGTTCAGCTTGATCTGGTATGCCGACATGGCGATGGCCGTTGCGCCGATCAGCATCGCAAGCAGCATCAGGATTCTATAGAATATCTGGCGTCTCACAGTTTCACCGCGTTACTTGGAGTTCGAAAGCCAGACCTGCATTTCGCGGACTGTATCGTAGAGGCTGTCGCTGCCTTTCTCGAACTTCTCAATGCGAACCTTCTGCATCAGGCTCCTTGCTTGCGGGTCCTCGTGCAGGGAGAGCAGTGCCGCCCTCAGCTTGGCCTTGATGGAGGGGTCGAGGTCCGGATGGAAGACGAGCGGGGGGATCCCATATGGTGGTGATTTGTGGATGACCACTGTTCTGGCAACGGAGTCGGGATCAGTGGCCTTCAGGAAGTCCCAGATCAGCGAGTCGACTGCGGCTCCGTCGGCCAGGCCTTCGGATACCGCCTCGATGGAATTGTCATGGCCGTGTGTGAAGAAGGTTTCCTTGAAGAAGGTGTCCGGTGCCTCGCCGCGTTTCGAAATAATGAAACGCGGAACGAGGCAGCCGGTATTGGAATCGGGGTCGGTGAAGGCGAACCGCTTTCCCTTAAGGTCATCAAAGGAGCGTATCCTGCTGTCGCGCCCCGCCAGAATGTATGAGAAGTAGATCGATCCGCCATCCACAACCGGGACGGCAGCGATTTCCATCCCGAATTCCGCATGTCCCTGGACATAGGGGCCGGAGCACACGAACGCCAGGTCAACGCCCTTCGCCTTGATCAGGGCGTTCACCTCGGCATACGTCTTGCGCTGAATGATCGTGGTGTGCATGCCAACCTTGTCGCCTATCACCTTCATGAGGTCTTCGTAGTAGTGTTTGGTGATACTTGGGGAAATCATGGCGCCTATCGCGACCCTGAGAACTGGTCGATGATCCTCTCCATGGGGTTCTTGCTCTGTCGAGGTAGACACCTGTTTGAAATCCACCTCCGGCACGTTGCCAACCCGGAGAAGTATTACCCATAGCGCGAATAGTGAAGCCACCAGAATGGCTGATACGAGAATAGCGGCGCTCCTGGTCTGTATCATGGTGCCCTCCAGCAGTAGAAGTATACGCTCCCATACCGGTTGGCCACACCCGCGCGGCCACGTGCCGCACCCCTCAGCTTTGTGCTGATTGTCACAAAACTGTTGCTTCGTGTCAACGGTGGTGTTTGTAGTTGCCAAGGGGACGGACTTTGGCTTAGGGTCACGTCGCATGAAACAGGATCGTCTGTTCGTCGACAAGGAGGCCGAGATCGGTGGCTTCAATTTCGGAGAGAAGACCGCCGAGGTCTTTGACGACATGCTTGGTCGCAGCGTGCCGCAGTACCAGGAAGTGCAGCGGATGATCGGTGAGGTCGCCGCGGAGTTTGCCGAGGACGGCACCAATATCTACGACCTGGGATGCTCTACTGGGATTACCCTCGAGACGCTGATGCGCGAGGTGAAGAACGATGTCACGTTCGTAGGTGTCGACTACTCGTCGGCGATGCTGGGCAGGGCAAAGGATCGTCTCTCGGCCCTTCCCCCCAGGAAGCATCAGCTGGTGGAGGCCGATCTAAACCAGCCCTTTGCTGTAGACAATGCGTCTGTTATTGTGGTCAACCTTGTGCTGCAGTTCGTGCGGCCACTGTATCGCGATACCCTGATCAGGAACCTGCACAGCGGGCTCCGTGATGCGGGCTGTCTCATTCTCGTGGAAAAGGTGCTTGGTAACGACTCGCTCTTCAATCGGACCTTCATCAAGTTCTACTACGACATGAAGAAGCGGAACGGCTATTCGGAGATGGAGATATCCAAGAAACGTGAGGAACTCGAGAACGTCCTCATTCCATACCGGGTGGAGGAGAACTACGAGCTGCTTCGAAAAGGCGGGTTCAGCCACGTCGACATGTTCTTCAAGTGGTACAACTTCTGCGGCATTGTAGCCATCAAATGAAGACGCTTCTGATCCGGATCGGCAATATCCTGTTTCATCACCGGAACCGCGTGTTTCCGGTGTTCATGGTCGGGGGCGTGCTTGTGTTCAGGCCTTCGTTTCCGTGGAATAGCTACTCGGCAGACCTCTGGCTGGACATCGCAGGCGTCGTGGTCTGTTTCGTCGGGCAGGCGCTGCGCATTGCGACGGTAGGCTTTGACTACATCAAACGTGGCGGCAAGGGCAAGCGTATCTGGGCCGACAGACTTGTGCGTGGTGGCATGTTCGCTCACAGTCGAAACCCGCTTTACCTTGGCAATGTTCTGATCTTCATTGGAGCGGTAATGATACTCCACTCGCTCTGGGCGTACATTATAGGTATTCCTGCCGTCCTTTTCGTCTACCTGTGTGTTGTTATGGCCGAGGAACAATTCCTGGCAGGGAGGTTCGGCGCGGAATACGCTGAGTACAGCAGGAGCGTCAACCGCTTTATTCCGGATCTGCGCGGTTTCTCGAAATCGACGGCTGATATGGATTTCAAGTGGATACGTGTGATCCTGAAAGAGTATGGAACCGCTTTTGCGTGGATCATGGCAGCCTTCGGCCTGAGAGCATGGTGTCTGTATCGCGAGGAGGGCAAGGCTGCGCTCAGGGAAGTCTGCATCCTTGCGGCGGCAGTTGTGCCTGTGATGGTTGCCTACGTCACGGTTCTTGTTCTCAAGCGGAGTCGCCTGCTCACACTCGATGCTTGACGATCCGCCGATGTTCGCGCCCGCCTGATTAGGCGAGCGAAGCAAGCGTGACCGCGCATCTCTCCAACGATTCTTCTTCCTGACATATTTCCTGCGTTTGGCCGTGACGGACAGTTGAATCAGCCAGCTCAATCCCACAATCGGCTGTCCAAGTCGATGGAGACCCATGCTCTGTCATGACCGGCCCGACAGGCAGCAGGCTCTGGACCTGGAGGGTCGCCGGGTAACTGTTTGCTTGCATTCCCGGATCCATTCAAGGAGACTGGCAGCACACGGACAATGTCATGCCGACACTGGTGCATTTCGTTTCGTGGCGTTGGCAAGCTCAGCTACTGCAAACAAAGGGGAGTTGCGAATGAAGAGATCCAAGACATTGAGTATCGTCGGGCATGGTGACGCTGAATCATCGCGGGGACATAGTCTGGCGCGGACTGCATGGGTGTTGTCGGCGCTGTTCTGCGCAACATGGGTTGCGCCTGCATTGGCCGATGAGCCTGTGGCCAAGGATCTCAGGCTGTTCTACCAGCAGAACTGCGCGGGTTGCCATGGGGTGGACGGGGCGGCATTGGGAGCCGATGGCAAGAATCTCAAGGGACCTGACCTCACAGATGCGGCCTGGCGCAAGAAGACGAAGGACGAGGACATGGTCAAGACCATAATGAAGGGGCGGTTCTTCGGTTTGGCGATGCCGGCGTTCAAGGACAAGCTCACCAATGACGAGGCAGAACTGCTTGTGACTGACGTCATCCGGAAAGCTGAGAAGGGGAAGGCGATTACGGCAGAGGTCGCGACGCCGACAGAAAAGTAATTTCGGCTTGCCGGTGTGTCGAAGCCCCCCCCGCCGCTGATGTGTGTGGGGCACGGCAGCTGGGTTTTTGCCGGGGCTGTTTCTGTCCTGCAAGGATTGTCCCGTTTCCGCGGGGTGGCTGGTTTCATGCTGTATGGCGAGGTGTTTGATGCTGCAGGTTTGTAGCCAGTGGAACGGGAGGCTTGCCGGCAGCTGTGTTGTCACGGCGGCCCTGATCCTTGCCTGGGGTTGTGCGTCGGTCCAGGAGACAACCCTTCGCGAGCGGCACCGGCGTGAATACAGCGCGTCCTATCGTGTGTCCGATACCACCAACCGGCCGGTGTGTCTGGATGAGAATTCAACCATTGACGACTATATCGCGCATGCCTTTGCGCGTAATCCTTCCCTGAGGGCCGCGTTCGACCGCTGGGAAGCAGCAATTGAGGGCATTCCGCAGGCTCGTGCTCTGGAAAATCCAGCGCTGTCGTTTGAATATTTTGCGGAGCAACGCGACCTCCGCTACCAAGTGGGCATTGAGCAGATGCTGCCGGCTTTCGGCAAGTTGGGCCTGAGGGACAGGCTGGCTGTGGCCGAGGCTGAAGCCGCGGCACGCGAGTTTGAAGTGGAGCGCTTCAAGGTCTACGACGGCGTGGTGAAGGCTTTCTATGAATACCGGTACCTCGAGTGCTCCATTGAAGCGACAGGCGAGAACCTGCGGCTTATGGCGGACTTGGAGAAGGTGCTTGCAAGCCGCTACGGTGCCGGAACCGCAGGTTATTCCGAAGTTATAAAGGTTCAGCTGGAAAAGGACAGGTTGGCAAGTGAGCTGGCCTCGTTGAACGATGAACGCGGCGCTCGCTCAGCCGCGCTCAGCGCGCTGCTGAGCCTTCCGGCACGGGAAGTGCTGCCTTGGCCTAAGGATTCTCCGGCAGGGCAACCGGTTATTGATGAGACGGTACTCGCCGGGATGCTTGAGGATCTGAATCCGGAGTTGAAGGCGGCGGATGCGATGATAGCGGCTGCGCAGACAAGGGTGGAGCTTGCCGAAAAAAACCTGCTGCCGGATTTCACAGTCGGGGCGAGTTGGATGGTGATGGCCGGGAAGGATGGCCATGGCGACGAGGCGGATGCGAGCCTGGTGGCGGGTATCACGTTGCCAATCTGGCGGGCCGGGTACCGGGCTGGAATCCGGGAGGCTGCCGCCATGGCAAGGGCGGTAGCCAGTGAACGGGATGACAGGCGAAACACGCTCAGGGCAGAGTTGAGCATGGCCGTCGCCAAGCACAGGGACGCCGACAGGAGAGCCTCGCTTTTTGCCTCAACCCTCGTGCCAAAGGCCGCGACAGCGCTTGATGTGGCCAGGCAAGGTTTCGCGGCCGGGCAGGTCGACTTCATGACGCTTATCGACGCCCAGCGAACTCTCCTTGACTTCACGCTGCAGGCCGATCGCGCCGCGGCGGACAGGGAGATTGCGAATGCTGAGATCAGGTGTCGTATCGGCAGGTTCGGCAATTTGCCTGGTGGTGCCGGCACGGTGCCGGCTGTGGAGAAGTGATCGGCAAGGGTGGTTGTCAATGAAAGGGAACAAGATCATGAAGAGCCTGATTGTCAGCGGAGCTGCGCTTGTATCGGCTGTGGGTTTGCTCGCGGTATATCCGGCAAACGTATACGGCGGCGGGGATGACATGGAGGCCAGTCGGGCACCGGATGCGCCGAAGGCCGTGGCCGCCGCCGGGCAAACGAAGGAACTCAAGTTCCAGACCACCTGTCCGGTGATGGGGGGCGCGATCAACAAGGCTGTGTACGTGGATCACGACGGCAAGCGTATTTACCTCTGCTGTAAGGGTTGTGTTGACGCCGTGAAGAAGGAGCCCGCAAAGTACATCAAGGCGCTTGAAGATACCGGTGTAACCTTGGCAAAGGTCCAGACCACCTGTCCGGTGATGGGTGATGCTATCAACAAGGACCTGTATGTGGATCACGACGGCAAGCGCATATACTTGTGCTGCAAGGGCTGCGTCGGCGCGGTGCAGAAGGAGCCCGCAAAGTATATCAAGCTGCTTGAGGATTCAGGTGTTGCGCTGGATCCCGCACCACAGGCGGACAAGAAGGCTGATGAAGTGCGGCCGGTGAAGAAGTAGGGTCGGTAGGGGTTGGGGAACATGGCTCTCCGGACCGCGGAGGTCCGGCTCTTCCTGAAAGGGGTTCATGAACAAGCGCGTGCTTGCACTGGCGGTCGTGATGCTGGTTTCGGCCATGTTGATGGTTGTGCCTGGCGGGTGCCGGAGGAGCGACACCAGCCGGTCCGCAATCAAGGGACCCATGTACATGTGTCCGATGCACCCGGCGATTGTTTCCGACCGGCCGGGTGACTGCCCGATATGTGGGATGAAGCTGGTGGAGTCCGGGCGCGGCGGCAAGGATGTTGCCGACGCACCAAAGTACCACTGTCCGATGCACCCCGAAATTGTGTCCGGCAAAACTGGTGACTGCCCGATCTGCGGCATGAAGCTTGTGCTGATTGAGACGCACGGATCAGCAGTGTCGGATTTGCCGGGCTTACCCGGGCTGGCGGCGGTGTCTGTGCCTGAGGATGCGCGTCGGCGGATGGGGTTGACGCTCGACAAGGTTGAGACGAAGGATCTTGTGCGCAGCATCCGTGCAGCCGCACGGATTGTCACCGACGAAACCAGGCTCCACAGGGTGACGACGAAGGTGGAGGGATGGGTAGACAAGCTGCATGTGTCGGCAAGCGGCCAGGAAGTGAAGAAAGACGATCCGCTGCTGGCTATCTACAGTCCCCAGCTTGTGACCGCCCAGCAGGAGTACCTGGGTGCGCTGCAGGTCGGGGGATCGCTCGTGGATGCAGCAAGGCAGAGACTGCTGTTCTGGGACGTCAGCCCGGGGCAGCTTGCCAGGCTGGGGGAGACGCGCCAGGTTGAGAAGACGATTACCTTGTATGCTCCGGTGAGCGGCTTCGTTGTCGAGAAGACGGTCCTGGCCGGCCAGAAAATCAACATTGGCGAGTCGCTCATGGTGCTGGCTGATCTCTCGGTGGTGTGGGCGGAGGCGGACGTGCTCGAGTCCGACGTGTCCTTGGTGAGCACGGGCATGCAGATGGAGGTAAGCCTTCAGTCCCGGCCGGGCCGCGTGTTCTCCGGGAAGGTCAGTTTTGTTGCGCCTTCGGTTGACAGCGTGACCCGCACGCTCAGGATCCGCATGGACATATCCAACGGCGACTTCCAGCTCAGACCAGGGATGTACGCCGATGCCAGCATTCGTTGTCAGCTTGGGCAACGGCTTGTTGCGCCTGAAGCGGCTGTCATGCGCACAGGGGAGCGCGCCTATGTGTTCAAGGATGACGGGAAGGGTGTGCTTGTGCCGGTTGAGGTGAAGCTGGGAGTCAGGGCTGACGGCTACTATGAAATCGTGGAAGGCCTGGCCCGTGGGGACAGCGTTGTAACTTCAGCCAATTTCCTCGTGGACTCTGAATCGTCGATGCGCGCGGCGCTCGAGGCCGTGTCGAAGAAGCAGCCATGATCAAACGACTCATCGAGTTCAGTGCGAACAACCGCTGGCTCGTTGTTCTCCTCGCCGCGGCAGCGGTCGCCTATTCCATCCACACCATGCGGGTTATTCCCCTTGATGCCATCCCGGACCTGAGCGACACGCAGGTGATTGTTTACACCAGGTGGGATCGCAGCCCGGACATCATGGAAGCCCAGGTGACATATCCCATTACATCGGCATTGCTCGGCATGCCGAAGGTGAAGGCGGTGCGGGCCTTGAGCGACTTCGGCTTCTCCTTTGTCTACGTCATCTTCCAGGATGGCACCGACATCTACTGGGCGCGGAGCCGGGTGGTCGAGTACCTGGCAAAGATCCAGGGGGCCCTTCCGCCTGGTGTCAGGCCGGAGCTTGGGCCGGACGCATCCGGTGTAGGGTGGGTGTTCCAATATGCGCTGACTGACAAGTCCGGCAAGCACAACCTTGCCGAATTGCGAAGTTTTCAGGATTGGACGCTGCGCTACGCGCTTCAGAGCGTTCCTGGCGTATCGGAGGTGGCTGCGGTTGGCGGCTTCCAGAAGCAATACCAGGTTACGGTGGATCCAAACCGGCTAAGGAACTATGACCTCTCGCTGGTTGAGGTGAGCGAGGCCATCCGCCGCAATAATAATGAAACGGGTGGGAGGCTCATCGAGTGGAGCGGCCGCGAGTACATGGTCAGGGGTCGCGGCTACGTGAAATCGACGGACGACCTGGGCGAGATCGTCCTGAAGGTCAACTCCGCCGGAACGCCTGTACTGCTCGGGGATGTCGCAAACGTCGAACTGGGCCCGCAGATACGGCGCGGCCTTGCCGACCTCAATGGGAACGGTGACGCGGTTGGCGGCATAGTGGTGATGCGACATGGCGAGAATGCAATGAACGTCATCAGCCGTGTGAAAGCCAAGATTGAAGATCTGAAGCCGTCCATGCCGGATGGCGTCGAAATAGTTACAACCTATGACCGCTCCGACCTGATCCAGAAGTCCATTGACAACCTGAAAGCTGAACTGGTGATGGAAATGCTCATTGTATGCGCCGTCATCCTGTTCTTCCTGTGGCACATACCATCGGCCATCGTCCCCATAATCACGATTCCGGTCTCGGTTTGCCTGGCATTCGTCCCGATGTACTTCATGGGCATCACGTCCAACATCATGAGTCTTGCCGGGATCGCCATATCGATAGGAGTGCTGGTGGACGGCGCCATCGTCGAGGTGGAGAACGCATACAAGAAGCTGGAGATATGGCAGGAGAACGGGCGTGTCGGTGACTTCCACCGGATAAGGCTGGAAGCCATGAAGGAGGTGGCGCCGTCGGTCTTCTTCTCCCTCCTTGTGATAGCGGTATCCTTCCTGCCCATTTTCATGCTGACCGAGCAGGAGGGGCGACTCTTCAAGCCGCTTGCCTACACAAAGACCCTTGCCATCGCCATTGCCGCGCTACTGGCCATTACCCTCGATCCAGCCATCCGTATGCTTTTCGCGCGCATGGAGCCGTTCCGGCTGAAATCCGCCTGGCTCAGCCGGGTACTGACGACGGTGTTTGTCGGCACGTACTATCCGGAGGCCAGGCATCCCGTCAGCCGGGTCCTCTTCGCCCTCTACGAGAGGCCTTGCCGCTGGGTGTTGCGGCACCCCAGGACGGTAATCGCCATGTCCATCATAGTGGTTGTCTCCACCATACCGGCATATCTCAAGCTTGGGCATGAATTCATGCCTCCGCTGAACGAAGGCTCAATCCTCTACATGCCCACGACCATGCCGGGGATTTCCGTGACGGAAGCCCAGCGCCTGATGGAGACGCAGGACCGCATCCTCAAGTCGTTCCCCGAGGTTGTCTCAGTGTTCGGCAAAGCAGGCCGGGCCGACACATCCACCGATCCGGCGCCATTGTCGATGATGGAGACCACAGTTGTACTCAAGCCTGCCGCCGAGTGGCGACATAAGGAACGATGGTATACGCAGTGGGCGCCAGAGCCGCTTGCCGCACTGCTTGGCCACATCTGGCCGTCACATATCTCGTGGCAGGAACTGATTGACGAGATGGACCGCGCAATGCAGATACCCGGTTGCATCAATGCCTGGACCATGCCGATCAAGGGCCGGATCGACATGCTCTCAACCGGCGTCCGCACCCCGATAGGAGTCAAGGTTTTCGGCTCGGACCCCGCTGAAATCGAGCGGATAGGCGTGGCTGTGGAGGGGATACTGCGCAAGGTTCGCGGCACAAGGAGCATATATGCCGAGCGCGCGGCAGGCGGGTTCTTTGTTGACTTTGTGCCGAAGCGGGATGCGTTGGCCAGGTACGGGTTGACCATCGATGATCTGCATGCGGTAATCATGACCGCGATCGGTGGCGAGACGATCTCCACAACGATTGAGGGCCGCGAGCGCTATTCGATAAATCTGCGGTATCAGAGGGACTTCCGCGCCGATGTGGGCCAGCTTGAACGGGTGCTCGTCACCACCGCGACCGGCACCCAGGTTCCGGTCGCAGAAGTCGCCGACATACGGCTGGTGAACGGCCCGGCCATGATCCGCGACGAGAACGGCATGATTGCCGGCTATGTCTATGTTGATGTTGTTGGCCGCGACATTGGCGGCTACGTCGAGGAAGCCAGGCTGGCGGTGACAAGGGAATTGAAACTTCCATCCGGCTATTCCCTGGTGTGGAGCGGACAGTGGGAGAACATGGAGCGCGTCAGCCAGAAGCTCTGGGGCTGGACAAGGATCCCCGGAACACGGTGGAGCCTGCCGGTCTTCGGCGTCGTACAGCTCACGCTGCTGCTGGTGTTTGGCCTCCTGTACGCCAACACGAAGAGCCTGTTCAAGACGGTTGTGGTCATGCTCGCCGTGCCGTTCTCGCTGGTTGGCGCCATCTGGCTGCTCTTCATGCTGGACTACAACATGTCGACGGCAGTGTGGGTCGGCATGATCGCGCTCATGGGGCTGGATGCCGAGACCGGTGTCTTTATGTTGTTGTTTCTGGATCTGTCGCATGATGAGGCGAAGCGGGAAGGGCGCCTCCGGAATGTCGGGGATCTTCGCGAGGCGATCATTCACGGTGCTGTCAAGCGCATCAGGCCTAAACTGATGACGGTTGCGGCCGCATCGATGGGACTTCTGCCGATCATGTGGTCGATGGGGACCGGTGCCGACCTGATGAAGCGTGTGGCCGCGCCAATGGTGGGCGGTCTCTTCACTTCCTTCGTCATGGAATTGCTTGTGTATCCGGCCATTTACCTGCTATGGAAGCAGCGAAGACTGACGCAGGATGCGGTTGGCACGAGAGCTGCTTCTTGATGCGAGACACTTTTTCGTTGTGTCTTGCAGGAGTGGGCATTGAACAACAACAGGGAGGGCAAAGATGAAGACGTTTGTTTGCAAGATATGCGGTCACGTAGCTTTCGGGAATGCGCCGGAAGCATGTCCGGTGTGTCATGCGGCTAAGACGGCATTCAATGAGGATGCGGCGGCGATCAAGAAGCCGGCCAATGCCGGAGCATTGACGGACCCAGAGAAGAAGCATATTCCGAAGATTGTCGTCGTAAAGGAATGCGGTCTGATTCCCGGCGGCGGTTGCTACGACGCACACGTCAAGGTGGGTGAAATAGAACACGTGATGGAAGACAAGCATTTCATCAGGTTTCTTGACTACTATGTGGATTACAAATTCGTTGCCCGTGTATCGTTCATGCCGGCAGGATGTCACCCGGCGGCAGCGATTCACCTTAAGGCCGCCAGCGGCAAACTGACTGTCATCGAGAACTGCAACGTGCACGGCAGCTGGATGAGCGAGGTGGCCCTGTGAAATACGTTTGTGACGTCTGCGGCTACGTGTATGACCCGGCCAAGGGTGATCCTGACAACGGGATAAAGCCCGGTACAAAGTTCGAGGATGTGCCCGAGTCGTGGGTTTGTCCGGAATGCGGCGTGGGCAAGGATTCTTTCTCGCCGCAGGATTAGGCTAGTCCGTGGAAAGTTCATGGTCTGGAGCATGGGGCGCCCCGATCGGATCGGGGCGCCCGTATTTTGAGACGGAAACCGCGACATCCCGGTGGTGAAGACCTTGTTGATGAACAATGAATGTGAGCCGCAAAGCCCTTGAGCGACTCTATCGCACCTACACCCGGCGGGAGTACGTCCACCCCGATCCGCTGGAGTTTCTTTACGACTACCCGGATATCCGCGATCGCGAGATAGTCGGCCTGGTCGCTTCCGCGCTCGCCTACGGCCGGGTCGCGCAGATACTCAAGAGCGTCAGGCGGATCCTGACCGGGATGTCGCCGTCGCCGCGCCGGTTCGTTGAGACGGTGTCGGATCGCGCTGTTGCCAGGGCCTTCGCCGGGTTCAAACACAGGTTCTCCACTGAAGAACATATTGGTGCGCTTCTGAAAGGCACCCGCAAGGTTCTTCGTGAGTATGGTACGTTGAATGAGTGTTTTGTCGCCGGGCTCGGCCGGAACGATGCCACTGTAGTGGGCGGGCTGGAGAAGTTCGTGGAGTCATTCGGTTGCGGTGGCAACTTCCTCTTGCCTTTGCCCTCCGGCGGCAGCGGCTGCAAGCGGTTGAACCTGTTTCTGCGGTGGATGGTGAGGCAGGATGCCGTTGATCCGGGCGGATGGCAGGGGATACAGCCTTCAAAACTCATCGTCCCGCTCGACACTCACATGGCCAACATAGGCCGGACATTCGGGCTCACGAAGCGGGTCTCGGCCGGAATGAACATGGCCCTGGAAATAACCGGATCCTTCAGGGATCTCACCCCGGAAGACCCCGTTCGCTATGATTTTGCCCTCACAAGGTTTGGGATCCGGTCGGAGCTGGAGATCAAAGACCTGTCCGGCGAGGCTATCGGCCTGTGGCAGGAGCATTGATGGCGGCTCTGAGCCAGGCGCCGGGTGACCGGGCTGAGGCACAGTGTGCGTCCGGTCCCTGTTCCCGATTATCGCCGGCTCAGGATGGCGGAAATGCGATGTGGCAGGGTATTCCAGATCGAAACAAGCGAGTCTTTTGCCCAGGCCCGCGCGCATGAATGAGGCGAGTGCAGGGAGTTTGTGGTGGACATTTTCGGGAATTTGTCAAGACTATCACGGTTTGTGGCTATGGCCGGAAGTGGCCGGTGGATGGTGGTTAGCTACTCGTGAAACTTTTAGACAAATACCTGCTGCGACAATACACGATGCCTCTGACTTGCTGCCTGGTTGGGCTGTCCATGCTCTATCTGGTTTCAGGCCTCTTTGACAAGGTCAATGATTTCGTAAACGAAGGCGTAACACTCAAGCAGATTGTCTGGTACTACTTTCTCTACCTCTTTGCCTACGCCGACCAGAGCAATGTTTCGTTCCTTGTGCTGGTCTTCCCCGTTTCGGTTCTTGCAGCCGCGCTCTACAGCCTGACGCGACTGACCAGGCAGAATGAGCTTGTGGCCATGTGTTCCTGCGGCATCAGTATGGTGCGGCTGATGGTGCCGTTCATGTGCGTTGCTGTCGTCTGCAGTATCGTCGCCGTCGGCATACAGGAACTTGTAGCGCCGCGGGCCAGCCGGCTGGCCGATGTGTTCCTGGCAGCGCACGGCAAGCCGTCGGCGTCGCCAGTGATAGTCATGGGGCGATACTACGACAGCAAGGACAGCTTTCTCTGGACGGTCGCGAGGGTCGACCTCAGCAGGCCCACTTCCATGACGGGGGTCGAGTTGAAACGGGAATTCCCTCCCGGCACGAGGAAGATGTATCCTGACAGCCTCTACGAAGTCGTAATTACAAATATATCCAAGGCTGAGTGGATAGATGGCAGGTGGCTGTTTCATGGCGCGATCGAGCAGAAATTCCATAAGGACGGCACTCCGGCAGGACCTCCCCGTGGACCGTCGCCGGTACCCGTCGAGATACCGGGGATAAGCGCGACCCCGCAGGATGTGGCCTTCGGGATCGACAGGGAAAAGTCGCAGAAATATGTGTCAGCCCTGACGGTGCTCCGGAAGCTCCACTCGAGGGGGTCGTGGACTGAGGAGGACATCATGCAGTCCGTGGACGCGCACAGGCGGATCTCCATGCCGTGGGCATGTGTTGTGGCGGTCATGCTTGCCATTCCCGCCGGCATCAAGGGGGGGCGTGAAGGGAAAATTGTCGGGACATTGCTTGCGCTGGCCCTCTTCCTGGCCTTCTACTTCATGCTTGAGGCTGCAATCATCATGGGAAAGCAACAGTTGATGATCTGGCCGTGGCTCGGAGCCTGGTACGCAAATATCGTTTTCTTTGTCGTGGGAATAGTTATGATACGGCGAGTAAGCAACTAGGGAGGCATTTCCATGTCGAAACTACGAGAGCTTCTTGCCCGGGCGGTTGAGCTCAACGCCTCTGATATTCACATGAAGCCGAATCAGGATCCATATTTCCGTGTTGCCTCCCGCCTGGTGGAAAGCGGCTTCGCGCCCCTCTCCAGGGAAGATCTTGAGACAATAGTGAAAGACATCCTCCCGCCGCACCTCGAAGAGTCATACCACGAAGAGCATGAGGCGGACTTCTCTTACGAGGAGGAGGGCGTCGGGAGATTCCGTACGAACGTGTTCATGGCCCAGTATGCGCCTTCCGTCGTGATGCGTTATGTGAAGACAACCGTGCCGTCGGTTGCCGAGTTGGGCCTGCCTCCCATTATCGAGCAGCTTGCGACGGCCCCGCGCGGCGTGATCATCATGAGTGGCACGACAGGTTCCGGTAAATCCACCACCCTTGCGGCCATGATCCAGCGAATCAATCACACCGAGCGCCGGCGAATCATCACGCTCGAGGATCCCGTCGAGTATGTTTTTCCGGACGACCAGAGTCTCATTACCCAGCGGGAAATAGGATTAGACACGGTTTCATTCCACGCCGCACTGAAGCGCGTTATGCGTCAGGATCCCGACATCATCATGATCGGCGAGTTACGCGACCACCTGAGCTTCATGGCTGGCCTCGCCGCGTCCGAAACCGGGCATCTGGTGTTCACAACGCTCCATTCCGGGACGGCGTCGCAGGCTGTGTTCCGCATCCTTGACTTGTTTCCATCCTCGGAGCGCGACCAGATACGCATGGCCATTGCAACGAATCTTCACGCCATTGTGTGCCAGCGGCTTATTCCCGCGGTCAGCGGGGGTGTTGCACCTGCCGTTGAGGTGCTGATCAACACGCCGACAGTGCGCAAACTGCTGATCAAGAACCAGCTCGATGTACTGTCGGCCGCCATCGAGACAGGTACCGAGGACGGTATGCAGACCTTCAATCAGCACATATACCAGTTGATACGGAGCGGTACGATTTCCGAGGCCGACGGGATGGAGAATGCAACGAATCCTGAACAGCTCCGAATGAACCTGCAGGGTATATTCCTGGATGAGGGCAGGCGCATTCTCTCCAATATCTGACGGCGGATGAGCCGCCACGCGGGGGGGGCGCTTCGCGTGTATGTATTCGCATGGTGGAGTATCCGGCTTTGTGTGACTTTGAAGACAAAGTTATTCTTGTTACCGGTTCGACACGGGGCATAGGCAGGGCGATAGCCGCGCGGTTGATTGCGCTCGGGGCAGTCGTGGGCGTCCACGGCCGCGATGCCGGGACCGTTGCGGAGGCGTGTGCCGCGCTTTCGTCCGACCCCGGCCGGACGGTCCCGCTGGCTTTTGACTTTACGGACCCTGAGAACGCTGCCGCCGCTGTTCGCGGCCTCATGAGCGCCCGTGGCCGCATTGACGGACTGGTCAACAATGCTGGCGGCGGGAAGGCCGCCGCGTTTCGAGGGCTGACACTTGAGAAGTGGCGGCGGACATTCGCCGTCAACCTGGAGGCCGCAGTCTGCGCGACACGGGAGGCATACCCATCAATGCGCGAACGGAAGAGCGGCAGCATGGTAAATGTGGCGTCGCTGGCGGCGCATGGCCCCGGGAAGTGGATGGGGGCCGACTACGCGGCCAGCAAGGCTGGGTTGGTGAGCATGACCATGAGCCTGGCCCTTGAGGCCGCGGTGTTCGGGATAAGGGTGAACGCGGTGTCGCCGGGAATGGTTGAAACCGACATGACTGCCGTGCTTACGAAGGAACAGAAGGACGGTGTGGGCATTCCGGCTGGCAGGTTTGCCAAGCCCGATGAGGTTGCGGCTGTTGTGGCGTTCCTGCTGTCTGACGAGGCCTCGTACATCACGGGGCAGGTGCTGCATGTGGACGGGGGACTGTCCCTGAGATAAGAGGAGACGGACGGTGCGTGATCGGAGGAAAGTTGTAGTCACTGGGCTGGGTGTGGTCTCGCCGGTCGGACTGGACGAGAGTACGCTGTGGCAGAACATGATCGGGGGGCGGCACGGTATAAGGCTTCTCTCGCTGCTGAACGCAGAAGAGTTCAAGTCAAAGAGCGTTGCCGAGATCGACCAGACACTTCTTGCCGCGGCTCTTGCCGCACGGCAGATGAGGCCGGCTGACCGAGCGGGCGATCTTGCCACGCTGGCGGCAGCCCAGGCACTGGAGGCCGCCGGCCTCGCGGGCGGGCAGGAACCAGTGGCAAAACGCGTGGCCGTCGTTATCGGGACGGGCGGAGGAGTCAGCGAAAGCGTTGAGGATGCCTATCGCCGCTACTGGGAAGGTGGGCTCAAGGGGATCCGGCCCACCACCATTGTGCGGGTCATCAACAACTCCATCTCAGGCAATATCTCCATCAAGTACCGTTTGACCGGTCCGAATTTCGTGATCACATCGGCATGCGCCTCTGCAAGCAACGCAATAGGCATGGCGATGCGGATGGTCCGGGATGGCTATGAGGACAAGGTCCTGTGCGGAGGGACCGACAGCCTGTTCAGCCGCAGTCTCTTCGGGGCGTGGGACAAGATCGGTGCGATGTCCAAGAATCCGGACCCCAACCGCGCAAGCAGGCCGTTTGACACCGACCGGGATGGCTTCGTAATGGGCGAGGGGGCTGCCATGATTGTGGTGGAGTCTGAGGAGTCGGCGAAGGCCAGGGGTGTCCGCATTCGTGGCGAGATATGCGGTTACGGCGAATCCTCCGATGCCGATCACTTCACGAGGCCAAGTTCTGCGGGGCAGGCCGCAGCCATTCGCGCAGCACTCGACGATGCAGGGGTCAGGCCTGATGAGGTCGGATTCGTCAATGCCCACGGCACTGCTACGGAAGCCAACGACGAGTGCGAGTGCCAATCCATTCGAGATGCGCTCGGGAATGCCGCGGATGATGTTCTCGTTGCATCAAATAAGTCGTTCTTCGGCCATGCAATGGGCGCGTCCGGCGCGCTTGAGTCGGTGGTAACCCTGCTCGGACTCGAGAACGGAATCGTCCCGCCCAACCTGAATCTCGATCATCCCGATCCGAAGTGCACTTTGCGCTTTGTTCCGGGTACGGCAACGGCTATAGTTCCGCCCGTAGCCATCAAAAACAGCTTCGCATTTGGCGGCACCAATGCGGTGCTCGTCTTTCGCAGGTATGTGCAAGACCACGGGGGAAAATAAGATGACCCGCCAGGAAGTCACAGACAAACTCAGGGCCCTGATGAGGAAGACCAGCCAGAAACAGGTGGACTGGGATTCCGTGGCCGAACAAACCGAGATCGCGTCGCTGGGTTTCGACTCGTTGTCGATTCTCGACCTGATCTATGACATACAGAGCGCTTTTGAACTCGAGTTCGAAGCCGAGGAAGTGGCCGGGGTGAGAACGGTTGGGGACATGGTGACCTTCCTTGCGGGAAAACTCGGTTCCGCGTCCGGGCAGGGGTGATGAAGAAGGTCAGACACCTCATCGAGTACGTCCTTGCCCGCATTGCGCTTGGCCTGGTTGACATCCTTCCCGTTGCGCTTTCCGAAGGCTTTGTCACCGGCATTGCCGATGTCTGGTATCTCATCAATTCCCGGCGGCGCGCCACCGCGATCAACAACATCATGATGAGCGGCGTGTGCGGAGACCGGAAGACGGCCTTCCGCATTGGACGCAAGGCGTTTCGGCACTTTGCCCTTGTGATCCTCGAGTCACTGCGATCCTTCAGCATCCTCGAAGGCAGGAACTGGCGCCAGCACATAGACATCCGCATGTCGCCTGAGATGGAGAAGATTCTGTTCGACCCCAACCAGGGGCTGATCATGGCCGCTGGACACTTCGGGAGCTGGGAGATAGCGGCGCAGGTAATGTCGCTGATCAAGCCAATTGCCGGCGTGACGCGCCGTATGAACAACCCGTATGTTGACCGGCTCATGCTGAAGCGCAAGCCGCGCGAACGTTTCTTTCTCATACCCAAGTTCGACAAGGCGAACCTTGGCCGTTTTCTCAAGGTTCTCAAGGACGGCCACGTGCTCGGGCTCATGATTGACACGCACGCCAGCTACGGGGGGGTGCTGGTGGACTTCTTCGGCAGGCCTGCTTCGAGCTACAGGACCGTTGCGTTGCTCCATCTCGTGACTGGGGTGCCGCTCTGCTTTGGCTACTGCAAGCGCACAGGCCGCCACCGCTTCGAGCTTGGGGCCACCGGGCCGTTCCACTACAAGCCGAGCGGCAACAAGGAAGCGGACATAAAGCGGATCCTCGAAGATCTGAACAAGGAGCTCGAGAAAGTGATCAAGGAAGCTCCCGAGCAATACCTATGGGGGCATCGCCGCTGGAAAGGCAGCGAGACGGGCGCCCCGGCGGCAGTCCAGGACAAGGCGTCGGCAGAATCGCCGGAGTGACGAACATCCGGTGACAGATTGATGATGGCGCAATGACGGGGGCTTCCAGGCTCGTGACAAGCGGGTCAGTCCCCGGCGCGGCAGGTCCCCGGTGATTTTATGTTGCGTTTGGCGCAGGTTCTGCTACCTTGAAAAGATATTTTTCAAACAACGATAATACGGAGGTATCTGGTCACATGAAGAGATGGACTCATATTTCGGTCTTTGCCTTGATGGGCACCCTCAGCCTTGCAACATGGCAGAATGCATTCGGCGAGACAGGGACGGAGCACCCGTGGAGTATCGGCGGCACCTTCGGCTGGAGAGACCTGGAAGGCGACGAAATGTTCAAGGACGCCGGCAACCTCACGCTGCATGTCTCGTACGACTATTCGGAACGTTGGACGTTCGAGGGCGTCGCCCAGATCTATCCAGTCCTCCAGGGTAACACGCGAACACACTGGGAGAGCGGCCAGGTCATCAACAGGCTGGAAGAAAAAACGGGCGGGTTTGGCAAGGGTGTCGAGGATACCTGGTCGGTCGGGCTCTCGCTGGAATGCCTTTACCATCTGACCCGCTGGAAGAGATTTGATCCGTACTTCGTGGTTGGCGCAGGCATCATGGTCTACGGGGAAGCGGTCGTTGGCAGCGATGCCGGCTACGGGTACGGCCCGGACTGGGAAGCCAGATACAAGAGCGACAGTGGCTCCTACGTTGACCCGACCCTCAACGCCGGTCTTGGAATGCTGTATCATTTCAATGATTCGTGGGCGCTGCGCGCCGATGCCCGCGGTTACGCCAATCTCATCAGCGAGATTGACGCCAACTCCCTGATAAATGTCGGCATCGAATACACGCTTGGCGCAGGCTACCCGCATGATATCGGGATCACCGGCGGATTGGTCGACAGTGACGGCGACGGCCTCACAGATTCCGAGGAAGAAAAGTTCGGCACGGACCGCCAGAAGCCTGATACGGACGATGACGGACTCAACGACTACGATGAAGTGAAGGTCTACGGGACGGATCCGAGAAACCCCGACAGCGACATGGATCTCCTGAAGGACGGCGAAGAAGTTCATCACTACAAGACCAAGCCGTCGATCGCGGATTCCGACAAGGGCGGTGTTGGCGATGGTCACGAGGTGCTTGAGGACGGGACTGATCCGCTGAACCCGGCAGATGATTTCCTGCTCTACAGCCTCGAAATGGAATTTGATACCGACAAGACCGACATCAAGCCGGCCTACTTCGCGCAGCTCGATGTTATCGGCAAGGTAATGGTGCGCCATCCGGCTTCAACGTGCGTCATCGAAGGCCACGCCGACAAGCGGCGTTCATCGGTTGCGGCGTACAACCAGAAGCTTTCTGAGCGCCGCGCAACGGCGGTTCTCAGCTACCTCAACAAGACATGGAAGATCGGCGTCGATCGCATGAAAGCCAAGGGGTACGGGTTCAGCAGGCCGGTGGCCGAGAACAATTCCTCGAGCGGCAACGCCAAGAACCGTCGTGTTGACATCTATGTTGACGGCGCCAAGGACGAAGCAGCCGCCCCGGCGGCTGGTCCCGAGGCCGGTGCGGTTCCTGAGAGCGCCCAGTCTCCCGTGAAGTAGGGCGCGCCCAAGTCCGGGACAGAGTCTGCCCGGACACAAAGCAGGGCGGCAGTTGAATGTCAGGCCAAGCCATCGACATACGAGTCGGTCCGTACGCGGGGTGTGCCGCTGCGGACCTGGCTGGCAGCTCCGGCATGCCTTTCCCCGATGATCTTCGCCTTCTGCCGGGTTTTCCGGCCGGCAGCGAGATGGCCGGCTCCGGTGCCGTCTTCTTTCAAACCACCCTTTGCGTCGCCGGCAGAAACCTGCCGGTGCATGTGAAGAGTTTCGGGCGCCAGGGCTGTATAAAGGATGCGGTGGACTGGTGCAACGGATCCAGGGCGCGACGCTCATGGCAGGTCGCTCTTGCCATGCAGGAAAGGGGAATCGGCACCCCCAGGCCGCTGGCGTTCCTGGACAGGTGGGAAGGACGGCGTATCCGCGAGAGTTACCTCTTCACTGAACTCGAAACGGACATGCGCACGTTCAGGGAGGAGTTGATCAGGCTCTACACGACCGACCCGGAATGCGCCCGGATCATGTCGCTCCTGGAATGTGTTGCCGTGGCGACAAAGAAGATGCACGACGGCGGCGTTGCCCATCGTGACCTTGGCAACCAGAATATTCTCCTGCGGCAAGGCGGCCCAGCCGGTTGGCTGGATGTCAAGTTCGTGGATCTCAATCGCGCACGGATCAGGGAGCGCGTCAGCCTGGAGGAAAGAGCGTTCGATATCTCGCGGCTTGCCATTCCTTCCGATTTCCTGCGTGTCTTCAAGGAGATGTACTTTGGTGACGTTGTTCCCCGGGAATTCCAGGCAAGCGAGGCGTCATTCAGGCGTCGTTTTGAGTGGCACACACGCACCCGTGAGCTCAGGCACCCTCTTCGCTCGCGTGCGACAGGCGGCAGCGCTTCTCCAAAGAGCCCCGGTTACCCTGCAGGCAGGGACATCTGGGTGTGGGATGATCGCTCGGCGCAGGCAATAAGCCCGTTCACTTCCCGCGACCGTCGCAAGTATATGTCGGTGAAGAGCCACTTGAGTGTCGCAGCCGCGACGCTGGGGGGGGCGGCCGGCGTCATCAAGTCGTATCGCGATGTCATGTCGCGCTGTTTCTGCGACCGGGTTGACCTTGCCGGGCGCATTGGGATGACGATAAGCCCGCAAAGGGAAACGCTGGAGCGTGAGCTTGACCTTCTCCGCCCTCTGGGGAAGCTGCCCGTAATAATCCGCTTCCACCACCATCGCGGGCCAGGTGAGTGGGATTTCTGCGCCGGCGTGCTTCGCCGGCTTGCCGCCGGCGGGCATGCAGTGTCTGCAGCATTGGTGCAGGATCGGGCGAGTGTCCGTTCACCGTGCCTGTGGACGCAGTTTGTGGACCACGTTGTCGGCTCAGTGGCTGATTGTGTCGATATGGTGGAAGTGGGCCATGCGATCAATCGCTCCAAATGGGGTATCTGGACACTCGACGAGCACAGCGCTTTGCTGGCGGCAACGGCCAGTGCGGCCGGGAAGTTCAAGAATGTGAAATTCATGGGTCCGGCAGGGATAGATTTCGAGTATCCGTTTGTCATGGCCGCCCTCAGGAACATGCCAGCCGGCTTCAGGTTCGACGCCGTCTCGCACCATCTGTACGTTGACAGGCGCGGGGCCCCGGAGAACAGGCAGGGCCGCTTCTCTACCGTTGAAAAGTGCGCGCTTGGCCGGGCCATTGCCGGGAATGCGGCCGGACGTCCCGGCAAGTTCATTGTTTCGGAAGTCAATTGGCCGATCCTCGGCACCGGTGTCTTCTCGCCTGTGGGGTCCCCGTATGTCTCCCCCGGGCCGCGGTACGGAGATCCGAGTGTCTCCGAGCAGACCTACGCCGACTACATGATCAGGTATCTCCTTCTTACCCTCTGCTCCGGAACGGTTGAAAGAGTGTACTGGTGGCGGCTTGTGGCAAGGGGATTCGGACTGGTGGATGACAGTGAACCGGGCAAGTGGCGGGAACGCCCGGCCTACCATGCCATCAAGGTCTTCATGGAACTGCTTGGCAGTGGCACGTTCATAAGACGGATACCGTCCCTGGACAATGTCGGCTTGTACCTCTTCGGTGCCCCGGGAGGGGCGCAGTTGGTGCTGGCGTACTGCCTGTCAGGAACGACCAGAATAGACATGCCGTTTGCGTTCTCACGGCAGCTTAACAGCTTTGGCGAAGAGGTGGCGAAACAGGCTGGTGAAGTAATGCTGTCAGGGTCGCCGCTGTACCTTATGGATGTCCGTGTGTAGAATCACCGGCTCGGCAACGGTTCGGTCGCGGGAGGCGTGCGATGGATGTTCACATAGACCTCGGCAATGGCTGGTTCTTCCGGCGCGGTCGGGCCGGACGGGGTTGGGCGAAGT
>SESH01015104.1_pt1 | contig 24580 bp, 25 predicted proteins | sample 3171561 | NCBI WGS metagenome assembly SESH01 (sample SAMN10866947, study PRJNA518727) | freshwater metagenome | biome: subpolar coniferous forest; feature: holomictic lake; material: water; isolation source: holomictic Lake 442 2011 16.5 m and 2014 13 m | place: Canada: near Kenora, Ontario
CGCTCTTCCGGACGCTGAGCTACCAGATCTCGCTCCTGCTCGCCCTGGACGCCACGCGCGACCTGGCAACGGAGGACAAGCCGATTCAGACGCCGATGGAGGCGATGATGGGCCGCGTGCTCGCCAAGCCGCTCGTGATCGTGCCGATTTTGCGCGCCGGCCTCGGCATGCTGCAGCCTTTCCATGATACTTTCCCCGACGTGTCCGTGGGCTACGTCGGCCTGGAGCGCGATCATGCGACGGCGGTGGCCCGCAGCTATTACTGCAAGCTGCCCCCGCTCACCGGGGCGCGCGTGGTGGTCGTCGACCCCATGCTCGCCACCGGCGGCTCGGCGGTGCAAGCCATTGACGTGGTCAAGGCGGCCGGCGGAAAGGAAATCGTTTTTGTCTGTATCGTGGCCTCGCCCGAAGGCGCGGCCACCCTGCAGCAGGCCCATCCGGAGGTGGCAATCTACGCGGGCGCGCTTGATCGCGCCCTCAACGCCCGGAAATACATTCTGCCCGGCCTGGGTGATTTCGGCGACCGGCTGTACGGCACCTAGCCCGCTCTCATGCCCGCCCCGACCCGCCTGCTCCTGCTTCTCGTCCTGAGCGCCGCCGCTGCCGCCGCCGACACCCAGTCGGTGGAGGCCTTCAAGCGGACGATCACCAAGACCGTCGGCTATGAATACCTGCTCGCCCTCCCCGCCGGCTACGCCACCGCCCCCGCCGCCCAATGGCCGGTGATCCTATTCCTGCACGGCTCCGGGGAGCGCGGCACGGATCCTTGGGTCGTGGCCAAACATGGCCCGCCCAAACTCATTCGCGGCGAGGCGCCACCGTTGCTGCCCGCCGTGGGCACGGAAATTCCCGCGGCCCCCGTTGAAACCGCAGCAGCGCGCGAGCAGCGCGAGGCGGCGGCAGCCCAACTCACAAATAATTTCATCGTGGTATCGCCGCAATGCCCGGACGGCCAATGGTGGGACGATGACACCATCCTGGCCCTTTTGGATGAGATGGCCGCCCGGTATCGGGTTGATCCCCGCCGGGTCTATCTGACCGGCTTGAGCATGGGGGGCTTCGGCACCTGGAGCGTTGGCCTCAAACACCCGGAGCGGTTTGCGGCGATCGTGCCGATTTGCGGCGGCGGTCAGCCGGTTGATGCGCGCCGTGCGGCCCGCGAAAAAAAGCCGGCCTTGCTCAACCTGGGGGTCTGGGCGTTCCACGGGGCCAAGGATCCCGCCGTGCCCCTGGCCGAGTCCGAGCGCATGGTCGCCGCCCTCAAGGAGGTCGGCGCGACCGACGTTAAATTCACCATTTATCCGGAAGCCGGCCACGACTCGTGGACGGAAAGCTATGGGAATCCGGAGCTCTATACCTGGCTCCTCCAGCACGTGCGCGCACCCTTGGACGCGGCCAAGTGATTGGCGCCGGCGGCGGGGCTCACGCCAACTGCGGCACAATGAAGGGCGCGCGATAGCGGCGCGAGAGGAGCCCATTGGCGGCGGCCGCGGCGGCGCCGGTGAATTGCTCGCGGGCGGCATCGAACGCCAACGGGGCGCCCAGGGTCAGCGGGGTTTTTGCCAGGTTGACCTGGTGCCGCGCCAGGTGTTCGGCCATCCGCCCGTAAGCCTCCCCCAGCGCCGGTTCGCCCCGGAGCTTCTCCGCCAGTTCGCCGTCGGAGGTCGTCCGGCCGAGCTGATGGGAAATGTTGCCCAGGTGGCACAGCGCGCTGGAGATGTGGCCTTCGCCGATGGGACCGCGCAGGTCGGCGGTTTTCCGGCTGCGCACGACATTGATGAAGTTGGCCATGTGGCCGTCCTCGCCCTTGAACTCCTTCAGCAACTTGCCGCGCGGGTCGTAGGCGCGCGCTTCAAAATAGGAATTCGTGACCACATATCCGCCCTCGCAGTCGATCACGTTGCCGATCGAGACCTCCCGATACTTGTCCATCGTGGCGCCCCCCGCCCCGGCGGCCTCCGCGCCGCTCAGGCCGGCTGCCGCCACCGACTGGCCGGGCCGCGCCGGCAGACCGCGGACCTCAAAGATCAGGGGTGCCGTGGCGTAGTCATGGATGATGACCTGCGTGTTGGGCGTTTCGCCGTCATCCTCATACCCCAGCCGTCCCCCCACGCTCAGGGTGTGACGCGGCAGGCCGGCCTCGCCGAGAAACCAGCGGGCGACGTCCATCTGGTGAATGCCCTGATTGCCAATGTCGCCATTGCCGTAGGTCCAGATCCAATGCCAGTCGTAGTGAACCGGACCGTTTCTCGTGGAGTTGCGGTGCGGCGGGACCAAGGGAGCCGGGCCCGACCACAGGTCATAATTGATGGTGGCGGGCACCGCCTGCGGTCCGGCGGTATGGCCGATGCTGTCGCGGCGCTTGTAGCAAAAGCCACGCGCCGCCGTGATTTTTCCGAGCTGGCCCGCGCGCACCCAGGCCACGGCCTCGACCAACCCGTCGCCCGAGCGGATCTGCGTGCCCGCCTGGACCACGCGCTGGTATTTTGCGGCCGCGGCCACCAGCTGCCGGCCTTCCCAGACGTTGTGCGAAATGGGTTTTTCCACATACACGTCCTTGCCCGCCTGACAGGCCCAGATGCCCATCAGCGAATGCCAGTGGTTCGGGGTCGCGATGGTGATGGCATCGATCTCGGGCGAAGCCAGCAGTTCGCGCAGGTCCGTGTAGGTTTTGACTCCGGCGCCCAGGGTCAGCGCGGTTTTGGCCAGTACGGCGGAGTCGGCGTCGCATAGCGCCACCACGCGCACGCCCTTGAGCGCGCGCAGGCTGGCGAGGTGGTTCTTGCCCCGGCCATTCAGGCCCACGACGGCGACCCGGATGTCGGCATTGGCACCGACGACCTGGCCCCACGCGCGGGCCGAAAGGGCCACGCCGGCGGCGGCGAGCGAAGCTTGTTTAAGGAAAGTGCGGCGGGTCAGTTGACTCATGGGGCAGAAGAAGGGGTTATTTTCCGGCGGCGTAGTCCGCATAGTGTTCCGCCACGTGCGCGGCGGTTTCATCACCAAGGTGAAAATAGAAGCGATACCGCAGGGTCAGGCTGCCGCCCGCAGGAATGGTGTAATTGCCGATCTGCGGCTGGTCCTTGAGGCCCTCAAAATCGTGCTGCCCGAAGGGATTGGCGGCAAACAGCCCGTAATCCCGCGCCATCCACCACGTCGGGTGGCGCAGGTTCTGCGGGTGGTCGAAAATGGCGACTCCGTAGATCTGACCCGCGCGCGGGGCATGGTAGTCGCACCAGGCGGCGCGCTTGCCCCAGGCGGCGGCATCGCGATCACCCCGGGCGGTAACAATATGCCCGTTGCCCGGCAGATCCTGCTTTTCGTACTGGTGCGGCAGCGTCATCCATTGCGCCAGGCGGATGGCCATGGTTCCGTCCTTGTTGTCGCCGAGGGTCAGGGGCTGGTCCGGGAGGGCCCGCCAGGTGACCTCGAAATCAATGAAGCGGCCGGCGGCGGAACCTTGGAAGCGGATCGTCCGCTCGTCGGTACAGATCAGCCGCCCATCGGGGGCTTCGAGGCGATTGCGGGTGCGCAGTACGCCGATGGCGCCACTGGATGTTTCCAACAGGTCCGCCTGCCTGGTCCGACCCTTGTCTTTCGGCGATTTGCCGGTGTCGCCTCCGGCCTCGTTCCAAAAATCCACCCCGTTGACCATGCTGTGGGCGAAAAACAGCGCGCGGTGCCACGGGTGATCCGTCTGCTCGCCGGGTGTCGCCTGCATCGGAAAGTCACGGGTGAGGGCGGTGCCGTCGCTGGCTAGAATGGGATAGCAGTAAGGTCGCGAAGCGCCGTCGCCATAAATGTATTCGGTGAACAGCTGACCGTCGATTTCCACGCGCACCCGGTCGGGCCGGGGAATGAGCCGGACCGCGCCCGCCGGCTCCCGGCCGGGCTCCGGCGCGGCGCCAACGGTCCAGCCGCCGGCCAGAAATAGCATCAGGGGCAGGAGGCGTTTCACGGCTGCAGGCAATCGACCACGCGACCGGCCGGCAACCGCAAAGCCCCGGTGCCGCAGGGACGGGCGGAAGCCAATCTGGCCGGACCTTCCATTTTTTCGTGTTCAACGGGTGGATTCGCGGGCAAATCCTAAGCCCATGACCATTGAACGTCCCGGCCTGATTGTCGCCGACGGCTGGAAGGAATACCAGCTGCTCGACTGCGGCCAGGGCATGAAGCACGAGAAGTGGGGTCCCTACACGCTGGTGCGGCCTGATCCGCAGATCATCTGGCCGCGGGTGGTTGGCCACAACCGATGGGAAAATTGGGACGGCTTCTATCACCGCAGCGAGACCGGCGGCGGCAAGTGGGAATACCGCCAACAGCTGCCGGACCACTGGAGCATCCGCTACGGTGCCCTGACCTTCAAGATCCACCCCACCAGCTTCAAGCACACCGGGTTGTTCCCGGAGCAGGCTGTTAACTGGGATTGGTTCAGCGCCAAGATCAAGGCCGCGCGCGCCGCCGGCCGGGAAGTAAATGTCCTGAACCTCTTTGGCTACACCGGGGCCGCCACCGTCGCGGCCGCCGCGGCCGGGGCCAGCGTCTGCCACGTGGATGCCGCCGAGGGAATGGTCAAATGGTGCAAGGAAAACGCCACCCTCTCCGGCCTCGCCGAAGCCCCGGTCCGCTACATCACCGATGACTGCCTGAAATTTGTCCGCCGGGAAATCAAGCGCGGCCGCAAGTACGACGCCATCATCATGGACCCGCCGACCTACGGCCGCGGGAGCACCGGCGAGATGTGGAAACTGGAGGACCACCTCTGGGAGCTGCTCAGCGAGTGCCGGCAGCTGTTGAGCGACCGGCCGCTGTTTTTCCTGATCAACGCCTACACGGCGCGCCTCTCCCCGACTGTCGTCGTCAACCTGCTCGCCGCACTGCTCGCCGGCGCGGGGGGCAGCATCTCCGGGGGCGAGGTCGGCCTGCCCGTCCAGCGCGACGGAAAAATCCTGCCGTGCGGCATCTTCGGCCGTTGGTCCGCCTGACCCTCTTTCCGCTGCCGTGTCCTCCCCTGCCGCCGCCTACCTGGTAACTGCGACGGCCTTGTTGCAGCGCGCCTGCGCCGGGAATGCGCCGGTGCTCAAGGAACTGGGCGGCGTGATCGGCACGTCCCTGGCCAAGGGCGGCGTGCTCCACACCTTCGGCAGCGGCCACAGTGAGATCATCTCCCGCGAGATCATCGGCCGGGCCGGCGGCCTCGTCTGCCTCAGCGGCATAACCGACCCCACCGGCGGTTTTGTTGAGAACCTCGTCGGCTATGGCACGAAGCTCGCCGAGCGCTACGACCGCGCCCACGGCCTCCTGCCGGGTGAAGCCATCATCGTCATCTCCAACTCCGGGAAAAACTCCGCCCCGCTCGAGGTCGCCGGCTACGCCCGGGCCAAGGGGCTGAAGGTGATCGCGCTCACCTGCGTGGCCATGGCGCAGGGCGCCCCCACGGTTCATCCGGAGGGGAAAAAGCTCCACGAGATCGCGGACTACGTGCTGGACAACCAGGGCGTGCCCGGGGATGCAATCACCCCGGTGGCCGAGGGCGTGATGGCCGGGCCGACCTCAACCTTGATCGGCACCACCCTGCTCAATCTCCTGATGCTGGAGGTCATCGCCTGGCTCCAGGCCGGCGGCCACCCCCTGCCCATCCTACGCAGCCAAAACCTCCCCGGCGCCATCGAGTCCAACCGCGAGCTCGCGAAGCAATACAAGGGCCGGCTGAGCCGCCAGCTGGCTTAGGCCCAACACGAAATACACCAAATACCCGAAAACAGCCTTGGGATGTTCCGGGTTTCGTGTTTTTCGTGTGTATAGTGGTGACCCATTCTTACAAGATCGGCGTGGATGGTGGCGGGACCAAGACGGAGTGCATTCTCGTCGATGCCCGCGGTGAGATCATCGCCCGCGAACTGGCCCCGGGGTGCAACCCCAACCAGGCCGGCGGGGAACCGGCCCGGGCGATTCTCTCCGCGGCCCTGGCGGCGCTCATGGCCCAAGCGAAATTCGCGCCTCAAGAATCAATGATATCCCACACCCTCCTCTGCATGGCGGGCAACCGGGATTTCTGGCGGGAGACGGCGGCGGCGCTGCGCGGCTATGGCCGCGTCACGACCTGCGACGATGCGCAGCCGGTGCTCGAGCTCGCCACCTCCGGGGGGCCGGGGCTGGTGCTCCACGCCGGCACCGGCTCGTTTGTCGCGGCCCGCGCCCCCGACGGCAGCATCCACTACAAGGGCGGCCTCGGGTGGAAGCTCGGTGATCCGGGCAGCGGTTACGATCTGGGCCGGCGGGCCCTGGCGCTGGCGATGATGGAATTGCAGGACCCGGGGCGGGCCGCCCCCCCAGGCCTTTCCCCGCTGGCGGAGGCCTTGCGCGCCCACACGGGCCTGGCGGACTATTCGGCCAACTCGCGATTTTTCTACCACGACCCCGCCGCCAACGCGCAGATCGCGGCCTTTGCCCCGCGGGTGCTCGAACTTGCCGCGCAGGATTGCGGCGCCGCCCAGCAGGTGCTGGCCGATTCCATCACCGACCTGGCCCGGCAGGCGGACCAGGTGATCCACCGGCACTTCCCGCGGTCCGCGACCCAAACACCCTGCGGGGTCAGTGGCCGCATCCTGAACAGCGCCCCCGCCGCCTACGTGCTGCGCTCCCTGGCCAGCAAGCTGAACTGGCCGGTGCAGCTTGGCTTCATCGCCACGGCGCCGATCGAGGGCGTCCGCCGGTTGTTGCTGGCGAGCCGCTGATTTTCGGTCAAGGTGGCCGCATGTGGTGGACCTATGCTCTCCTCTCGGCGGTGTTCGCCGCCCTGACCGCCCTGCTCGCCAAGGTTGGCGTCAAAGGCGTTGATGCCAACGTGGCCACCGCCGTGCGCACCGCCGTCGTGCTTGTGCTGGCCTGGGGCCTGGTCGCACTCCAGGGCAACCTCGGCGCCGTCACGGCGATCTCCCGGACGTCGCTCTGGTTCCTCGTGCTCTCGGGTCTCGCGACCGGCGCGTCCTGGCTATTTTATTTCCGCGCTTTGCAAATGGGGCCCGTGTCGCTCGTCAGTGCGGTCGACAAACTAAGCCTCGCCCTCGTGCTCGTGCTCGCGACGCTGGTCTTGAAGGAGCAACTCAGCCTGCGCGCCGCCGCCGGCTGCGGCCTGATCCTTCTGGGCACCGCGCTGGTGGTGTGGCCGTGACCGCCGAGCTTCATCCTCGAACCAGGCCCGGCGGTGAAGCCACCGCCCTCCTCCCCGAATCCGACTGGCGCGCCCGGCGCCGGGCCCACGAGCAGCGGGTGCATGCCTGGATCGAACCCCACCAGGCCCGGGCCGCGCGGGGCGAAAAGCACCCCGTCTACGATTTCCTCTTCGACTATTACCGGTTTCGGGCGAGCTGGCTCCGCCGCTGGCATCCGGGACCGGATGTGGTGCTGGCGGGAGCCGCCGCGCACGACTATCTGCGCTGGCCCGAATACCACGAGGTCGCGACCGGGGTGGTGCTGAACCCGGCCGCCCTGGCGCCCCACCGGCGCGACAGCCTGGTCTGGCTGGTCAACCTGCTGCGCCTCACCACGCAGCGCGCGCCGCAGTTCGGCTGTTACGGCCTGCACGAGTGGGCGATGGTTTACCGGCAGTCGCCGGACGAGGTCCGGCACAACGCGTGGCCGCTCCGCTTTCCCCCGGAGGAACTGGCGGCCATCGTCGAGGCCCAGCCGATTTGTTGTTCGCACTATGATGCCTTCCGTTTTTTCACACCACCGGCACGTCCGCTCAACAAGTTGCAGCCCACCCGGGCCGACACTCCGGCTTTAGAACAGCGCGGGTGTCTGCACGCCAACATGGACCTCTACAAGTGGGCGTTCAAATTCGCGCCCTTCACCCCCAGCGAGCTGGTCGCCGACTGCTTCGCCCTCGCGCGCGACATCCGTGAGGTCGACATGCGCGCCAGTCCCTACGACCTGGCCCGGCTCGGCTTCGCCCCTATTCCGGTTGAAACTCCCGCCGGACGGGCGGAATACGAGCAACACCAGCGCGACTTCGCCGAGCGCAGCCAGCCGCTGCGCGCCCGCCTGCTGGCCTGCAGCGAACGGTTGCTCGAAGCGGGTTAAGGATCCCTGGAGGGCCCGCGTCCCGGCGGGCCGCGTCATAGCCCATCGGCCCAATTTCCAAAACGGCCGCCGCGCTATTGCCATGCACGGGGCCCCACGTAGGCTGGGCGGCGCATGGCTGACATTCCGGTCCCCCAGCAGGCGCGCACCCAAAAGAAACCGAGCTACCCCATCGGCGAGGATTTGCGCGGCTACCTGCGGAAATTCCGCCGCGAACGCCAGTTGCCGGTGACGTATGAGCAGCTGCGCGGCTTCCATGAGGCCATTCCCCTGATGGATCAGGATGGTCGTCACACCCTGTGGGAATCCGTGGCCTACCGCTCCGAGGAAATGACGGCCCTGAACGAGGGCCTGAAGCTCATCTACGCGCTGCTGCGGGTGGACGGAGACTTCTCCGTGATGGAGCACCTTTATATCGACCGGGTGGACTTCTGCAGCTTCGGGAACTCGACGCCCTTTCGTATCCGCATCGTCAATGCGTACAACGACAATCCCGACTACTTCTACGTCAAGAAGGCCGACGCCTCGCGCGTCTACGGCCTGGAGCTCGAACATCTGCTGTCGCCCAACCGCCTGAATTTCCTCACGCACCGCAACACGCTCGTCGAGGAGCACATCGCCGGCATCCCGGGGGACATCTTCAGCCTGCGCTGGCTGGACCGGCCCGAACTCAAGCCCATCCGCATCGCGAAGGAACTGGTGAAGTTCAACGAGCGCTGCTTCGTGCGCCTGCTCGGCGACATGCGCAGCTACAACTTTGTGGTCGTCATCACGCCGGATTTCGAGGGCTCCCAGGTGCGCATCCGGGCCATGGATTTTGACCAGCAAAGCCACAATGGCCGGAAAAACTTCTACCTGCCCCAGTTCTTCAAGGAAAACGCCCAGCTGGTGAAGTTCTGCGACAAGCACCTGCACCGCCAGACCGCCCTCCAATACCAGCGGGAGGAGCAGTCCCTTATTTTGCACCGGGCGGAGCTCGCCGCCTCGCGCCTGACCCGGTTGCTCGATGTGATGCAGGGTGATCCGATCGCCCCGATGGAAAATGTCGTGCTGCTGCGCGAGGGCCTGGCCGAGCATTTCCAGTCCGACAGTTTCCTGCGCTGTGAATCCATGGGGGCCTTGGTCCGGGAGAATCTTGCGGCGCTGCGCCGCCACATCGGTCCCGGCACCGATGCACCCACCACCCCGCCATTTTAATCGCCCCTCACCCATGTGGCTGTTCCTGAAAAACCTGCTCTTCACGGTCCTCGTCCCGGGCTTTGTGGTCGGCTGGGTTCCCTGGGTTTATCTGCTGCATCGCGCGCCGTGGCCGTCCGGCTGGGGCCTGCGGCACTACTCCGCCCTGCCGCTGCTCCTCGGCGGGGGGGTGATCTATTTCGCCTGCCTCTGGCAATTCGCCATCCGCGGCCAGGGCACGCCGGCCCCGTTTGATCCCCCGAAAAAGCTCCTCCACCGCGGTCCCTATCGCTGGGTCCGCAATCCCATGTACCTGGGCCTGCTGCTGCTGGTCCTCGGCGAAGCGGTGTTTTTCCACCACATCGTCCTGCTGATCTATCTGGTCTTCCTGGCCTCCGCCTTCCAGCTGTTCGTCCAGCTGTTTGAGGAACCGGAGCTGCGCCGTCGCTTTGGCGCCATGTACTCGGACTACTGCGGCACCGTGAAGCGCTGGTGGCCGCGCCGGCCGCGTCCCACCCTGCAGACCGTGGCGCCCTTCCCGGGCGCGCGCCGCTAGCCTGACCGGTGCCAGTAAGGGCGCCTTTGCCCTACTCGATCCGGCCTTCGTCGAATTCCATCAGGTCGGTCACGCTGATGATCTGGTCCGCCCGGTCGGCACAGCCCATGTTGGTCAGCGCCTCCTTCAGGAACTCGCGGCCGGCCGGCGTCATGCCTTTTTGCACGTACTCCCTGTTCCACTTGGCCGCCCGCACATCGGCCGGCAGCAGCGCCGTCAGCTTGGCGTCGATCTCCGCGTCGGTGGCCGACTCCCGCACAATCTGCTCCACCGCCGCTGGCTCGAGGCCCAGATGCTGACAAAGAAACCGGTCCATGCCGCGCTTGAAGTTTTTCGCGTAGCTGGCCGGCAGCGCCCCATGCTCTTTCACATATTTGCATTTGGCCAAAAACCGCGGCAGGTGCAGCAGGCCGGTGGCCGCGTGCGGCTGATAGGCGGACGGCAGGCAGGTCAATACTTCGCCGGAGGAACCGGGGATGGGTTTCGAGGGCATGGTAAAGCGTAATCGAACCCATCCGGGCCACGCTGGCAAGCGCGGGTCAATGCATTGCGCTCGTCCCATGGAAGTGGCCGCTGGATTTCCACTGGTGGGGCGTGTTTTCAAACCGATATCACGAGTAATCGCTGACGAAAAAACAAAGGGCGCCCGCCACACCCCGCCCTGTCGGGCACCCCTCTCCAAGAGGGGAATCAATCCCACGTCACTAGGTGTTTGGGTCCCCTCTGGAGAGGGGTGGCGCGCCGCGCCGGGGTGTGTTGGGTTTGAATACACGCCCCAGGCCTCGTGACGCAGCCGGGCCTTGCCCGCAGGCGGAAATCTACCAAGCGTGGTTCAGCATGCAAAAGCTCTCCTTCGACAAGCGCCGGATCAAATTTCTCCTCGTGGAAGGCATTCACCCTTCGGCCGGGGATGTCCTCACGCAGGACGGCTACACCACGGTGAAGAGCCTGCCGAAATCCCTGGCTGGAGAGGCCCTCAGGGCGGCGCTGAAGGACGTGCACTTCCTCGGCATCCGCTCCCGCACCGAACTGACGGAAGAGGTCCTGGCGGCGGCACCCAAACTGACCGCCATCGGCTGTTTCTGCATCGGGACCAACCAGGTGGATCTCGCGGCGGCCGCCAGGCGCGGCATCCCGGTCTTCAATGCGCCCTACTCCAATACCCGGAGCGTGGCCGAACTGGTCCTGGGCGAGATCATCATGCTGCTGCGCGGCATCCCGGCGAAAAATGCCCTCGTGCATCGCGGGGGCTGGACCAAGAGCGCCGAGGGCAGCGTGGAAGTGCGCGGCAAGACCCTCGGCATCGTCGGCTACGGCCATATCGGCACCCAGCTGGGCATTCTGGCCGAGCACATCGGCATGCGGGTCGTTTACTTCGACGTGCAGGGCAAGCTGCCCTTGGGCAACGCGCGCCCGGTCGCCAAGCTCGCCCAGTTGCTGGCCGTGAGCGATGTCGTCTCGCTCCACGTGCCCGAGAACGCCTCCACCCGGCAGCTCATCGGCCGGGCGCAACTCGCCCTGATGAAGCGGGGCGCCCACCTGGTGAATGCGGCGCGCGGGACCGTGGTGGACATCGACGCGCTGGCCGACGCCCTCAGCCGCCAGCACCTCGCCGGAGCGGCCATCGACGTTTTCCCGGTCGAGCCCAAGGGCAACGACGAGGAATTCCATTCGCCGCTCCGCGGCTTCGACAATGTCCTGCTGACCCCGCATATCGGCGGATCCACCGAGGAGGCCCAGGCCAATATCGGGACCGAGGTGGCCGAGAAGCTCACCCGCTACTCCGACAACGGGTCGACGGTCACCGCGGTCAATTTTCCGGAGGTCAACCTCCCCGAACACACCGGCACGGGCAAATGCCGCCTGTTGCACATCCATCGCAATGTGCCCGGCGTGCTGGCCCACATCAACGAGCGCTTCAGCCGGCACAAGGTGAACATCTCGGCGCAATATCTGCAGACCACCGAACACCTCGGCTATTGCGTGATGGACGTCGAGACGGCGGCCAGCCAGGTGGCCATCGATGAGCTGCAGAGCGTCCCCGGCACCATCCGGGCGCGGGTGCTATATTGAGGGCCCCCTGGTGAGTTTGCCCAATTCGTGAATCGCCTTTCAGCCGCAGCCCCGGGCCTGTGGTCCGGTCACTAACCGCCAGGTCGGGTGGATGGGCCATAAAAAAAGCCGAACCGTGGAGGGTTCGGCCAGATTGCCAACGCCAAGCTTGGTTTGTCTCAGAAGAAACGGACCGGTTTGGCCGCCATGCGATCGTGCTCTTCCTGCGAGCAGCCCGCATTGGTCGCCACATCAGGCTGGGCCCCGCTGGCCTGCACCAGGTTGTTGGCGAGCAGGTAGTTTTCCACTTCCTCGCCGGAGATATCGGCCAGCATCACGCCATCAATTTCCACACAGGGGGAGAGGGGTTGGCCGGATTTGCGGACCATTTCCTCGTAATTGGCGCGCTGGTTGATGATATCGATGTCTTCGAATGCCAGTTGATATTTGCCCATGATGGCGCGCACGCCGTTGGACCAGCCGCAGTGAGGTTTGAGATAGGCTTTGATTTTCATGGTGTCGTCTAAATGTTTGGTCGGCACAACTTATGCAGGGAACCCCCCACTTCAACTTAAACTTTCATCCCGCCGAATCTCTTTGCCCGTGACCGCAGCCTTCCCCCAACTCTCCCCGATCCAAGCGTCCGAGTTCGCCCGGCTGGGCCTGGCCAACGTCCGCCGGGAATATCCGCATTTGTTGCAACACGCCCTGAACGGGCCGGAGGACATCGTGGCGCCCCGCACGCTGCATCCGGCCTTCTACGGCAGCTACGACTGGCACTCGTGCGTCCACCAGCACTGCATGCTGGTGCGGCTGGCGCGGTTGTTTCCCGCGCTGCCGGAGCGGGCGGAAATCGACCGGGTGCTGCGCGAGCACCTGACTGCGGCGAACATCGCCGCTGAAGTGGCTTACCTGCGCGCCCCGGGCCGGAGCTTCTTCGAGCGACCCTACGGCTGGGCCTGGCTGCTCAAGCTGGCGGAGGAATTGATCCGCTACGATGCCGGCCTCGCCCAAAATCTGGCCCCTCTCGTGGTCGTGATCCGCGAAGGCCTCTTCACCTACCTGACCTCCCTCACCCACCCCGTGCGCCACGGGGTGCACAACAACACCGCCTTCGCGGTCAAGCTCACGATCGATTACACGCGCGTGGCCGACGACCATGAGCTGAAACTTCTCTGCACCGGCCGCATGGCCTACTGGTTCGGCCACGATGGCAACTACTCAGCGCAGTGGGAACCGTCGGGGGAGGATTTCCTTTCGCCGGCCCTGACCGAGGCCGAGGTCATGGCCTCCGTCCTGCCCCCGGAAAATTTCAGCCGCTGGCTGGGACGCTTCCTGCCCAACCTGCACACCGGCGAGCCCATCCGCATCTTCACGCCGGTACGGGTCAGTGATCCGAACGACCCCAAGATCGCCCACCTGATCGGGCTGAACCTGAACCGGGCCTGGTGCTGGCGGCGCATCGCCCTGTCGCTGGCCCTGTCTGATCCCCGGCACAATCGGGCCCGCGAGGCCGCCACGCGTCATCTGGAAGCCGCCCTCCCCTTGCTGAGCGCCGAGGATTTTAACCGCGCCCATTGGCTGGCGTCATTCGCGGTTTACGCCCTCACCGAATAACCGGCGTTCTCGTTCCGTCGGCAGGCTCAGATTCTGGCGGGGTTGGCCCCCGCCGGTTCATCCCACTGGTAGGTGCATTCTTTCCCGCCGATGCGCCAGATCCGTGGCGTGGTGGTGTGCAGCCAATCCAGCGGCTCGGCCCCGCCAGGTATTCCGCCGGACAGCGCCGTCTGCATCGCCACTCGGAACGCGGCCGTTTGCTCGACGGTAACCGTGCGCGGATCGACCGAGACAAACAACGCGGTGCCGCTGCGCGCAACCAGATCCAGAAACTGCCGGTCCAGTTCCCACGGCGTGCGCGCGGTGTGCGCGGCACAATCGGGATCACTCGCGAAAAATGCGTTATGCTGCGGCAGACGGTAAGCGAGCGTGTTGATGCCCATGCGTCGGGTGCGCTCCCAAACCAAGCCGGAGGTGTCATCCCCGGTGCGCTGGACCTCGAAGATCCCGGCGCCGAGATGGCCGATCGTGTTGCAGCCCAGGAGCACGGCGTCCCCCGCCCCGGCCCGCAGGGTGCGATAGAGCTGAAGAATGATCTCGGCATTCGTGAGCGACGGGTCGGCGAAATGCCAGCCCTCCTCCGTGGGATCCGCCCCCATTTCAAAACCCCATTTGCCAAAAATATCGTAGGTTGAAAAATCGTGCTTGATCAGTTCGTACCCCCAGCCGCGGATCCGGGCGACGTCGTCATGGATAAGGCTGAGGTTTTCCGCCCGCGTGAGATCGAGCGGTTTTTCTGCCGTGGTGCATGGCCCGCTCCGCAGCCGGACGGGATCGTCGACGGTCATCAGCGCGGTGGGGCGCATCCAGATGCCGGGACGAACGCCCTGTTTTTTCATGTCCTGTGCCAGACCGGGCATGTCGGGAAAAGTCTTGGGGTCACCCGCGGTCCAAGGTCCGCCGGGACAGGAGGAGCCCGGGGTCCAGCCGGCATCAATCACGCAATAGGGCCGGTTGGAGTGACCGTCCGAAAGCTCCGCCAGAAAGGCGGCGTCCCGCCGCATGGCCGCAGCGTCGAAATTATGGCCGTAGGCGTAATACCAATTATTATTACCGCAGACCGGTGCGGCGGCGAGCCGGGGCGCGGGGCAGAGGAGACGGCAGAATCGGGACAGAGCGGCAAAGGGTGTTTCCGCGGCGGTCGCGGCCAGCGCCACCACCGTGGCGGCGGCGATTTCGCGGTCCCCGGGGCGGCAGGCGCTGCCCCCGTTGCGAAAATCGAGCCGAAGGGAGGTTCCCGCCGCATCCACCGTCCAACAGCACAACGTGGACGGCTGCGTCAGGACCCCAGCCATGAAAGTATCGCCACTCGCTGGATGATGCGCGGCGAAATACCAGGGCAGAACGCGCTCGGGCTGCAAAAACCGCCACTGGAGATCGCCATAACCCCGTTCCCAATGGTCACCCAGAAAGAGCGCGTCGGTGGGGAAAGTCAGCTCCCAGCGGAGAACGACCCGGGCCAGCAAACCCTTCGGGCACGCCACGCGGACCATGAGGCCGTGGGCCGCGTCGACGAGTTCCACCGCCCCCGTCGGGGTGGTGAAACGTGACCCGGCGCGATGGGCAGGAACGAGGCCGGATCCGTCGTGATCAACGTAAACCCGGTCAGGCCGTTCCGGCAGCCGGGTGGGCAGGCTCGAATGCGGTCTGGGGGCCGGAGCCGGGCGACCTTGCTCCGGCGACTGGGTCGTGGCCGGCAGGGCTGAACCCAGCACCAGCGAACCCGCACCCCATTTTAAGGTATTATCCAGAAAAGCGCGGCGACCGGGGTCTGGGGGCAAGCTGGGCATGAACCTGAGGGATGGAAGAAATGAATCCCATGGACCGGTCTGGTGTCGAGGCCGATGCGACCGAAACCGGACCCTATTTTCGACTAGCGACGGGCGACGGGCTGGGCAGCATCGCCGCCATGACCACGATCGTCCTCCTCTGCCTCTCCAACGTATTCATGACCTACGCCTGGTACGGACACCTGAAATTTGCCGCGGGCAAGCCGCTGTGGGTGGCGATCCTGCTGTCGTGGGGCATCGCCTTTTTCGAATACTGCCTGATGGTGCCAGCCAACCGCCTCGGCTTCGGCCAGTTCACCGGCTACCAGCTCAAGATCATCCAGGAAGCCATCACCCTGCTCGTCTTTGTTGTTTTTGCCGCCGTGGTCCTCGGCGAGAAACTCCGCTGGAACTACGCCGTCAGCCTGCTTTTTCTGGCTTTGGCCGTGTTTTTCGCCTTCGCCTTCCGCCCGCCGGCGGCGGTCGCCAGCTGAGCCGCGCCCGGTCCTGATTTTCAGCTGCTTTTCGTACACTCCGCGCTTGCCCCCGCCGGTGCGGGGCGCACCGTCGGAGCAACTTTCAAACCACAACCTCAAACACGATCCGTCATGTCCAAAGCCGATAAATCCAAGTCCGCCGATTCCCGCATTGCGCCCGCGGAGAAATCCGCCAACGCCGCCCGCGAGAAAAATATCGATCTCGCCCTCTCCTCGATCACCAAGCAATTCGGGGAAGGCTCCATCATGCGGCTGGGCAGCAACACCAAGATGAAGGTCGACACGCTGTCCACCGGCTCCCTGGCCATTGACCTCATGCTCGGCGTCGGCGGCCTGCCCCGCGGCCGCATCATCGAGATCTACGGGCCGGAATCATCCGGCAAGACCACCTTCTGCTTGAGCGTCATCGCCGAGGCCCAGCGCCAGGGCGGCCTCGCCGCCTTCATCGACGTCGAACACGCGCTCGACCCCAAGTACGCCCGCGTGGTTGGCGTCAGCCTCGACGACCTCCTGGTTTCGCAGCCCGATTCCGGAGAGGACGCCCTCAACATCATGGAGACACTGATCCGCTCCAATTCGATCGATGTCATCATCCTCGACTCCGTGGCGGCCCTCATCACGAAAGCTGAACTCGACGGCCAGATGGGCGACATGACGATGGGCAGCCAGGCCCGCCTGATGTCGCAGGCCATGCGGCGCCTCACGGCCGTCGTCAGCAAGACGAACTGCGTGTGCATTTTCACCAACCAGATCCGCGAGAAGATCGGCGTCATGTTTGGCAGCCCCGAGACCACCTCAGGCGGCCGCGCCCTGAAGTTTTTCTCGTCCATCCGGCTCGACATCCGCCGCAAGGACCAGCTCAAGACCCCGGACGGCAAGGTCATTGGCAACCGCACCAAGCTCAAGGCGGTGAAGAACAAGGTCGCCCCGCCCTTCACCGAGGTGGAATTCGACATCATGTACGACGAGGGCATCTCCGCCAGCGGCTCGCTGGTTGACCTGGGGATTGAGCACAAGGTGCTGGAAAAGAAGGGGGCCTGGATCGCCTTCAACGGCGAACTCGTCGGTCAGGGCCGCGAAGCCGCCAAGGAAGCTCTCCGCACCAACGCTGATCTCGCCGGGAAGGTGAAGGCCGGCATTTTGGAGAAGGTCAAGGGCGGCGCCGTGGCCACGACCGGCACGCCGGAGTAACGCCACAAGCGCAACGCTCCGGCTCGCCATGCCGTACCTTTCATCCCGGTTCCGGCACGCAGCGGTCCTCCTCGCCGGGCCGGTGATTTTGTGGGGTGCCGCCACCCCGGCAAAAAAAGCCCCCGGCGGCGATGCCCCGCCGGTGCTGGTTTCAACCCAGGGCCGTGCTCCGCTCTGGAAAAACCTGGCCGAACTTCAGCAGTACGCCCAGCAGGGCAATCCCCAAGCATGCTTTGAACTGGGTGGGCGCTATCTGGAGGGTGAGGGAGTTCCGTCAGACTCGGCGCGGGCGATCCGCCTATTCGAGCAGGCCGCCCAGGGCGGCGTGATGGACGCAAACTTCCGCCTCGGCAAAATTTATCACGACGGTCTGGGCGTGCCGGTGGATTACGCCCGCGCCCTCGCCGCCTTCACCGTAGCGGCCCGCGCCGGCGTGACCGAGGCCCAGCATAACATCGGGGCCATGCTGGTCAGCGCCCGCGGCGTGAAACGGGATTATGTTGAAGGACTCGCCTGGCTGATGCTTGCAACCAAGTCGGGGGATCCTTCCGACGCCGAAACCCAGGTGCGGGCCCGTCTGGCCAAGCGCCCGGCCGATATTCAGGCCGCCGAAGCCCGGGCCGGCGAATTGCTGAAGGATCTCGGCCACGCCACGGTTCGGGCCGTGCTCGCTCCGGTCCCGCCGATTGCGCCCACTCCGTCCGCGCCCAAACCGGCACCATTGCTGCCGGTGGCAACCCCGGTGGAAAAACCGGTGATTGCGCCCCCGACAATTGAAGCCCCGCCGCCGGTGATCATCACCCTCCCTACCCCACCGGTAAAGCCGCCGGCGCCCGAGAAAAAGTAAGCGCCAGGGAATTATCGCGTCCGGCCAGTGGCGCTGGTCCCGTTTCTGGCTACGCTGCCACCATGCTGCGTCATTTGCACCGCGAACAATTTATTCCCGCCCCGCCCGACGTGGTCTGGTGTTTTTTCGCCACGCCCAAGAATCTCAACGAGCTGACTCCCCCCGGGGTGCGTTTTCAGATCTTGGGCCAGGTCCCGGATACCATGTTCGCCGGCCAGATCATCCGCTACCGCATCTCACCGCTGCCGCTGCTTTGGCTGCATTGGACCACCGAGATCAGCGTCGTCGAACCCGGGACGCGGTTTGTTGATGAACAACGAGCCGGACCGTATGAAATCTGGCGTCACGAGCACCGCTTTGTGCCGGAATCCGGCGGCGTCCGGATGTTTGATCATGTGGCCTACGAGATTGGCTGGGGGCCCTTGGGCTGGGTGGCCGAGAAATTGTGGGTCGGACGACAATTGCAGGGAATCTTCGATTTTCGCGCGCGCCGGGTCGCGGAGATTTTTGGGGCCGCGGCGTAATCCGCGCGGCTCCGGTTTCATTTTGCTTTCGTCGGGCCGTTCGCTTGGGTGGGACCGATGTCGTTGACCGTGGATACCATCGCCGCCCTGGCCACACCGGTGGGCACTTCCGCCCTCGCCCTGGTCCGGGTCAGCGGTGGTCTCAGCCCTGCCTTGGTGACAGGTGTTTTTGGCTCCGCTCCCCTGCCCCGGACCGCGCAGCATGCGGACTACCGTGATGGTCACGGGACCTTGGTTGATGACGTGGTCTTTATTTTTTTCCCGGGGCCGAACTCATTCACCGGGGAGGATGCGCTGGAAATTTCCTGCCACGGCAATCCGTTTATTGCCCGCAAGATTCTGGCCGATCTGCTGTCACGCGGCTGCCGGTTGGCGGAAGCGGGCGAATTCAGCAAGCGGGCGTTTCTGAACGGCCGCATGGAGTTGAGCCAGGCGGAAGCGGTGATGGATTTGATCCACGCGCGCAGTGAACGGGCGCTGGCCGTGGCCAATCAGCAATTGCGCGGGTCGCTCGGCCGGCAAATGGACGGCCTGATCGGCCGGTTGCTCAAACTCCTGGCCCGGGTTGAAGCCTACATTGATTTCCCCGAGGAGGATTTGCCGCCCCATGACCAACACCAACTCGGGCGAGACTTGGCTGAACTGCAGGCGGGCACCAACCAACTGCTGGCCACCAGCCATTACGGCACCCTGCTGCGCGACGGAATCAAGACCGTGATCATCGGCGAGCCCAACGCCGGCAAGAGCAGCCTGCTGAACCGCTTGGTGGGACGGGAGCGCGCCCTGGTCAGCCCGGAACCCGGCACCACGCGCGATTACCTCGAGGAAGGAATCATGCTGGGTGACCACTGGCTGCGCTTGATCGACACCGCGGGCTTGAACCTTTCACCCAGCCCCCTTGAGCAACGTGGTATCGCCAAGGCGCAGGAGCAGGCCGCCGTGGCCGATCTTTTCCTTTGGGTGATCGACGCGACCCGACCCCTCCCGGTCTTGCCGACGGGATTCGCCCAAGGAATGACTCCAGCCAACACCTTGGTCGTGTATAACAAAAATGATTTGCCGCCAGCGGTCCACCCCGCCCTGCCCCTGCCCTTTTCCAGGGTTTCTGCGTCAGCACTCACCGGCGATGGTTGCGAAGGCCTGAAGCAGGCCTTGATCAAACGGGTTGATTCCTTTCAAGCAACCTGCGGCAGCGAGCTGATCGCAATCAATGTCCGCCATACCCAAGCCTTGCAACAGGCGCAGACTTCTCTCGGTTTGGCTAAAGCCAAGCTCGACGATAATGTTTGCAATGAATTACTGGCTAGTGATTTAAGGGATTGTTTATCGGCCTTTGGCCAAATATCTGGCAAAATTGACAACGAGCGGATGCTCGATGAGCTTTTTGCTTCATTTTGTATTGGTAAATAACATTCATATTAAAATATATATTTTGATATGTTGTCTTAATTATCGTGATCTACAATAAGGTCCCATTTGATGTGATTGTTTGTGGAGCAGGCCACGCCGGGGTGGAGGCCTGTTTGGCGGCTTCGCGTATGGGTGCCTCTACCCTCTTGCTCACTGGCAATATCGACACTATTGCTCAAATGAGCTGCAACCCCGCGATCGGGGGCCAGGCCAAGGGACAGATGGTGCGCGAAATCGATGCCTTGGGCGGCGAGATGGCGATCAACACCGATGTCACCGCTATTCAATTTCGGCTCCTCAATGAATCCAAGGGGCCGGCCGTGCAATCTCCCCGAGCTCAATGCGACAAAAAAGCCTATCAATTCCGCCTGAAGCATACGTTGGAATTACAGGAAAACCTAGAGGTTTTTCAGGCACTGGTCACAGGCTTGATCTTCAAGAACGGCAAGGTCGTTGGTTGTCGCACCAATCTGGATGTCGAGTTTATGGCCCACACCGTGGTTATTACCACAGGCACTTTCTTGCGCGGCCTGATGCATGTGGGACAAAACAAAAACGAAGGCGGCCGTCTGGGCGACTTTAGTGCAAAAACCCTCTCAGCCAGCTTGCTTGAGGTCGGAATAGAACTGCAGCGGTTAAAAACGGGGACTCCGCCACGCCTCTTGGGCCGAAGCATCAATTTTTCCGGCCTGGAAGAGCAAAAGGGAGACACGAATCCAACCCTGTTCGCATTTCATGATACGCGGGAAAACAGGGACCTGTTCCACGTGGAACAAACCGGTGAACGTCGCATTGGGTGGAAGCCCGGCAGTGAGCAAGTATCCTGTTGGATTACCTATACTTCACCTGAATCCGAACGGATCGTACGCGAAAACCTGCACAAGTCGGCCATGTATTCTGGCGAAATAGCCGGGGTGGGGCCGAGGTATTGTCCCAGTATAGAAGACAAATTTGTGCGCTTCGCCGACAAGCCCCGCCATCAGCTCTTTCTTGAGCCAGAAGGGCGAAACACCAATGAATACTACGTCAATGGGTTGTCCACGAGCCTGCCTTTTAATGTCCAGCTCGACTTGGTGCATAGCATCCCTGGACTGGAGCACGCCCAGGTGCTTCGCCCGGCTTATGCGGTGGAATATGATTTTGCGCCGCCAACCCAGATGCATCTCTCTTTGGAATCTCGCAAAATTGAGAACCTGTTTCTTGCCGGCCAGATCAATGGTACCTCCGGCTATGAAGAGGCTGCCGCCCAAGGCCTGGTTGCTGGCGTGAACGCCGTCCAAAAGGTGAGGGGACAACCGCCACTCATTATTGCCCGACACGAGGGCTATATCGGAGTGATGATTGATGATCTCGTGACCAAAGGAACCAGCGAACCCTATCGGATGTTCACCAGTAGGGCAGAGCATCGTTTACTTTTTAATCACGGGAGTGCCGAATTGCGTCTAATATCCCACACAAAAAACCTTAACTTGTTATCTATCAATAGAATTAGCAATATTGAGACCAAGCTTTTCCAGGTTAAAAAGTGGAATCTATTTTTAGAATCGACCAAGACCACCGGTGGAACTTGGGCGGATGCTATCAGGCGAAAAAAGGCCCCCTTCAGCCTGCCGGATGACATGAACTCTGTTTCCGGCGAAGTCCGGGATGAAGTGCTCTATCGGGTCATCTATCATGGCTACCTGGAGCGGGAGCGGCGGCAAATTGCCAAACTGCTGGAGGCGGAAAATATTCGCATTCCCGCCGCACTGGATTTCACCACCGTCCCCGGACTAAGCCGCGAAGGCGCCATGAAGCTGCAACACCTGCGGCCGGATAATCTCGGGCAGGCGAGCCGGATCAGCGGAGTCAACCCCGCGGACATCGGCATTTTGATGGTGCGTATCGCTGCGTATCATCGGGCGGCCACCCGATAATTTCATCACGCGGGATGCATCGCACCGCGGCCAAGCGTGATATTGATGTGACATTATCGTGACGCGGGCTAATTCACTGGTAAGCCTGTCCGGGGCACCAATATTACCATCCTCATGGAGAAGAAAAAAATTCTCGTCGTCGACGATGAGCCGGATGTAACCGACTTGGTTGCCTATCACCTCAAGGCGAAGGGTTTTCAGGTCGAATGCCTCAATGATTCCACGGCCAGCATCGCCAAGGCCCGGCAACTGCATCCCGATTTAATCATATTAGACATAATGATGCCTCATCTGAGCGGCATTCAGTTATGCCGGATACTCCGGGCGGACAACAAGCTGGCGAAGGTCCCCATCATCTTCCTGACCGCCAAGGCGGAACCGCACGACCGGATTGAGGGCCTGGAATCAGGCGCGGATGACTATCTCGGAAAGCCGTTCAGTCCCAAGGAGCTGGTCTTGCGCGTCGAGTCGATCTTGCGCCGGATCGCCACGCCGCAGGATCCGGCCGCAACCAAGCTCCAGATCGGCGAGATTGTGCTGGATAGTGAAATGCACCGGGTCACGGTGCGCGGGGCCACGCTGGAACTCACGGCCACCGAATTCAAACTGCTGCGCCTGATGATGGAGCGGCAGGGCCGCGTCCAAACGCGCGAGCACCTGCTGCTGAACGTCTGGAATTACGCCACCGAGATCGAGACCCGCACGGTCGACACCCATGTTCGGCGGCTGCGGGAAAAACTCGGGGCGGAAGCCGGTTGGATTGAAACCATCCGCGGAGTCGGCTATCGGATTGCCGACAAGAAACTGCCGGCATGATAATTTTTGGCTGCGTCGTTCTCTGCCTTGCGCTCCTGGTCTCGCTCCGGCTGATCTGGAATCAAAACCGGGCGCTCGACGAATTGCGCCACACGGCGGAGCAGTTCCAGCCGTTCCTCCTGGATCGGAGCTCCGACCATTACCTGCCGCACTGGCCCGGCTTGGTGGCCGCCGTCAACCGGCTCATCACGGAAAACTCCGCCTTGCGCCTCCAGCGCACGGACAAGCTGACCCAGCTGGAAGCCACGCTGGGGAACCTGCGGGAGGCGGTGCTGATCGTGGATGAGGCCAACTATGTGCATCTGGCCAACCGGGCGTTGCGGGAAATTTTTCCGGCCACCCGTGATTTGGTTAATTTGCGGCTGGAACTCATCGTCCGCAGCGTGGCCTTCATCGAATATGTGCGCGCCACCCGCGCCGGGCAGCCCCTGCCGCGTCAGGAATTTGAAATCGTCGATGGCGCGAACACGATCTGGATTGAGGCGTCCGGTGCGCCCATTGCCGCCCCGGATGGCAAAGGGCAGTGGGCCCTCTTCGTGATCCACGACATGACCAGCCAGCGCAAACTCGAGCGGGTTCGTCGCGACTTTGTGGCCAATGCGTCGCACGAGCTCCGCACCCCCCTCAGCATCATCAAGGGCTACGTGGAAACCCTGGTGGACGGGCACACCACCATGGCGCTCGAGGACCGGGACAAGTTTCTGCGCACCATCCAGCGGCACAGCAACCGGCTGAACTCCATCATCGACGACCTGCTCGTGCTGTCGCATCTCGAGTCGGCCACTCCGGGGCTGAAGTTCGGCGATGTCGAACTCGCCCCCTACCTGCAGGCCCTGGTTGAGGACTATTCACACCGGCCCAATGCCGGGCATCACCGGGTTGTACTGGAGATCACCGGTGAACTGGGTTCCATTCGGGCAGACGAAGAAAAACTCACGCAGGTGCTGGGCAATCTGGTGGAAAACGCGCTCAAGTACACGCCCCAGGGCTCCCGGATTGAGATCGGGGCCCGCGGCGTCGGTCCCAACGAGGTGGAATGCTTCGTGCGCGACAACGGGGCGGGGATTCCCGGCGCGGACCTCGCCCACATCTTTGAGCGGTTTTACCGCGTGGAAAAAGGTCGCTCGCGCGAAACCGGCGGCACCGGCCTGGGGTTGAGCATCGTCAAGCACATCGTGCAGCTTCATGGCGGCCGGGTCTGGGCGGAGAGCCCCGCCGGGCAGGGCCTCACGATCCGGCTGCGTCTGCCGCGCGCCCCGTCGGTCTGAGCTTCGGGGTTGCGCCCCAGCCCGACTCCCGCCTAGTGGGCCGATGGATTTCAAACCGGAATTTGTCGAGCTCATCGCCCAGCGGCGCCGCGACCTGCGGGCCGAGCTCGACGCCCTGTTGCCCACCGCCGAGCCGATCGTGTGGGAGCCGGGTTGCGGCCACGGCCATTTCCTCGAACGTTACGCGGCGGAATTCCCGGCGCGGATCTGCGTGGGCGTCGACCTGAGCAGCGAGCGGATCGACCGCGCCCTCCGCAAGTCCCGCCGTGGCCAGCTCAAGAACTGCCACTTTGTCCGGGCCGAGGCGCGGGAATTTCTCCTGGCCCTGCCGCCGCCGGTCAGCTTTCGGGAAATCTGGGTGCTGTTTCCCGATCCCTGGCCCAAGAAGCGCCACCACAAAAACCGGCTGCTCCAGCCGGATTTTTTCGAGGCCGTCGCCCACCGGGCAGGGGAGGGCACCCGGCTTTATTTCCGGACGGACCATCGGGAATATTTTGAAGCCGTGGCGGCCCTGCTGGCGGGGTTGCAGACCTGGCAACCCGCCCCCGACGCGCCCTGGCCCTTGGAACACCAGACGGTGTTTCAAGCCCGAGCCTCCAGCTATCATTCGCTGGTCGCGGTCAGGACATCACATCCAGCCAGACCAGTAAGAACAGCTGCCCCAGGCCTGCCACCGCCAGCAGACCCCAGGTAACCTGCATCAGGATATTATGGGCCAGTTTCCGCTCGCCGTTGGGGCGACGGGGCGGCTCGGTGCGGGCGAGCAACTCGCGTTCGGCAGGGTCCATGTTTTACAAATCATGATTTTCAGGCGTCATGGCAAGCCCGCCTGTCGGCATAAGCACCGGCCGGGGAT